>FWWL01006227.1_pt1 | contig 17496 bp, 12 predicted proteins | sample 2228331 | NCBI WGS metagenome assembly FWWL01 (sample SAMEA103939775, study PRJEB20133) | metagenome
CGCCTTTCTCTTCTCCCTCGCTTCCGTCACCGAAGAGTTCACGCCTTTGCTCAACTTCCGCGTCCTTGCCTTTGCGGCGTTCATCGCTGCCAGCGCTGCGTTCGCCCTTTGGTTTGCTCGCTTCAAAGAAATGCTGACGGCAACTGAGCGGGAAGCGCTCAAACCTGTTGCCTTCGCCGTTTCCGCAAACTTAGCCTCCTTGTGGCTTCTCACGCTGGAAGTTTACAACCTGTTTCGCTGGCTTCAATTTCCTTCGGCGGAGACTTGGCGTTATGCGGGGCAGTTAGGGATTTCCGTAGCGTGGGCGCTTTACGCTGCTGCTGCGCTGTGGGTTGGCATCGCTTACCGACAACCCTTTGCTCGCTGGCTCGCTTTGAGTTTGTTCGGGTTGGCGGTGCTCAAAGTGTTTCTGGTGGACTTGGGCTTTCTGACCCTGCCCTTCCGCATGGGGTCGTTCCTCGTCTTGGGGCTGCTGCTCATCGGCGTTGCTTGGGCATATAGCCGCTACGGGGAACAGTTGCGCGAGTGGACGAAAGGGCAGTAAGGGAAAGCGGAGGCTGAAGTGACACCACTCCGTTTCGCTTGTGGTCAAGGACGCTTCTCATCGCTCGTGATGCTCGTGCCCTTCGTGGTTGTGCCCTTCGTTGTCGTGTTTCCCCTCACCTTTCTCCTCGCCGCCGAAGGTGGCAATCAAGCCGCGAATGAGTTCCTCTTTTTCGCTGGGTGATAAACGAGCGGAGCGATGGAAAAGGGCGTAAAGTTTGGGAGGCATTTTTCCTTTCTCCACTTCTTCCGCTGCCTCGTGAGCGTGCTTGTTAGGGTGAGTGCCCCATTCGGAAACATTGAACTCCGAGCGTCCCTTTTGCACATCGCGTGCGATCAACCAAGAAGCGGGAGCGATGTGGCTATACCACGGCCAGCGGGTTTCGTTGCTATGGCAATCGGCGCAAGCACGGAAGAAAAGTTCGCGCGTGCGTGGACTGTCCCACGGTGGCTCAGCAACGACAGGTGGGTTGGTGTGCCCTCGCCCATACGGGACAAGTTGAATTGCCACGATCAACATCGCCAACGCCAGGAACACTTTCTTCGCCCTTTTGGACATCGTCGCTTACACCTCCTCTCAAGCGCATTTGCCTTTGTGAGTAGCCAATGGGCTTTCGCATGGGTCGTGCCCGCAAACATTTACGAATAACAACTCGCAAAAGTTAGACGCTTGCACCCTTTGGTAGTTCCGTGAGGAAAAGACGCAGGCACAATGGTTCAATCGGTGCGGAGCGATAGTCGTTCAACATCTACAGAGTGATGCGACGGCGATGGTCAAGCCGTCAGTAGCGTCGTCCCTTGTGGACGACGGTCATTTCAAAATAGGGCGTGGGACGAAATTTGGAGGGGCGTCTCCTGACGGACCGAAAAGGAAAAAAATCGGCGCCTCAGGAGAGGCGCCCTCCAGCGACTGAAAATCGGCATGTCAAAACTTCACTCTCCTTGCTTCGCGCTCCATGCTATCTGGGCTTCAACGCTCGTTGATGATGCCTTCGTGGACGCCGATTTCCATCGGCGCAACAGCGAAAGTCATGGCACGGAAGGTTTCCAAACACCTAACCGTGCAAGGACTAACCCTTTCAATCAATCACCTCCCGATTTATCGGAAAAATCAATTTGACCGTTGGCAGGGGTGAGTGGAAAATAATGCGACGGTGCAAGCGCTATTCCGAAAAAGAGTGGACAAAGGCGAGTTCAATGTGTTCGTCAACGGAGACAAGGTCTTCTCACGCCACGAAAGCCAACGGATGCCCACAGCGGAAGACATCAGGGAAGCCATTGAGCAGTAAAGTGGGGAAAGAACCTGCCGTGAAGGAGGGATTAGACGATGCGTTGGCTGTGGATAACTGTTGCCGCTCTTTTCATAGCCGCTACAGCCTTAATGGCTGACGAAGTGTGCAATTGTGCGAATAGTTGCACCCAATTGCCGTCCGATGCTTCCCTTCGTTCCTTGACGACGCGCTTTACCTACAAAGCCGTCATCTCGGAAGTGCCAAAAGGAGCGAAAGAGTTGGCGGTGTGGGTGCCTGTGCCTTCCAATTCCCCTTGGCAAACGGTGAAGGGGTTGACAGTGGAGAGCCCCAATACGGCAACCGCATGGTCTATGTCGCTGTGCCCAACCCCAAAGGGTCTGTGACGGTGACGGTGAGTTTCGTGGTGGAGCGCAAGGAAGTGAAAGTTCTGGCGCTGCAGCCTCAAGACCGGAAGGGTTGCTCCCCTTCGTGCAATTGTCCCCATTGCCAAGCGGATCGGCAGTTGAGGCAAGTGGCGCTCAAACCTGAAACGCTGGTGCCTGTGGGTGGTCGCTTCCTGACCATCGCCAACGAAGTCACGAAAGGGCATCAAGAACCGCTGAGCCGATTGAAAGCCCTGTTTGAGCATGTGGTCGCCACGATGCAGTATGACTACAAGCGCGAATCGCCCAAACTGGGCGAAGGCGATGTGGCGTTCGTCTGCGATTTCCGCAAGGGCAATTGCTCTGACTTGCATTCTTATCTGATTTCGCTGGCACGCAGTTTGAGCATTCCCGCCTACCTTGAATATGGCTTCCCGCTTGTGGGCATCCCGCTGCCCGACCCGTTGCCGAAAGAGGGCAAAATTTCAGGCTACCACTGCTGGACTTGGGCTTATGTGGAACCAGTGGGATGGTTGCCGTTGGATGCCTCCGATGCCCGACGATGGCTGGATGCGGGCAGGAAGGAGACGAAGGATTACCTCTTCGGCAACTTGGTGTTGGAGCGCAGCGCAGTTGCCCTTTCCCGTGGGCGAGACATTGTGTTGAACCCGCCCCAAAAGGGCGCGCCTCTTAACTACTTCATCTACCCCTATGCAGAAGCCGACGGGCAACCCATTAAAGCCCAGTGGGAGTTGACTTACCAATTGCCGTAGGACACAGCACTGCCATCCGAGCCTGACAAAGAACAATGACCGCAAAGGGGGGTTATGGGATGCGTTGGCTGCGTGGAATGTTGACGGTGATAATCGCCAGTGCGTTAACGGGTGTGGTTTGCGCCGATCCATCGTTGCAAGATTTGCAGCGGCAAATTGACGAACTGCGGCGCATCGTGCAAGAGCAGCAGAAGGAGATTGAGCGCTTACGCTCGCAACTCAAACAGCAGCAACCGCCACCTGCTCCCCAACCGACGGTGACTGTGCCGTCAGGCGAGCGGCTGAATTTCTACGGCTTTTTGCGCTTGGACAGCATCTTTGACAGCGGTCTGACCAACAACATCCAAACGCCCTTCTGGGTGCTGTCGCCGAGCAACGCTAACAAGCGGCGAACGGGCAACCAGCAACTTAGTGTCCATCCTCGCCTGACCCGCATCGGCATCAACTTCGCAGCGCCACCCAATCTCATCAAGGGCTGGGATGTGACAGGCAAGTTTGAGATGGACTGGCAAAACGCACAAGGCATCACGCCTGAATCGCGCCCCTTGCCGCGCATTCGGCACGCCTACTTGCAATTGCAACGGGGCGACTACAGTTTGCTGCTGGGGCAGACTTGGGATTTGATTTCGCCCCTGTTCCCGTCGCCCAACGATGACACGCTGATGTGGAATACGGGCAACTTGGGCGATAGGCGCTCCCAGATTCGCTTCACTTACGAACCGCAGGGGCGACCGTTTAGTTGGTCTGTTGGGTTGGGCTTAACAGGTGCCGTTGATAGCAAGGACTTGGATAACAACGGTTACCCAATGTCCAACTGCGGTTGGCGTGGAAAGGGAAAAGCGGCTCTGTGGGGTTATGGGGACACTACGCGTGGGAGCGCACCACCACCCCTGTGGCGGGGGAAAATCGCTTCTTCAGCCACAGCATTGGCATGGACTGGCAGTGGCGGTTCGCCCCTCGTTGGGATTTGCGCGGTGAAGCGTGGTTTGGGCGCAACTTGAGCGACTTTCGCGGCGGTATCGGGCAAGGCGTGAACGCTACCACAGGGCGAGAGATCCGCAGCAAGGGCGGTTGGTTGGAGTTGGGTTATCAACTCTCTCCTCGCTATCGCATCGCCATCGGCTACACGGTGGATGACCCCAGCGATGCGGATGTGCCTTCGGGTGGGCGAACGAAGAACAGTGCTTGGTATCTCCACAATCGTTGGCGCTTGACGGACAATGTGGACTTGGGCGTCAACTACCTCTACTGGACGACGAAATGGAAGGGGCAAGCAACGGGTATTGACCACCGCATCAACGCCTTCGTCCAGCACAACTTCTAAGACGACTAGAGCACCTCTTCTGGGGCGCCGATTTACGGCTCGTCTTATGCCTTTATGCTTCGTGCATCACGCTTTATGCACCACCTCCGCAATCGCAACGGCTTGCTGCGGGTAAACTTTCGCCAGCAACCCACACATTTTGTAAGCCATAACCAAATCGTAAGCGCACGGGACAAGCAAACGCTTAAAGTTCTCCTTGTCGCCCGCTTTCACAAGGGCAGCGGCAATTCGGGGCAAATGCTCGTTGCGCTTGATGGGGATGCGTTGAGCGACCTCAACGGCGCGCTCCCCTTGCCCTGATTCTGCCAATGCTAAAGCCATCTCCCGCAACACCACTGCTTGCTCATTCGCATCATCAATCCTTTCCGCTACCTGCACCGCTTGCTCAAATTCTCTCGCTTTTGCCAACGCTTCGGCGATATTCCGCAACACCCATGCTCGTTCCCCTGCCCTTTCAATCCTCTCTGCCACCTGCACTGCTTGGGCAAAAACCTCTCGTGCTCTCTCCCTCTCTCCCGCTTCCGCCAACGCTTCGGCGACATCCTTCAATATCCTCGCTCGCCATCCCACATCCTCAATCCTCTCCACTACCTGTAAGGCTTGAGCAACTTCCCTTGCATCTACCATCGCTTTGACGATATCTCGCAACGCTCCTGCCCGATCCCACGCATCCTTAATCTCTTCTGCCACCTGCAAGGCTTGCTCAAACTTCCCTACTTTCGTCAGATCTGTAACTATCACCCGCAACGCTTTAGCGATCTTTTGCAACACATCCTTTCGCCTCTGAACATCCTTAATCCTTTTCGCCACCTGCAGCGCTTGGGTAAACTTTTGCGCTTTCACTAAAACTTCCGCAATCTCCGCTAACACGCTTGATCCCCATTGCGCATCCTCAACCCTTTCTACCACCCACAAGGCTTGCTCTAATTGCCCCGCTTTCGCTAACGCTTCGGCAATACCCCTCAATGCCCACACATCTTCAATCTCCTCTGCCAACTGTAGCGCTTGCTCAACCTTTCCCAATCCCGCTAACATTTGGGCAATCACACGCAACACCCACGCTCGCCATTCTGCACTTGCAATCTTCTCTGCCACCTGCTTTGTTCGGGCCAAAACTTCCTGTGCTTTCTGTTTATTGCCTGCTTCCACCAATGATTTGGCAACTGCCAATAACACCTCTGCCCGCCATCCTGCATCCTTAATACTTACTGTCATTTGCAGCGCTCGCTCAACCTCTCCTACTCTCACCAATGATTCAGCAATTGCCCGCAACGCTTCCGATCGCTCTTCATCGTCACCCTCAATCTCTTCCGCCATCTGCACTGCTCGCTCAAAAACTTCCTTTGATTTCTCCTTCTCTCCTGCTTTTGCCAGTGCCTCGGCGATCGCCAGCACCGCCTTCGTTCGTAACTGTGCAACCTCAATCCTTTCTGTCACCTTCAGTGCTTGCCCAAACGCTCCCACTTCTGACAATGCCTCGGCTATCACCTGCAAGACCTCCGCTCGCTTCCATGCATCTTCAATCCTTTCTGCCACCTGCAGCGCTTGTTCAAATCTCCGTGCTTCCGCCAATCCTTCAGCCAATGCCCGCAACACCTCCGCCTGCTCATCCGCATACCTAATCCTTTCCACCATCTGCAATGCTTGCTCTAACTTTCCCGCTTCCACTAGTCCCTTAGCCATCGCTTGCAACGCCTCCACCCGCTCCCACTCATCCTCAATCTCTTCTAACACTCGCACCGCTTGCTCAAGGTTTCCTTCTTCCATCAACTCCTCAGCCATCGCTCGCCAACCTGCCGCTGACTCCCAATACCCAACCCACGCATACCCAATTCTCTCTGCCACCTGCAGGGCTTGCTCAATCTCTCCTGCCTCCACCAATGCTTTAGCCATTGCTCGCAATGCCTCTATTCTTTTTCCTTCGTCACCATCCTCAAGCCCCTTTGCCAGCAGAGCAAAGGCTTTTCCCACCCCTCTTGCTTTTGTCAACTCTGCGGCTATTCCCCGTAACACCTTTGCTTGCTCATACCAATCCTCAATCATCCCTGCCACTTGCAACGCTTGGGCAACCTCTCCTGCTTTCGCCAATGCTTTGGCAATCTCCTGCAACGCCTCCAAATCCTCAATTCCCTCCGCCACCAGCAATGCTTGCTCAACATCTACTAATGCTTCTGCTTTTGCAATCGCTCGTAACACTTCCGCATACTTATCCTCATCCTCAATCTCCTCCGCTACCCGCAGTGCTTGCTCAAAAACTTCCCTTGCCATCTTCTCCTCTCCTGCTTCTGCCAACTCTAAGGCGATTGCCAGCAACGCTCTTGCTTGTTCATACGCATCCTCAATCTTTCCCGCCACCAGCAGCGCTTGCACAAATTCTCCTGCTTTTGCGGACGCTTCAGCGATCGCCCGCGCTCGCTTATCCTTATCCTCAATCCCCTCAATCACTTGCAACGCTTGCTTAAAAACTTTCTTTGCTTTTTCCTTCTCCTCTGCTTTCATTAACGCTGCGGTGATTGCACCTAACGCCTTTGCTCGCTCATACACATCTTCAATCTTTTCTGCTACCTGCCATGCTTGTTCAAACTTCCCTACTTTTGCCAACGCTTCAGCAATCTCCCTATAAGTAGGTATTGCGAACTTCACCTTAAACAATCCCGCTGCTTCGGCTATTGCCCTCAATGCATTTGCTCGTTTCTCTGCATCCACAATCTTTTCTGCCACCTGTAACGCTTGGACAAACTTCTCTGCTTGTGCTAACGCTTCAGCGATCACCCTTAACGCTTCCGCTCGCTCCGTTGCATACTCAACGCCCTTTGCAACTGCATGGGCGTGGGACAGGAGAAACTCCACTATCAACACCCCGTCGTCCTGCTCTATCGCTGCTTCCAATGCCATCATTTTCGTCCGCAAGGGCAAGGTGGGATCTTGGGGGAAATTTTCTGCTTGCGCTTGGGCAAATGTTTCGTTACAGGCTAAGGTGAACAGCGCTTCATAATCCTTTGCCTCCTTCAAATGCTCCGCATAGTGCCGCAAAACATAGCGGTGCAAACTGGGTTCTTCTTGCTCCAACTCCCGCCATCGTTCACCCGCTTCCAACCACCGCTTTTGCGCCCACTCTCTGATCACCCTCACTGTCCCCGTTTCTAACAAGTATTGACGGAACCCATCGTGACAAATCGTCCAGCCATTCTGCCCATCTTTTGTTGGTCGCTGCGTCAGCATTTGGTGCCCGTGCTCTATCGCTTGCCGAAACAGTTCTCTCCAATAGGGGCTTAAGCGTAAAGGGAAAGTTTGCAGCAGCCAGTCCAAAGCCTCTTCCGTCACGGGTTCCTTTGCCCACACCAGAAGGCAAACAAGGGGCGTCAGCACTGCCCCGACATCGCTCACCCGCATCCGGTCCAGCAACGCTTCAAAATCGGTGCTCAAACTTTCAGGCTGTTTCTTCTCCATCCTTCACTGACCCCCAAACAGTTCAGTGGGGGCATACCGCCTTCTTTGGCTGTGCCTTTCGTTTATTCATTTTGTTGCGGTGCGTCGGGAGACGCACCTTCCAGTGGTGCTGCAGTTTCACCCCTGCGATGGCGACGGCACGGTCTGCTGAAGTGCGGCTCCCGTGTGGGGCAACCCACAGACGCCGCTGGCGGGAATGAGGCACAAAAACTTCAGCGGGCGTTCGGGATGGGTGTTGCGAAACTGGTGCCACTCGTTGGGTGGGACGAACACGACGGTGCCTGGCGTGAGCGGGTGTTCGCCTTGCTCGCTGCGGACAACACCTTCGCCGTCCAACACGAACACTTCGTGCTCCCACGGGTGTTGGTGCCAGGGTGTGGCAGCGCCGGGCGAGAGTTCAAACAAGCGCATGTGGAAATTCAGCGAGCCCTCGTCAGCGCTGATAAGCCAACGCACTGCCACCCCTTCCACCTCTGCCACAGGTTGGGATTCAACCTCCAAAGCGTTGCGCACTATCATCACAGCAGCCGCAGCGTCCATCGCTGCGACTTTTTCACCTCCTCCTTGTCCTTCTTGCTGCGTCATCGCTGTCAATAGCGCAGCCTGTTCTCAACTCTTGTTCCCTTGCGCAAGTTTGGCACGCTTCGCTGCAAGAGCGTTGAGGTTTGTTCCGAAGGTGTGGCAAGCCAAGTAGCGCCTTGCGAAAGTCTTTTCAGCGTCAAAATTACCGACAGGGTGCACAAGCGATGCTCCGGTGGGAGGCATCGGAATGGCTCGCCGATGGACGATAGTGGAAGGGTTGCGGTTCGTCTTTGTGGACAACCCGTTCTTTGCTGTTTTGTGGCAGCAACAGCGGCGATGGATGGCGCAATGGTTTTGGCATCTCGGACTCATTTTGGGCACTCTGTTCCTCGTCTTCATCGGCGCAATGGCTCTCCTGCAAAGATTTTCGGTTCCCTCGCTCTTTTGGGGCAAGGTGTTGTTTGAGGTGATAGCGTGGACGCACCTTCTTGCAGGAAGCATTTACAACGAGCACTTGGCACGGCGCGTCCGCCACTTCTTTCGGGAAGAAGTTCATTCCGACCTTTTGCTAACAGGGGTTCCGCCTTTTTGGCTTGTTGTGGCGAGTTACCTCTACCCCCTTTTCCGCCAAATCCAACTTTCGGTGCTGTGCCTACCCTTTTACGCTGCAGCAGCAGTGTTAAGCGGTTTGCCGTGGAGCACCGTCTTGGTAACAGCCGCCCTCATCACCCTCTTCGTCTCTCCTTTGCCTTTCCGCTCTTCGGGTGCCGAAAGCCTGCCTTTCCACTTCTGGCGGTTCTGGCTGTGGTTTGCGTTTTTGGGGTGGTTAAGGAGTTTGGATCTCAGGGGCTTGGCTTCGCCTTCCTTCTGGTCATCCTTCCCCTTTTGGCTCGGCGTTCCCGTTCGCGTTTACGAGTGGGACATTCCCCTTTGGGTATTGCTGGCATGCGCTCTTCCTTGTAGTTTCCTTTGGAGTGCGATGGTGGGGGCGTGGCAGATGGAGCAGCGGTTCTACTCCCACCAAATTCGCGTGCGAAATTGGTCGGACGGGTTTATCGTCGTGGCGGCTTTGTTCGTCGTAGGGCTTTGCTGGGCTTACCTTCCCGCTCCGTCCTTTCAATTCAAGTTCGCTCTTGCGGTGGCTTGCTTCTGGCTGGTGCTTTTCGGCTTCTTCATCGTTAATGCACCAACCTTCCCTTTGCAAAATCCCGCTCGCCTCTCTGCGGGTGCCCACACTGCGGGGTTAGCGATGTGGACGATAAGCGGCATCGCTGCAGGGGTTTCAATTCGCGAGTGGGCAACAACGGTGGCGTTGGGAACGGTGTTAGCGACTGTCCAAGTTGTCTCCTTCCATCTCAGTTACGGCTGGTGGCGCAGACTAATGAGCGCCAAGGATGGAACGCCGGGGGCATGGTGGTTGCTTTTCCTCGTTTGGCTGCTTGCGCCGACCGCTCTCCTCTCACCTTTCTTGGCGCCCTTAGCGGCTGTGCAAGGGTGGTTGGTGCCCGCTTCGCTGTTGCTTCCTTCCCTCCCGCAACTTTTCCTCTTAAGGCTTCCCATTGCTACTGAGTGGCACCTTCCGCTGGGGCAGCACACGCTCTCGCTGCCTTTGTGGTTGCCGATGTTAGTCGTGCAGTTAGCGTGGGGCGCCTTGTTACGGTTTGCCGAGCGCATCCCACAGAAAACGGCGATATTGGAAGGAAGCCCGAAAGAGCATTTCACTCCCCAGCACCTTTTGTGGGGCTGGTTGGTTCAGTTGGAAGAGCGTTGGTGCGAGAGGTGGCAAAACCCGCTGGTGAACCTTCAACTGCGATGGCAGCGGCGCTTCAGCGCTTTGGCGACAGCAATGAACACACAAGTCGCTCTCCTGCTTTTTCTGGCGCTCCTTTTCCTCGCTGCACAGGTTTTCCCTCTCCCCGCTTTGATTGGTTCAGCGACCTATGGGCGGTATCTCCTCTCCCCGCTTGCAGGCGTGGTAGGCGCATTCGTGGGTGGCAGGGTGTTGATAGCGCTGCAGCAAAAGATGGCGCTGTGGCGGTTGGGGCATAAGCGGGTGTTGGAGTCTTTCGTTTTGGCTCCCATAGCAGAATGGCAATGGGTTTGGGGGCTTTGGTTCCCTCGCTTCTGGCTCTCCGTGAAAGCGATGCTCCCCAGCATCGTCGCGGTTTGGTGGGGTGCCGTGTTAGTTCCCGAAGCCAGCAAATTCCTTCTCGCTGGACTCATCACCACTGCTTTGCTTGTGAGCGCTTTCATGTGGAGCGCACATTCTCTGGCGAAGGACACCCTTTCCCCCATAGGCGCTTTCGTCCTTGAACTACTCCTTTTAGTCTGCGCGTTCGTTTTTGGGGCAGGGCTTTTCTTCCTTGCCCTCGCCCATCCAATCCTGAAAACCGATGTCCCGCTTCTTGTTGGTTGGGGGCTTTTCCTCTTCAGCCAAGCAGCGTTAGCGGCTGTCGTCGCCTCTTTCCTCCCACGGCTCAAGCAATTGCGCACTCCTAACGGATATGAAAAGTGGCTTGCAGCAGCAGATGACAAAGCGCAACGAATCGCTCAAAGGAGGCTTTAGTTCGGCACAAGTCAGGAGCGCTGAAGCCGACGCTTAAGCCGATGCCCTCTTGCCTTTCGCTTCCTTGCGCGCTATAATAATGGGCGACGAAAGTTGGGACGACGGCGTCCCGGCAGACAAAGGCGTCCTCAACGACGCGGTCTGTCGGGGCGCCGTTTGCTTTTTAAGGCGTTGCCATTGTCCATGCGCTACGGAGGTGATTGCCGTGAAGATGGTGATGGCAGTCATAAGACCGCACAAGTTGGCGGAAGTGCGGCAAGCGTTAGCGCAAATCGGGATCGTCGGCATGACGGTCTCGGAAGTGCGCGGGCACGGGCGGCAGCGGGGACAGGTGGAGCGCTACCGCGGCGCGGAGTATGTCGTGGACCTGCTGCCCAAAGTCAAGGTGGAAATCGCCGTCCCCGATGCTCAAGTGGATGAGGTGGTGGCAGCCATCGTCCAATCCGCCCGCACGGGCGAAATCGGTGACGGCAAGGTGTTTGTCCTATCGCTGGACGATTGCATCCGCGTTCGCACGGGCGACCGAGGTGAAGAGGCGTTGTAGTTTCGTGAAAGCAAGCCTTTTCGGGAGGCGGCGCAAAGCAACGGCGCTTTGCGCTCAAAGGGCAAAGGAGCCCCTCCTAACCGAAACAGCGTAAAAGGAGGGGAACTGCCGATGCGAAAGACGATGGCGCTTCTGCTGACGCTCTGCGGGCTGCACTTGGCAGCCGCCCAAGACCTCCAGCAACTTAGCAACCTCAGCGAGTTATTGCAAACGCCCCAGGGATTGCAACTCGTCGCTGACACCCTCTGGGTGCTCCTGACAGCCTTTCTGGTCTTTTGGATGCACGCTGGTTTTGCGTTGGTGGAAACGGGATTTTGCCGATCCAAGAACGCTGCCACTGTCTTGGCGAAAAACTTTATTGTCTTTGCTGCCACCACCTTAGCCTATTGGACAGTGGGCTTTGCGTTCATGTTCGGCGACGGCAACAGTTTCATCGGCTGGAAAGGCTTAGCCCTCACTGGCGAACACAACGCCCCGTTAGTGCTGTTGGGGAAAGCGAAGGAATATCACGGCGCTTACAGTGCGTTGAGTTGGACCCATGTGCCCCTGTTCGCTGCGTTTTTGTTCCAACTGGTCTTTGCTGCGACGGCAGCAACGATTGTCTCGGGTGCGGTCAACGAGCGCATGAAATACGGGGCGTTCATCCTGTTCAGTTTCGCAATGGGCGCGCTGATTTACCCTGTTGTCGGGCACTGGATTTGGGGTGGTGGATGGTTGGCGGAGCGGGGCATGTTTGACTTTGCGGGTTCCACCGTTGTCCACAGTGTCGGCGGCTGGGCAGCCTTGACGGGAGCGGCGATGGTTGGTCCTCGGTTGGGCAAATATGGCAAGGACGGCAAACCCAACCCCATCCCTGGGCACAACATGGCGCTGGCGACTTTGGGCGTGTTCATCCTTTGGCTGGGTTGGTTCGGGTTCAACCCGGGCTCAACGATGGCAGCCAACCCCAGCGCGATTGCCCGCATTGCCGTCACTACCAACATCGCTGCAGCGGCAGCCGCCTTTATTGCTGCCCTTTGGGCATGGCTGCGGTTGGGAAAACCCGATTTGTCCATGACTCTTAACGGCGGCTTAGCCGGCTTGGTTGCCATCACCGCGCCCTGCGCTTTCGTCAGCCCCGTTAGTGCGTTCGTTATCGGAGTGGTCGCAGGTGTTTTGGTGACAGAAAGCGTCCTGTTTTTTGACCGCGTGGGCATTGACGACCCAGTCGGGGCGATCTCAGTGCACCTGGTCAACGGCATCTGGGGCACTTTGGCAGTGGGACTGTTTGCGCAACCCTTCGCCGATTTGGGCGATGCCCAGCCAAAGCCCGGTCTCTTCATCGGAGGCAGTGGCGAACAGTTCATCATCCAGTTGATAGGCGTTGTTGCTGTCGGTGCGTTTGTCTTCACCACTTCGTTAGTGGTGTGGGCGTTCATCAAAGCGATGATGGGGTTGCGGGTAGCACCCGAAGAGGAAGTGCAAGGCTTGGATGTGAGCGAACTGGGGATGGAAGCCTACCCTTCTGACCCCTACCCCTCTTTTGAAGCCCTCAGCGCTACAGGTTGGGAGCGGTTTGTGCCATCCCTTACGCCCAAAGAGCAACGATTGACTGTGGCAACAGCCACCTTAGCACCAGCACCTATCACTGAGGCGAGCATGTCTCCTTCGGCTGGCAATGCGGAATCTCTTGCGCCCGCGCCCTCTGTGGCTGCCGACCGCCGTCTTTACAGCGTGGTCGTTAACAACGCCAATGTGGAGCGGGTGAAGCGCCGTTGGGAGCGCTTGTGCCATGAGCCCCAACAAGCGCCTCCCGAGTTCCACGAAGTTTACCGCCACTTGGTCAGTTTTGACGGGCGCGAGTTCCGCTTTCGTGGGGGCGACCCAGAACGGATGCGACGGGCGATAGAGCGCCTGTTTGAAGGCTACTTGGGCGTAGGCGCCAGCGTGAGCGTGGAAGCGGAGTGACGAACCCAACCTTGCCGCCATAGGCAAGGCATTTGCCAACCAAAACGCTGCCCTCGCATAGGGCAAAAGCAAGGAGGGATGTCGCATGGTAAATCTCGTTGCCGCCTTGTCTTTTGCCGTGGTTGTCGCAGGAGCAGTGGCTTACTTCGCTTGGTGGGTGTTTGCGCGTCTTTACTTTATCCGCGCCACTGCCGACAAAGCCTTCGTCCGCACAGGAGGTGGCAAACCGAAAGTGGTGATTGGCGGCGGTGCGTTCGTCATCCCTTGGTGGCACAACATCACTTGGGTCTCATTGGCGTCCACCAAGTTGCGCATCGTCAAAGCCAACCGCGACGCTTTGATCACCCGCGACAAGTTTCGGGTTGATGTGGGTGCTGACTTCTATGTGCGGGTGCCATCCGAGGAAGACAGCGTTCTCCGCGCCGCACAAAGTCTGGGCTCACGCACAACGGACCCTGAAACGCTGCGGGAGTTACTGGAAGACGAATTGACCTTTGCGCTGCGCGCTGTCGCTGCCAAACGCTCCCTCATGGAACTGCACGAAGACCGCCAAGGCTTTGCGCGGGAAGTGGCTGAGCAAGTGCGAGAGTCCCTGATGGCGAAAGGGCTGGTCTTGGAAAGCGTCTCCCTTTTCGCTTTGGACCAGACCGATGTGGAGCAATACGACCCCAGCAATGTGTTTGACGCTGCCGGTTTGGAGCAAATCGCTGCCCTCACCTCTAAAGCCCGCGTCCTGAAAAACGAGCACGAACGCAATGCCGAAATCGCTGTCAAGCAGAAGGATGTGGAGACGCATAAGACGCTGCTCGCTTTGGAGCAGGAACGGGCTTTGGCGGAACACGCCCAACGACGCGCGATTGAAACGCACCAAGCCGAGCAGCGCGCCGAAACGGAGCGCTTCCGCTTCACGCAGGAAGAGCGGGTGCGCTTGGCAGAAATTGAGAAGCAGCGGCGCATCCGAGAAGCCGAAATTGAGATGGAGCGTCAGTTGCGGGAGCGCCAGTTGCGCGAGCAAATCAACCTCGTTGAAATTGAGCGGGAAGCGGACTTGGCACAAATAGAGCGGGAGAAAACTGTCCGCATCGCCGAACAAGAGCGCGAGCGCGCTGTCAACGCCGCCCGTCGCTTGACCAGCGTGGAACTCAGCGAGCACGAGATGATGGTCTTCCAAAAGCAAGCGGCACGGCTGAGAGCAGAAGCAGAAGTCAAGCGGGCAGAACAGGAAGTGCAAACCGCTGCCGAAATGGCGGCAGCCGAACGCGACCGACAAGTGGCGCTCGTGCGGGCCTTGACCGAATGGGAAGTCGCCCAGCGCCGGGCTGAAGCCATTGAGCGACTGGCGCAAGCAACCCGCTCGGAAGGCGAAGCGAAAGCCGATGCCCACCGCAAAATGGTGGAGGCGCAAAGTGCTATCGCTGACAAACTCGTCTGGAAGGATGTCCTGTTGCACCTGATTGAACAAGCCCCTGCCATCGCCAAAGAACTGATGGCACCTGCGGAAAAGATTGAGAGCATCCGCATCTTGGATGTCCAAGGGTTGGGCGCTTTAAGCGGTGGCGGCAACAGCGGCGGGACGGTAGAGCGGGTGTTGTCGGCGATTTTGAGTTCGGGTGCCGTGCTGCCCGTGCTCAAAGAACTCCTCGCCTTTGCCAACATGGAGCCACAAAAACTCATCACCGCATTGACAGAGCGGTTGGGGCTGTTGGAGACCGCTGCGGAGCGGAAAGAGTAGCCGTAGTAGGAGCGCCGTTTGGCGCAATAAACGAGATAGCATTAGTGTCGGGGCTTGTCCCCGACGGTCGTTCAACGATTGCCGTTAAAGGGCGCATCTGCTGATATGCCGAAAGAGTGCACGAGCAGGGACAACGGTGTCCCCTGCAGTCCCCAGCAAAGGTGCTGTTGGGGGGCACCGTTTCGTTTTCGTCATCAAAACAAAACTCACAAAAGGAGGGACGAAGGATGCAGCGCTGTTGGTTTTGCCTAATAGCCATCGCTCTCGCCGTCACCCACACCGCTTTTGCGGGAGACGAACAGGGAATAACGGTGAGCGGGTTCGTGGACGGTTACTTTGCCTACAACACCAACCATCCAGTCACAACGACCGTTTCTACTCCCAACGCCACCTTCAAGGTGGAGAACGATTTGCACAACTTCACTTTTCGCCACAATCGCCCTCGCCTTCAGTTAGCCAAGTTAACGCTGGAGCGACCGCTGAACGCAAAAGGGTGGGGTTTTCGGCTGGACTTGACAACTGGCACAACGACCCGTTGGGTGCACCAGAGCGAACCGGCAGGGCGCTCGTGGGCATATGTCCAGCAAGCCTTCATCTCCATCCCTTTGGGCAAGGGTTCGTTGGACATCGGCAAATTCGTCACCCATCACGGAGCGGAAGTCATTGAGACGAAGGACAACTGGAACTACACCCGCTCGCTGCTGTTTGCGTGGGCAATCCCCTATTACCATGCGGGCATCCGCTATTGGCTGCCAATGGGCAAAACGGACAAATTGTGCTTGCACTTGTATCAGGGTTGGAACTGCGTGGAGGACAACAACAGCAGCAAAAGCGTGGGCGTGCTGTGGACGCGCGCAACGGACACCTATTCGCTGACGCTCAACTACACAGGCGGAGCGGAACTGTCCAACAGCAGCCGACTGCGCCATCTCGTTGATGTCGTCTTTGTCAAGCCCTTGAACGCGAAGGACATGTTGATGTTGAACGCCGATTGGGCGCAGGATAATGGAGCGAGAGCCAACTGGTATGGCATCGCCATCTATTGGCGACGGCAACTGAGAAACGGGCATTTCCTCACGCTGCGGACCGAATGGTTTCGGGATGCCGATGGCTTTGCGACAGGCGCAACGCAAACGCTTAAAGAAGTGACGCTGACCTACGAACTGCCAGCGTTCTGGTTGCGGGATGCGCTCTTGCGGTTAGAGTTCCGCCATGACTGGAGCGACCAAGTCATCTTTGACAGCGGAACGAAACGACGACAATCCGTGTTTGTGGTGGGGCTTGTGTGTCCCTTCTGAGAAGGCGAAACTTTCAAAGCGTAAAAAAGTCTAACAAAACGGCAGCGTGGCTTGACATTCTTAGCCGCGCTGCTAAAATTAAAGCACCGCCACGCGGGCAAAGAGGTGGCGGTGTGTGAAGGTAAAATCCGCCGCGCTGACGCGGCAGAGTAAGGAGGGGTTGTCACGATGAGGAAGGTTGGATGGTTCCACCTCCTCACGGGCGCTGTTGTGGCGTTGGGTGCTTTGGGAATTAAGCCCGTCGCCGCGCAGGAAGTGCCCAAAGATGTGCCCATCACCCACTGGGCGTATGACGCCGTCCGCGAACTTGCCCGCCTCGGCATCATTGAGGGCTACCCGGATGGCACCTTCAAGGGCAAGCAGCCCATGACCCGCTATGAGTTCGCTATGGCGATTGCCCGCTTGTTGGAAGCCATCCGGACAAAGCCCGAAATCCGCGAGTTGCTCCGTGGTCCCGCTGGTCCGCAAGGTCCCGCTGGTCCTGCTGGTCCGCAAGGTCCGAAAGGTGACCCTGGTCCGCCTGGTCCTCCTGGTCCCGCTGGTCCGCAAGGTCCCGCTGGTCCTGCTGGTCCGCAAGGTCCGAAAGGTGACCCTGGTCCGCAAGGTCCTCCTGGGACAGTTGACCCTGCTAAAGTCCGCGCCATCGTCCAAGACCTGTTGCGCGAGTTCCGCGCCGACTTGGAACGCCTTGGGGCTCGCGTGGATGAACTGGAAGCCCGCCTCAAGGAACTGGAAGAGAAGCCTCGCGCTGAAGGGTTGCCGGTGAGCATTGACCTCAAGTGGGCGCAAGACATCGCCAGTGACCGCGGCGGCGACCCAGATGAACTGAACTGGTCCGACCGCTCCGCTTACCTGCGCGCAGACATTTCCACCGAGCGCCAGATTGACGAGAACTGGAAGGCAACCCTGAAACTCATCTGGGTCTCTGGCGCTGCCGCAGCGGAGGCAGGGCGAGAGACTGACACGCTGGCAATCAACGAACTCTACCTGCAGGGGAAAGTGGATTTGCCTGTTCTCGGTGAGACCCTCACAACTGTCGGCCGCCAGCGCGTCAAGTTCGCTCAAGGTCTGTTGCTGGACACTGACTTCGCCGCCATTGACGGTGTCCGCCTGGATGCCAAGCGCTTTGGGCTGGACTGGACTTTCGTGGCAGCCGATGTTCCCAAGGGCACCGCTTTCACC
>FWWL01006228.1_pt1 | contig 17495 bp, 14 predicted proteins | sample 2228331 | NCBI WGS metagenome assembly FWWL01 (sample SAMEA103939775, study PRJEB20133) | metagenome
AGAGTACATCAAGCCTCAGCCTAATATTGACACACCAGAAATTCAGAAGATGGACAAAAAACAATGCATTGAACCAAAACAGTACATGAGAGAGGCACATATAAAAATCCTCTATTCTTGGAAAGATTATGCTACAAGGGAAGGCAAAAGAGTTTATGTAGCTTCCGATGGCAAACAGTGGAACATAAGTCTGCAAAATACCTGTATGAAATGCCATTCCAACAAAGAAAAATTCTGCGATGAATGCCACAATTATGTCAATGTTAAACCCTATTGCTGGGATTGTCATATTGAGCCTAAGGTGGGAGGATTAAAATGATTAACAGAAGAGAATTTCTAAAAATAGCAGCCTTTGCATCATTTATTGGCTTAGGAGCTGTTAGTATCAATGCATTTGAAAAAAAGCCTGGCAAAGAGGTTTTAAAGGACATCAATGCCCTAAAGGGTAAAAGATGGGCAATGGCAATTGATACAAGAAAGTTCAAAACACAGCAAGACTTTGATAAAGTCATTAAAGCATGTCACAAAGCCCATAATGTTCCAGAAATTGTAGACCCACTTCATGAGGTAAAATGGATATGGACAGAGGATTATGAACACTCCTTCCCCGGTACAGCAGAGCATTATATTTCAGAGGAATTAAAGGAAAGAAAGTTTTTACTCCTGTGCAATCACTGTGACAATGCACCATGTGTAAGAGTATGTCCTGTTAAAGCAACCTTCAAAAGAGCTGATGGCATAACAATGCAGGATATGCATCGCTGTATAGGTTGTAAGTTCTGCATGGCAGGTTGTCCTTATGGAGCAAGAAATTACAACTTCCTTCCGCCAAGAGATTACATTAAAGAGATTAATCCTGAGTATCCAACAAGAACACTTGGAGTTGTTGAAAAATGCACATTCTGTAACCAACGCATTGACAGAGGACTTCTTCCATACTGTGTTGAGGCATCTGAAGGAAAGATAATCTTTGGAGATTTGGCAGACCCTAACTCAGAAATAAGAAAGGTTCTTTCTGAAAATATGGTTATCAGAAGAAGACCAGAACTTGGTACACAACCTATGGTTTTCTACATAATTTAGGGGAGGTAAAATATGCTTGATTTAGCGTTAAAAGGTAGACCAAGATACTGGATATGGCTATCATTTTTAGCCACAATGATTCTTATAGGATTTATATGCTGGATAAGGGAACACCATATAGGAGCTGCCTTTACAACAGGACTGAGCAGAGATGTTACATGGGGATTTCATGTTGGTCAGTTAACATTCTTTGTTGGTGTTGCTGCTTCAGCAGTTTTGGTAGTGCTTCCATATTATTTCCATAACTATAAAATCTTTGGAAGAATGGCTATAATGGGTGAGTTTCTTGCTGTTGGATGCGTTCTGATAGCAATGCTCTCAGTCTTTGTCATCATGGGACAACCATCTCGTGTTTGGAATGTTATTCTTCATCCAACTCCCCATTCAATAATCTTTTGGGATATGGTGGTTCTTATAACTTATCTTTCCCTTAATCTTCTCTGTGGATGGACGATTCTTCATGCAGAGAAAAAACAGGCACCACCACCAAAATGGATTAAACCATTTATTTATTGGGCAATTTTATGGGCTCCCTCAATCCATACAGTTACTGCTTTCTTGTATGCTGGTCTTCCTGGAAGACCCCACTGGATGACAGCTCTTCAAGCTGCTCACTTTTTAGCGACAGCATTTGCTGCTGGTCCTTGTCTTCTTATTATTCTCAGCATGATAATCAAAAAAATATCTAAATTTGACCCAGGACAGCAGGCAATTAATAAACTTGCAGAAATTGCCACCTATGCATTGATTATTCACCTATTCTTCATAGGACTTGAATTCTTTACAGCTTTCTACAGCCAGATACCAGACCACATGGTTCCATTAAAATACCTCTATTTTGGATATGAGGGACACAATGGACTTGTAACTTGGATGGCTATATCAACACTTTTAGCCTTTACAGGACTTTTGATTTTCATATTCCCACCCCTTAGAAAATGGAATGTCACAAAACTCATAGCTGCTATATGCATATTCGTATCAATTTGGATGGATAAGGGATTTGCCTTTGTAGTGAGTGGTTTTGTTCCCAATCCCTTTGACAGAATAACAGAAGCATGGATTGCTTTGAACGAATTTCTCGTTGCAGCAGGAGTTTGGTCTGTAGGAGCTTTTGTTATAACAGTGCTATACAAAATAGCTATTACTGTAAAGGAAAAGGTAGTATTTGACAAGTACGGAGAGAAGCAGGTTATAGATTAATCTAAACTTAGAAGACCAAGCGGGGCTAAAAAAGCCCCGCTTTTTTTATTCAACAAAACTAAACAATGTTCTTCTTTCCCTCAAAGAGGCTTTTATAAAATCTCTGAATAATGGATGAGGCTTAAAGGGTTTTGATTTAAATTCTGGATGAAACTGACAACCTAAAAACCAAGGATGCTCTTTAAACTCAATAATTTCAACAAGTTGTCCGTCTGGAGAAGTACCGCTAAAGACAACCCCCTTTTCTTCAAGAATTGGAATATATTTATTATTAAACTCATATCTGTGTCTGTGTCTTTCTGATATTTCTTTGACTTTATAAGCTTCATAGGCTTTTGTGCCTTCTTTTATAATGCATGGATAAGCTCCAAGTCTCATTGTACCACCCTTTTGTGATTCTGCTGAACGAATTTCATATTGTCCTGTTCTGGGATTAAACCATCTCTCCATCAGATAAATAACAGGATGTTCTGTAGCAGGGTCAAACTCTGTTGAGTGGGCATTGAGTTTTGCAAGATTTCTGCTAAGCTCTATCACAGCACATTGCATTCCAAGACAGATGCCGAAAAAGGGAATTTTATTTTCCCTCGCATATCTTATTGCCTCAATTTTACCCTCTATACCTCGTGAACCAAATCCTCCGGGAACTAAAATTCCATGAGCATTCTGCAAATACTCCTTTGCTCCATTTTTTTCTATATCCTCTGAATTAACCCAAAGAATATTGACTTTAGTATTATTTGCAATTCCTCCATGAATTAAAGCTTCTGTAAGACTCTTGTAAGAATCCTTTAATCCTACGTATTTTCCAACTACTGCTATATTAACCTCATCCTTTGGATTTTTAATTCTATCAACTACTTCTTCCCATTGGGATAAGTCACCAATTCTGTGAGGAAGGGATAATTTTTTTTCAATTAAAAGGTCAAGTCCCTCATTTTTAAAGTTAAGAGGAACTTCGTATACTGTTTCAACATCGTGGGCTGAAATCACAGCATCTAAATCAACATTGCAGTGAAGGGCTATTTTTTTCTTTAAAACAGATGGAATGGGTCTGTCGGCTCTGCAAAGCAAAATGTCTGGCTGAATTCCAATAGCCCTTAAACTGTTAACACTATGCTGTGTAGGCTTTGTTTTTAGCTCTCCTGCGCTCTTTATGTAGGGAACAAGTGTAAGATGAGTATATAGCACATTTTCCCTTCCCACATCGTATCTAATCTGCCTTATTGCCTCAAGAAATGGCAGTCCTTCAATATCACCAACAGTTCCTCCAACTTCAACAATAACTATATCATATTCATTATCTCCTGCTGCGGACTTGATTGCTGATTTGATTTCATCTGTAACATGGGGAATAACCTGAACAGTATGACCTAAATAGTCACCTCTTCTTTCCTTTGAAATCACATTGAAGTAAATTTTTCCTGATGTGTAATTATTGACATGGGAAGTTGTCAGATGAGTAAATCTTTCATAATGTCCAAGGTCTAAATCTGTCTCACATCCATCGTCAGTGACATAAACTTCTCCATGTTCAAAGGGACTGAGAGTTCCTGGGTCAACATTGATATATGGGTCAAGCTTTTGAATTGTTACTTTAAATCCCTTTGCCTCAAGAAGTGCACCAATTGCAGATGCTGCAATTCCTTTTCCTAAAGCCGAAACTACTCCGCCAGTTATAAAGATATACTTAGGCATTTTTCTGCTACCTCCAAATCTTGGGGTGTATCTATTCCAATTGAATCATATTGCGTAATTGAGACTTTAATTTTAATTCCGTTCTCCAAAGCCCTTAATTGCTCAAGTTTTTCAATTTTTTCAAGGGTAGATGGAGTGAGACTAACAAATTTTTTGAGAATGTTCAATCTATAGCCATAAATCCCAATGTGTTTATACATAAAATTATAGCAGGATGAGCATTTTTCAGCTCTGACTCTATCATAGGGAATTGGCGAGCGGGAAAAATAAAGGGCATATCCATTTTTATCAAATACAGCCTTTACCACATTTGGATTATTAAATTCTTCTATATTATCAATAAGTCTTACAAGTGTGCCGATAAATTCATTGCCAGATTTCATTAATTCAACAAGTTGGTCAATCATTTCTGGTTTTATAAGAGGTTCATCTCCTTGAAGATTAATTATTATAGAGTCCTCTTTCAAATTGTATCCATCTTGAATTAATTTTTCAACTGCCTCAGCAATTCTGTCTGTGCCTGAGGGATGATGGGCAGAGGTCATAATTGCTTTACCACCAAAGGACTCCACAGTTTCATAAATTCTGAGGTTATCTGTTGCAACAAATACCTCATCAAGTAGATTAGCACTTTTCGCTCTTTCATAGACATGCTGGATAATTGGCTTATTTCTGAGGTGAACAAGGGGTTTGCCGGGAAATCTTGTTGATGCATATCTTGCAGGAATTATACATATAGTAACCATAACTTTAAGATTTATGATAACATAAATATCTAATGCTTTTACCAGAGATTATATACGACATAAAAAATACGGTTATTTCTTCATTGAAAAAATACTTTTTATGTTTTGTATCAGCCATTTTTTTGATTTTAAGCTTTGCTCCATTTGATTTATTTCCACTTGCTTGGATAGCATTTTTACCATTTTTTTACTTTTTATATAATGCCTCTAATTATAAAATAGTTACAAAGGGTGGACTAATATTCGGAACATTTTATTTTTTTGGAAATGTCTATTGGATTTATCATTCCCTATATTATTATGGCTCTGTAACTTTGTTATTCAGTTTTTTAGTAGTTATTCTTTTATCCTTTTATCTATCCTTATATGTAATGGCTTTTGCTTTAATTTATAAGGCATTACTAAAGACTAACTTACCTACTTCCTTTTATGCTCCGTTTATATGGGTATCATTAGAGGTTTTAAGAAATTATCTTTTAACAGGATTTCCATGGGCATTGATTGGTTATAGCCAGTATAAATTTTTATTAATCTCACAAATTGCAGATATAACTGGAATTTACGGTGTATCATTTCTTGTTGTTTTATTTAATTGTTTTGTCTTTGATATTTTGATTTTTAAAAGACAAAAGACAAACTTTCCGCTTTTACCGTATTATCCCATCATTACAAGTACAATTACTATTATTGTCATCTTTATTTTTTGCATTTCATACGGATTTAAAAAATTAAATGAAACTGATAATGAACATTCTGTGAAAGTCGCTATAGTACAAGGTAATATTCCTCAGAATGTAAAATGGGACAATAAAAAAATCTTAGAAATAATTGATATATATAAAAATTTAACATTAAAGGCAAAAGCCTTTGAACCTAACCTTATTGTTTGGCCAGAAACTGCTGTTCCCTTTGTTTTTGATAGGCATAAAACTTATACCAACGATTTAATACATTTTGTAAAAAATGAAAATATTTATCTTTTATTCGGAACCATCATGGAAAGAGAGCCAGATAAATTTACAAATAGCTCGGTTTTGATTGATTCAAATGGAGTTATTGCTTATTATTATGATAAAATACATTTGGTGCCATTTGGTGAGTATGTGCCTCTCAGAAAAATTTTATTTTTTGTTGACAAGCTTACATTTGGAGTAGGAGATTATAAGGCTGGTGAAAACTACAATGTTGCAGTAACGCCATTTGGAAAGTTTTCTACTTTAATATGCTATGAAAGCATATTTCCTAGTCAGGTAAGAAAATTTTATCAAAAAGGTGGCAATTTTATTGTCAATATAACAAATGATGGATGGTTTGGAAACACATCAGGACCTTATCAGCATTTTTCAATGGCAGTATTTAGAGCAATAGAGAATAGAAAGCCCTTAGTTAGGGCAGCAAATTCAGGTATTTCTGGATATATAGACAGCAAAGGCAGAATTGTAAAAAAGACAAAACTTTTTGAAAGGACTTTTTTGGTTGAAGATATTTTTGTGAATGAAAAAATGAGTTTTTACACTAAATATGGAGATATTTTTGCATATATTTGCATTGTTGTCTCTTTAATTTTTGTATTATGGAATTTAAGCATAGGAGGTAAAAAATGGTTACATGTGAAGATTTAAAGACTCAATTAAAAGAAATAAAAGAAAAAATTATTTCTTTAAGAGGTTGTCTTTGAAATAGACAATCTTAAGGAAAAGCTACTTTTTTTAGAAGCAGAGCTTCAAAAGGAAGAAATATGGCAGGATTTGGATAAAATAAAGGAGATTCAAAGGGAAAAAAACAGACTAACTGAGGTGATAGAGCCTATTGAAGCTATAACAGATAAAATTTTATATCTTGAAGAGGCTATTGATATAGCAGATTCAGAAGAAGAAGGATATCTTTTCATACAAGATTTGGAAAGCGAGGTAGAAAGCTTAAAGTCTCAAATTAATGAATTAGAGCTTAAACTACTTCTTAATGGAGAGCATGATAAAAACAATGCAATTGTTTCAATTCATCCAGGAGCAGGTGGAACAGAAAGTCAGGATTGGGCAGAAATTTTAATGCGTATGTATTTTAGATGGGCTGAAAGAAAGGGTTATAAAGTTCAAATAATTGATTTACAACCTGGAGAAGAGGCTGGAATTAAGGATGTTACATTTACTGTTGAAGGACCTTATGCATATGGATACTTAAAAGCTGAAGCAGGTGTTCATAGGCTTGTTAGAGTATCACCTTTTGATGCAAATAAAAGAAGACACACTTCCTTTGCTGCTGTTCATGTATGCCCTGAAATAGAGGATAATATTCAGGTCGAGATTAAAGAAGAAGATTTGAGAATTGATACCTTTAGGGCATCTGGAGCAGGTGGTCAGCATGTTAATAAAGTTTCTTCTGCTGTAAGAATTGTTCATATTCCTACTGGTATAATTGTTACATGCCAGACAGAAAGGTCTCAACATAGAAACAAGGAAATTGCTATGAGAATATTAAGGTCTAAGCTTTATGATTTAATTGAAAAAGAGAAGGAAGATAAGCTTAAGGCTTTGACTGGAGAGAAAAAGAATATTGCCTGGGGTAGTCAGATAAGGTCTTATGTTTTGCATCCTTATAGAATGATAAAGGACCATAGAACTGACTTAGAAGTTTATAATGTTGATGAGGTTTTAGATGGAAATTTAAATTTGTTTATTGAGACTTATTTGAAAAAATATGCTTCTTTATCTTAGTTTTTTATTTTTTTGTTAGAAGTTGTATTAGGTTTGCGCTTTTTGTTAATTTTTTGATTTTTCCTTTAAATATCAAGTAGTTTTTATGTAGAAATTTTTAAAGAAATTTTAATATTTTTTACAGGTTTTGGGTAGTTTGATTTTTATTTTGTTAGAAATTTTTAAATTTTTACAGGTTTTTAACAGTAAACTTGACTTTGTTGATAGCATAGGATATAATGAGAAGGTCACAAGAAGGCAATAGTTGGATATCTTATTGAAAAATAAGGATTATCTGATTTAACAAGCATTTAACATGAAAGTTTTTAACAAATGTTGAAAAGTTGTTGAAAAATGGAAGAGTTAATAAAAATTTGGCATAAAGCACTGGAAATAATCTCTCAAAAAGTTGGGGATTCAACCTTTGAGCTATGGTTTTCACCTATAAAGGTCATCAGTCTCAAGGGCTCTGAGGCTATTGTTGAAGTGCCTAATAGGTTTTTTAAAGACTGGATAGAAGATAATTTTCCAAATCTGATTAAAGAAGTGTTAAATGAGATAACAGGGAATGATTATAATGTGCTTTATGTTATAAGTGGCAAATCTCAAGTTCCTCAGGAAGCGAATGAAAAAAAGAAATTAGTAAAAAAAGGAAACTTAAATCCGAAATACACATTTAGCTCTTTCGTGGTCGGACCTTCTAATCAGTTTGCCCATGCAGCAGCTTTAAGGGTTGCAGAGAATCCAGGTTTTGCTTATAATCCGCTTTTTATATATGGTGGAGTTGGTCTTGGAAAAACGCATCTTATTTCCGCAATCGGTAATTTTATTTTAGAAAATAATCCTGAATTAAATATTTGTTATATATCCACTGAACAGTTTACTGGAGAATTCGTATCAGCCATTAGGCATGAAAAAATGCCTGAATTTCGCCAGAAATACAGAACAGTGGATGTCTTTATCGTGGATGATATCCAGTTTATAGCAGGGAAAGATTCAACGCAGGAGGAGTTTTTCCATACATTTAATGAGCTTTACAGCAAGCAAAAGCAGATTGTCATCTCCAGTGATCGTCCACCATTGGAAATTTCCGATATTACCGATAGACTTCGTTCAAGATTTGGGATGGGTCTTATAGCAGATATTCAGCCACCTGAGATAGAAACTCGTATGGCTATTCTTTATAAAAAGGCAGAGATAGAGGGAGTAAAGCTTCCAGAGGATGTTGCCTATTTCATAGCATCCAGAATCAAGTCTAATGTTAGAGAGTTGGAAGGTGCACTAATAAAACTATGCGCTTATACAACCCTCACAAATAGTCCCATAACCCTTGATGTAGCAAAACACATTCTCAAGGATTTACTTCCCGATGAGAACAAGCCTATTACAATTGAAATTATTCAAAAGGCAGTATGCGATGCTTTAGGGATAAAGCTTCAAGATATTAAATCTAAGAAAAGGACAAAGGAAATCTCTAATGCAAGAAAAATAGCCATGTATATTGCTAAGAAACTAACAAGCATGTCTCTTACTGAAATAGGAAATGCCTTTGGAAAAGACCATGCAACAGTTATATATGCGTGCAAACAAATTGAAAAGGATCCCAGCACTGCTGGTTTAATAGATAGCATAATAAGAAAACTTCAGGAAAACAAATAATAAAGGGAGGAACAAAATGCATGTAAAAGTGAAAAAATCAGAGATACAAGAAAAGCTCTCTAAGATTCAAAATATTGTTGAGAAAAAGAGTATAATGCCTGTATTAAATCATTTTTTAATGGATATAACTTTACAGGCTGGTTATATTTTAGCCACTGATCTTGAGACTGCGGTAAAGCAGCCGATTGAAATTGAAGTCATAGAGGAAGGTAAAGCATGTATTCCAGCAAAGAAGTTTTATGAGATAGTAAAAGAGCTTGATGAGGACTTTGAGATTTCTCTTCAAGAAAACTGGCTTAAAATTCAGAGTGGAAGAACAACTTTTAGGCTTGCTACTTTAGACCCATCAGAATTTCCTGTTTGGCCACAGATTGGCGATGCTACAAAAATAACTCTTTCAAGGGATTTAATTCTTACAGCCATTGAAAAAACTGTGTACGCTGCAGGAGACGCTGATGCAAGATATTTCTTAAATGGGCTTCTTTTTCATTTAAAGCCGAAATCAGAGCTTAATGTAGTTGGAACAGACGGTCACAGGCTTGCTGTTTTCAGAACGCAGATAGAAGATTTAAATATAGATAGTGAAATGAAAGTCATTCTTTCAAAAAAATCTTTGAATGAGCTTAAGAGATTTTTGTCTAATGTGGAAAATGTATCAATTCATATTGGTAAAACCCATATCATGTGTGAAATAGATGGAATTAGTTTTCTGTCTCGCATGATTGAGGGAAATTATCCTGATTATGAGGTAGTAATTCCACGACATAATGATAAGATTGCAACAGTTGACAAAGAATTGCTTATAGCCTCCCTTAAGAGGGTTTCTGTTTTAAGCAAAGAACGCCAGTATGCAGTCAAAACTGAATGGAGAGAGGATCTTTTAACAGTATCTGCCTATGACCCTGAATTAGGAGAGGCAACTGATGAGCTTACAATAGATTATCAGGCAGAGCCTTTGATTGTTGGTTTTAATGCTAAATATTTAATAGAAGCCCTTGAAAATACATCGTCTGATAAAGCAAAAATAACAATGTATGAGCCTGAAAAGGCAGTATACATAACAGATGCTGTTGAACAAGGCTCTTTTGTTTACGAAAGTGTGGTAATGCCATTAAGGTTGTAAGTGTATGTGTATGTGAAAAGTTTTACTTATTAAAAAGGGGGAAAAATGGTTGCCAAAGAGCAGACCTATAAGGCTGAAGATATAAAAATTCTTAAAGGGCTTGAGGGCGTAAGAAAGCGTCCTGCAATGTATATTGGCTCTACATCTGTAGAGGGACTCCATCATCTTGTCTATGAAGTTGTTGACAACAGTGTTGATGAAGCATTGGCAGGTTTTTGTAACAAAATAGAGGTTACTTTGCATAAAGACGGAAGTTGCACTGTTATTGACAATGGAAGGGGAATTCCTACAGGTGTTCATCCTGAAGACCCTGAAGGAAGAACTGCTCTTGAAATAGTTCTTACAGAATTGCACGCTGGTGGAAAGTTTGAGTCAAAAGCCTATAAGGTTAGTGGTGGACTTCATGGTGTAGGAGTCAGTGTTGTAAATGCACTTTCTGAGTGGCTTGAGGTTGAAGTTAGAAGAAACGGTAAAATTGTAAGTCAAAGATATGCTCGCGGCACACCTGTGACCTCTCTTGAAACTGTCGGACAGACAAATGAGACAGGAACGAAGATTAGTTTTAAACCAGACCCTGAAATATTTGAGATTACGGAATTTTCACGAGAAATACTTGCCCAGAGATTCAAAGAGCTTGCATATCTTAACAAAGGATTAAAAATCATTTTGCATGATGAAAGAGACGGCTCTTCTGAGGAATTTGTTGCTGAGGGCGGTATTGTATCTTTTGTTGAAGATTTAAACAAAGGCAAAAGAGTTCTTCATCCTAAGCCCATATACATTACAGGCGAAAGGGATGGAGTTTTGGTTGAGATAGCAATTCAGTATAATGAGAGCTATTCTGAAGGGATTTTTACATTTGTGAATAATATTAATACCCGTGAGGGCGGAACTCATCTTGTAGGATTTAAATCAGCTCTTACAAGGACGATAAATAATTATGCAATAGAAAAGGGTTTACTGAAGGAGGGCAAAGAATCTCTCTCAGGGGATGATGTAAGGGAAGGCATAGTAGCTGTAATAAGCGTTAAAGTTCCTGATCCCCAGTTTGAAGGTCAGACAAAGATGAAGCTTGGAAACAGTGAAGTCAAGGGAATAGTTGAGACAATTGTGAATGAAGGGCTGAGTAGATGGCTTGAGGAAAATCCAAATCATGCAAAGAAAATAGTTGAGAAGGCAAAAGATGCTGCGAGGGCAAGGGAGGCTGCAAAAAAAGCAAAGGAACTTACAAGAAGAAAGGGAATTTTGGAAGACACAACTCTTCCTGGAAAACTTGCTGACTGCACTGAGAAAGACCCATCAAGGGCAGAGCTTTTTATTGTTGAGGGTGACAGCGCAGGTGGTTCTGCAAAACAAGCAAGGGATAGACGCTATCAGGCGGTTTTACCATTGAGGGGAAAAATTTTAAATGTTGAAAAAGCGAGAATAGACAAAATGCTTACCTCAGAGGAAATAAAAACACTGATTACTGCAATTGGAGGAGGTATAAAGGATAATTTTAGTCTTGAAGAAGTAAGATATCACAAAATAATCCTTATGACTGATGCAGATGTTGACGGCTCTCACATAAGGACATTACTTCTGACATTCTTTTACAGACAGATGTTTGAATTAATTGAAAGGGGTTATCTTTATATAGCCCAACCTCCTCTTTACAGAATTAAGAGAGGTAAATGGGAGAGATATATTCAAACAGAAGAGGAGTTTTATGATTTTCTTAAGGAGATTGCAAAGGAAGAGGTTTCTTTCATGTCTGAAGGAATGCTTCAAAGGGATAGTGAAACTTCAGTGGAAGATATACTGAAACTCATTTTTGATTACGGCAAAATCTTGGAAGCCTTTGAAAGAAAAGGTTTTTCTCCTTCATACATAGAAAATTTGTTGCTCTCTGATTCAACTGCTTCCGAGATTACTTCGGTGAGAGATTTTCAAGCATTAAAGGAAATATTTGAAAAAATTGAAGGTCTCTCCATTAAAAATAGTCAGAATGAAATAGAACTGAAAATTAAAAATGAAATAATTAAGACAAAATCACTATGGGAAGTATATACAAAGATTATGGATGCTGTTAAAAAGGGACTTACAATCCAGAGATACAAAGGACTTGGGGAGATGAATCCTGAACAACTCTGGGACACTACAATGAATCCTGAGACAAGGACTCTTCTTCAGGTAACAATTGAAGATGCCCAGAAGGCAAATGATATTTTCACTATTCTTATGGGCGATGAAGTAGAACCGCGAAAGGACTTCATAGTAAAACATGCCCTTGAAGTAAGAAATCTTGATATATAAAGGGAGGATTTAATGCTTGATATAAAGTTTGTAAGGGCAAATCCAGAGAAAGTTATTGATGCATTACAAAAGAGAGACTATGAAATAAATTTTGATGAGTTTCTCTCTTTAGAGCAGGAAAGACTCAGTTTACTTCGTGAAATTGAGGAAAAAAGGGCAGTAAGAAACTCTGTATCTCAAGAGATTGCAAAACTTAAAAAAGAAAAAGCTGAGGCAGAAAAAATAGATAAGCTAATTCTTGAGATGAGAGAGCTTGGCGAGGAGCTTTCAACTATTGAGTACAAGCTTAAGGAGATTGAAGAGAAAGTTCAAAATTTTCTTCTAATTCTCCCAAATATTCCTCATCATACAACGCCTGTAGGAAAGGATGAGACAGATAATGTAGAGATTAGAAGATGGAGTGTTCCGCGCGAATTTGATTTTACTCCTTTAAATCATTGGGATATAGGCGAAATTTTAGGAATTATAGATTTTGAAAGAGCAGGCAAGATCGCAGGAAGTAGATTCGCAGTCATGAAAGGCTTAGGTGCAAGACTTGAAAGGGCACTTATTAATTTCATGCTTGATTTGCACACATCAAAGGGCTACAAGGAAGTATTACCAACTTTTTTGGTGAATAAAGCTTCAATGATAGGAACAGGACAGCTTCCAAAATTTGAAGAGGAGATGTTTAAGACTGTTGACCCAGAGTTTTATCTTATTCCGACAGCAGAGGTTCCTGTAACAAATCTGCATAGGGAAGAGATACTTAATGAAGATGACTTACCAATTTACTATGTATCATACACTCCTTGCTTTCGTAAAGAAGCAGGCTCACATGGAAAGGATGTGAGAGGGCTTATTAGACTGCATCAATTCAACAAAGTGGAGCTTGTAAAATTTGTAAAGCCTGAGGACTCCTACGAAGAACTTGAAAGTCTTACAAATGATGCTGAAGCGGTACTTCAGATGCTGGGACTTCCTTATAGGGTAATTGCACTTTGCACAGGAGACTTGGGGTTTGCCTCTGCAAAGACCTATGACATAGAAGTTTGGCTCCCAGGACAAGGTCGTTACAGGGAGATTTCTTCTTGTTCTAATTTTGAAGATTTTCAGGCAAGAAGAACAAACATAAGATTTCGCCGAAGAGGGAAAAAGGGAACAGAGTTTGTTCATACCCTCAATGGCTCAGGTCTTGCAATTGGAAGAACAGTTGCAGCAATTCTTGAAAATTACCAGCAAAAGGATGGCTCAGTCGTTGTGCCTGAAGTTTTAGTGCCCTATATGGGCGTTAATGTAATCCGATGATTCAGCGGATTGATCAATTTGGAATTATCAACATTTATAAAGGGAAAAGCACAGAGCCTATTAAACTTATTGTAGGCGAAATCTTAACCGCAGAGATCATGGATATCCTTCCAACAGGAACAATTCAGGTAAAGATTAACGATAGAATCCTCAATGCTCAGATGCAGAGAGATTTACAGCTTCAAAGTGGAGATACGGTGTTAGTTAAAGTTGAAAAACCCCTTGAGGACGGAACAATTCCATTGAGAATTTTGTCTCCTCCTGAAGCTGAACAGATTCAGAAAGGCATTTTTATTTCTGAAGGAGAAATTTCAGAGAAAATTTTAAAACTTCTTGAATCCCTATTTTCCGAACTCACCAATCAACCGAAGGATATAAAAAATCTTCAGACAGAACTGATTAAAAATCTGCTTTCTACTCCATTGGAAAATCTCTCTGAAACTGAGAAAACAGCTCTATTGCAGAAAGCCTTTGAAGTAATTTTTTCCCGTTCTACAGTATCAGATGGTATTAGGGATTTAATATCTTTGCTTGAGGCAGCTGATTTTGATAAAAGCCAGATTGCAAAGCTAAAAGCTATAGTTGTTGAGCATCCTGAGGAGTTGACTCCAGAGAAATTAAAGCAAGTTATACTTAATTCCGGAGTTTCATTTGAGGCAAAGTTAAAGCAGGCAGTAGTTGTTGCAGAAAAAATTGAGACAGTAAAGGAAGATTTAAAGGTTATCCTGAATAGTATAATTAAAGATGCAAAGGCTCAGGGCTTTGAAGAAGTCAGCGAAAAAGCTCAGCAGATTTTAAGGCAAATAGAAGGCTATCAGGTTCTCTCAAAGACCTTTCAAAGTTTCTTCACTTTTTTACCGATTTTTTGGAAAGACTTAGGCTCTGCGGATATAGCCTATAAAACTTTAAAGAGACAAGGAAAAGAATATCACGCTGTTTTTGTCAATCTTAATTTTAAAGATGAGCCTCTATCTTTTGTTGTCACAATGATAAACAAAAGCTTCTATGTAACCTTTGCAGGACAGCCGAAAACTCTTCAGATAATTAAAGAGCAAGAGGGAGATTTAAAGGGAAGATTTAATATTAAAGGAATGCCTCTTTCTTCTGTAAACTATGTCTCAAAAACCGAAGAACTTATAAAACAATGGGATGTTAAAGAAGGAAGCATAAGCTTGAAGGTATAATGGAAAAGAGTAAAAGAGCAGTTGCACTAAGATATGAACAAAAGAAAGATTCAGCTCCCCGTGTTGTTGCAAAGGGAAGGGGATGGATAGCTGAAAAGATTATTGAACTTGCAAAGCAACACGGAGTTCCCATTGAGGAAGATGACATTCTTGTTGAAGCCCTTTCAAAATTGGACCTTTATCAAGAAATACCGGAGGAACTTTACAAAGCAGTGGCTGAGATATTGGTTTTTGTGTATCAAATTAAGGGAAAAATTAGAACAGGTAGCTATTAATTGGCGGTCAGATGTTTATAAACAGGTGATTATAGAAGTTCTGGGATAGTTATCTCTCCTAATACAATTTTTCTTATGTTTTCTATCTTATGCAGAGGAGTTCTAATAACTATATTGCCTTCATCTATCTCTTCAATTACTCCTATTGCAATACATTCTTCATCTGAAAATAATCCTGCTATCCTTCCTATGTATTTTTCGTTTTGATATATAAAGCTCTTGTCTTGAATTTGAAGCATTTTGACAGGCAAGAGATAACTTTCAGAATCGCTGAAGTATTCTTGAAGCTTTCTTTTTCTGTAATTTGCTCTTTCTTCAGGATTTCTTGGTTTTACATTTTTTGATGGTTGAAGCAAAATATAGGGAACCTGAATTTCCGCAATAATATGCTCAATTTCGTTTGTTCTCTGAAATCCCACTACAAGTTCAGGCTTCAGAATTTCAATCTTTTTTAGCTTTAAAAGTTTGCCATCGCCTGTGATAAATCCTGTTGTATCAACAAGAATAGGAAGATTAAAGCTTTCTGCAGTTTTTATAGCCTTTTCAAATACCTTTAAAAATCTGATGATTGAAATCGATGGAGTTATACCGCCAAAAAAGAAAAACCTATCTGCAAGGGAATTTATATCTTCAAATTTTGCTATTCTTTTTATTCCAATAGTTCCGGGGATTGCAATTGAGCTTTGTCCCACATCTGAGTCAACAAAAGCAATTTGAGATTCCTTTTGAATAAAGTTATAAAGAACAAATTTAGCAAAGGTGGATTTTCCAGAGTCAATTGCACCAAGAAGTATTATTCGCTTTGCAAGCAGGATTTTATCTAAGGCTTTCTTCCACCTTTCCTCAATTAAAATCTCAAAGGAAAAATTTCTTATTTCCCGCAACATTTTTTGTATTTTTTACCACTTCCGCATGGGCATGGATCATTTCTTCCAACTTTGGTTTTTGGGGTAGGGATATTATCAATGTTTCTCTTAATTGTGCTACAAATTTTTTCTGCAGTTGTCTTGCATAGTCAATAATAATATTAACTGATGCAGGCAATAACTCTTTTATTATTTCATCCGTTATTTTTGAAGGAAATACATTCTTTAAAATTTTAGATTCCTCCTCTAATGGCTTTGGATCAATGAAATAGAAAGGAATAAAGAATGATTTAATAAAAAGTTCTTCCTCTTGGACTATTAAATCCTCTGGTTTGTTTGTTATTTCTAAGATTTCCTTTATCCAAATTTCTTTTCTCATAATCAAGTCACTGATAAACCCATTCAACCATTCCTTAACTTCCTGTAACTGTTCCTCAGAGGCATCTTTTACATTATAGGGAAATTTTAATGACCCCTCGTTAAAACGATCTAATACTATTTTATAAGCCTCAAATAGATTCCCAATCAATTTTTTCATCTCATTTTCACTGTTGAATACTACTTTAGGAACACCCAAAAGCCGATCAAACCACTCGCTTGGTAAAATCATATCAGGCACAATTGCAATTCCGTAAAGAAATCCTTCAAGCTGTGGAAGTTTGAAAGCTTTGTCTTTGTCCTGAGAAAGAGCAATTAAATGCTGAAGAAGTTACTTTTGCTTAGGATTAAATATGTCAAAAAGTCTTATCATTTTATTCTCCTTATTTATTTTTTATTCTCAAGTATTCCTTCCAGTTATGGCTCATTTTCATTCAAAAGACAAATGCCGTATTGGGTTTCTTCATCTAATTTGGCAGGGATGAAGTGAGACCAATACATGCATATTTTTTCCAATTCTTGTTTATTTAGTTTTTTAATTTTTTATGCCCTCCTCCTTTATTTTAAGCTAAATAGATTTTCTTTGAAAAAAAATTTTTTTAACTTGTCAATTTGAGTCTAACCGTTTTCATTGTCATTGCAAGCCTCACAGAAGGTGAGGCTTGCAATCCATCACACAGTCACTGCGAGCCCCCTGTTGCGAGCAATAGCGTGGCAATCTCTCTTCCTTGATGATCCTATTCTGTCATTACAAGCATCCGAAGGATGCAAAGCAGTCTCTTTTTAAAATAAGTTTTGTCGCTCTGTAGTACTGTCGCTCTATGGCACTATTACAGCGAGATTGCTTCGGGTGCTGTCGCACCCTCGCAATGTCGGAAAAGAGTGTCATTGCAAGGCATTCTTCCACATTGTCATTGCGAGGCATCCGATAGGATGCCTCGCAATCTCATAAAAAGAAGGGATTGCTTAGCATCGCTCGCAATGACTCAATAGAATATTTTATAA
>FWWL01003200.1_pt1 | contig 17489 bp, 14 predicted proteins | sample 2228331 | NCBI WGS metagenome assembly FWWL01 (sample SAMEA103939775, study PRJEB20133) | metagenome
CTCCACGAGCCAAGAAGTGGAGGTGATGGTTTTGGAAATCGACCATGCCAAGCGCCGAATCAGCCTTGGCCTTAAACAGGTGCAGCGCAACCCGTGGGAGGTTTTCGCCGAAACCTATCCCCCGGGCAGCGTCGTTGAGGGTGAGGTCAAAAATATCACCGAATTCGGCCTGTTCATCGGGTTGCCTGGGGATATCGACGGCATGGTGCACCTGTCTGACCTCAGCTGGGACGAGCCCGGGGAAGAGGCAGTTAAAAAGTATCGCAAGGGCGATGTCGTCAAAGCACTCGTGCAAGAGGTCGATGTTGAGCGCGAGCGGATCTCGCTGTCGATCAAGGCGCTTGAAAACGATCCCTTCGCCGAGGCGATCAAGGATCTCAAGCGCGGCGATGTGATCACCGTCCGAGTCGCGGGCGTTGATGACAACGGGATTGAAGTCGAGTATCGCGGCATCAAATCCTATATTCGTCGCCCTGACTTGGCCCGTGATCGGGCTGATCAACGTCCGGAACGCTTCCATATTGGCGATAAGGTTGATGTCCGCATCGTCTCCATCGAGCCGAAATCGCGCAAACTTGGCCTTTCGATCAAGGCGCGAGAAATCCTTGAGGAAAAAGAGGCAATTGCGCAATTCGGCTCGTCGGACTCGGGCGCAAGCTTGGGCGAAATTCTCGGCGCGGCTCTGCGCGACAAGAACAAGTAAGCATTCTTCACCGGAATCACAGAATCAAAACGGCGGCTTTTTGCCGCCGTTTTTTGGGCCGCCACCGGGCCGCACGGACTCTGTTGTGCCGGCGTTTAATCGGGCTATAGTCGAGGCGTAAAGTGAAGCGCTTGCGTGCGCGGGGCTCGGATTTCCCATCGACCAAGGGGGCGCGTGATGATCCGGTCGGAGTTGGTTGCCAAACTTGCGGCGGAAAATCCGCATCTGCAACAGCGTGACGTCGAGCGGATCGTCAGCACCATTTTTGAAGAAATCAGCGCCGCCTTGGCCAGCGGCAAGCGGGTTGAATTGCGCGGTTTCGGAGCATTCGCCGTCAAGCGCCGCAATGCGCGTCTTGCCCGCAACCCGCGCACCGGTTCAGCCGTTCCGGTTCGGGAAAAGGCGGTTCCGATCTTTAAGCCTGGCAAGGCTTTGCGCGAGATGCTTAACGGCGCGCCAAGGGAGGAGACGTGAACGCAATCCGCTACGCTCTCTCGGGCGCGTTTGTCGTTGTTTTGGTCTTTGTCGCGCTCGCCAATGCCGAGGTTGTGACCTTGGCGCTTTGGCCAAAAGCTTTGGCACCGCTTCTCGGGGAAAGCCCTTCGCTCCGCATGCCACTTTTTGTTGTCATTGCCGGCGCGCTTTGCTTTGGGCTTGGGTTGGGGCTCATTTGGGAATGGCTGCGCGAGCGCCCGTATCGGGTTGAGACTGCCGCTCTGCGCCGTGAACTTGAGGCCTCGCGCCGCAAGCTTGAAGCGCCCACACCGCAGGCCGCCCAGCACGAGCAGGACACGCACGCGCGCGCACGATCAACTGCCCTCGCCCCCAGCCAAACCGCGCCTGCGGGCGGGTTGACGGAGCCTTCTGTCAAAGCGCCATGACGGCAGACGCTCTTCCTCGCGGCTTGGCTTTTTGGGACCGCGTGCGGATCAAGATTTGCGGGATCACGCGTGCGGATGATCTTTCCGCTGCGGTTGCGGCGGGGGTTGCCTACGTGGGGTTCAACTTTTTCCCGCGCTCCCCGCGGTTTGTCGGGCTTGAGGCCGCGCGCGCGCTGGCCTTATCCACCCCGGCAGGCCTGGCGCGCGTTGGGCTTTTCGTCGATCCCGATTCGGCATGGCTCGACGCCGTCTTAGCCCGCGTGCCCCTCGATTTGATCCAGCTTCATGGCCGTGAATCCCCCTTGCGCGTGGCCGAGGTGCGTGCGCGCCACGGGCTGCCGGTGATCAAGGCCGTGGGGTTGGCCACCGACGATGACCTGCCCGCGCTAGCTCAGGCCGAAGAGGCGGCCGACATGGTGCTTGTCGATGCCCGCCCACCGCCAGGCGCTACGCTGCCCGGCGGCAATGGCCTCGCCTTCGACTGGCGGCTGATTGCGGGGCGGCGCTGGCAACGGCCGTGGTTTTTGGCCGGGGGGCTTACGCCCGAAAATGTGGCGGAGGCCGTTGCCCTAACCCGTGCGCGGCAGGTCGATGTTGCCTCTGGTGTTGAGCGTGCGCCGGGAATCAAAGATGCAGCGCGAATCGCGGCTTTTGCAGCTGCCCTGAGCCAAAGCTAAGGCCTGTGCGGTCAAACGCTGCGGCCGGGCTCCTCTTCCTCTCGCCTTTGCTGTTATTGGCTCTGCGCCGTCAGGCGGCGCACACCGCGTTCAAACTCCGACGCGCAAAGTGCCGGCGCGCATCGGGGTCATGTGTTCCCCTCACCGCTCAACTCAGCTAGGAAGGCGCGCAAAGAGCCCCAAGTCGTCCGAGGTTCTGTTCTGTGCGTTGTCGCCTTTGATCTCTTGATCCCGCGCTCTCTCGTCTGCCACCATCGTCGTTTTGCGATCCTAACCTTCGAAAGCACATGCCTGATCCACGCGATACCATCGAAGCCACGGTTGACCTTGCCGTCGCCCACGGTTTGAAGCCTGAGGAATACCAACGCATCCTCGACCTCCTGACTCGTGCGCCGAACCTCACCGAGCTTGGCATTTTCTCGGCGATGTGGAACGAGCATTGTTCCTACAAGTCGTCGAAGAAATGGCTGCGCACGCTGCATACGACCGGGCCGCAGGTGATCCAGGGGCCGGGCGAGAATGCGGGCGTTGTGGCAATCGGCCCGGGCCCTGAGGGTGAGCCGCTTGCGCTTGTCTTCAAAATGGAAAGCCACAATCACCCCTCCTACATCGAGCCCTTCCAGGGTGCAGCCACGGGCGTGGGCGGGATTTTGCGCGATGTCTTCACCATGGGGGCGCGGCCGATTGCGGTGATGGATGCGTTAAGCTTCGGCGCGCTTGACCATCCGCGCACGCGCCATCTCGTCAAAGGCGTGGTCGAAGGGATCGGGCATTACGGCAACTGTTTTGGAGTGCCGAATGTGGGGGGCGAGGTCCGCTTTCACCCCGCATATAATGGCAATTGCCTTGTCAATGCCTTTGCCGCCGGAATCGCGCGGGCTGATCGGATCTTTTACGCCCGTGCCTCAGGCGTTGGCCGACCGGTTGTCTATGTGGGCGCCAAGACAGGGCGCGACGGGGTGGGTGGGGCAACCATGGCCTCAGCCGAGTTTGGAGCCGAGACCGAAAGCATGCGCCCAACGGTGCAGGTGGGCGATCCGTTCACCGAAAAGCGCCTGCTTGAGGCCTGTCTCGAGCTCATGGCAACCGATGCGGTGATTGCCATCCAGGACATGGGCGCGGCCGGACTCACCTGTTCGGCCGTGGAAATGGGGGACAAAGGTGGCCTCGGGATCAAGCTTTTCCTTGACCGGGTTCCACAGCGCGAAGCAGGGATGACCGCCTACGAGATGATGCTCTCGGAGAGCCAAGAGCGGATGCTGATGATCCTGCGCCCCGAGAAAGAGGCCGAAGCGCGGGCGATTTTTGAGAAATGGGATCTCGACTTTGCCGTTATCGGCGAGACAATCGCCGAGGACCGTTTCTTGGTCTTCCATGGCAATGTGATTGTGGCCGATCTGCCGCTGTCGAAACTCTCTTCGGAAGCGCCCGAATATGACCGGCCGTGGGTGGTTCCGCCTGCGCCTAAACCTTTAGCGTCAATTCCGCCGGTTGATCCGATTGAGGCGCTCAAGGCTTTGCTCGCAAGCCCCAACTATGCCCGCAAGCACTGGGTGTGGGAACAATACGACACGATGGTGATGGCCGACACGGTTCGCCCGCCCGGGCAGGGGGCGGGAATCGTGCGGATCCATGGAACAAATCGCGCACTTGCCTTCACCTGTGACGTCACACCCCGCTATGTTGCGGCCGACCCTTACGAGGGCGGTAAACAGGCAGTTGCCGAGGCCTGGCGAAACTTGGTTGCTGCCGGGGCGCGGCCGCTTGCCGCCACCGATAACCTCAACTTCGGCAATCCCGAAAAACCCGAGATCATGGGCCAGCTTGTGCTGGCAATCCGCGGCATTGCCGAGGCCTGCCGGGCGCTCGATTTTCCAATCGTCTCTGGCAATGTCAGTCTGTATAACGAAACGGATGGCAAGCCGATCCTGCCCACGCCCACAATTGGCGGGGTTGGCTTGATTGAGGATCTCCGTCAGATCCCGAGAACCCTTCCGCGCGAGGGCGATCTTGCGCTGCTCATTGGCGGGCGCGGCAGCCATCTTGGGCAATCGGCTCTCTTGTGGGAGCTCTGGGCGCGCGCTGAGGGGCCACCTCCAGCGGTTGACCTTGAAAAGGAAAAGCGGCATGGAGAGTTTCTGCTTGCGCAGCTGGGCTTGATCAGCGCCATGACCGACCTCTCGGACGGGGGGCTCGCCTTAGCCGCATTTGAACTCGCCGCTGAGGCCGGGCTTGGGGTGGTGCTGGCGCCGCAGTCGCTTGCTGAGCTTTTCGGCGAAGATCAGGCGCGGTATCTGGTCGCTGCTGAGCCTGAGGCGGCAGAGCGCCTGCTCGCTGCAGCAGAGAAAGCGGGCGTGCCTGCCCTTCGCGTCGGCACCTTCGGCGGCAAGACGGTTCGGCTTGGGCAAAGCGAGGCGCCTTTGGAGACACTCGCTACGCTCTGGCGCACCGCCTTTGCGGGGGCACTTGCGGATCCGTCTGAAAGCGCGGCATCTTCGCTCTAACCTGTGCTGATGTGCATGCAAAAGGCGGGCGCGGGTACCTTGAAGCGAACCAAAGCCGCGATTAGCTTTCAATTAAAGCGAAAGGCTGAGCCATGCCGATTTCTGCTGAGGAGCTTGAAAGCCTTTTACGCGCGGCCTTTCCGCGCGCAAAGATTACCATCACCGACCTTGCCGGCGATGGTAATCATTACGCCGCCGAAGTCATTGACGAAAGCTTCCGTGGGCTCAACCGCGTGCAGCAGCAGCGGGCCGTCTATGCCGCGCTCAAGGACAAGATGGCCGGAAGCCACGGCGCGCTGCACGCGCTTGCGCTCACCACTCGGGCACCGGATTGATGATGTCGATCCTCATTGCTCTTGCGATCGCCGCGGCGCTCGTTGCCTTTACATGGGCAGCGCACGACCTCGATGACCGCGACGACAACGATGATGACTTGGGCGGGCCCAAGCGGGTTCGCGTGCGTGTTCAATTAGAACGAAGGGAGCCAAGATGAGCGTGTTTGACCAAATCCGCGAGCTCATCGAAAACAATGATGTGGTGCTGTTCATGAAGGGCACCCGAACGATGCCACAATGCGGCTTTTCGGCCCGCGTTGCGGGCGTGCTCAACTATCTCGGCGTTGACTATAAAGACGTCAATGTCTTGGCCGACGAAGCACTGCGCCAGGGAATCAAAGATTTTTCCGATTGGCCAACAATCCCGCAGCTTTATGTCAAAGGCGAGTTCATTGGCGGCTGCGATATCGTCACCGAAATGACGCTTTCGGGCGAGCTTGATCAGCTCTTCGACGAAAAGGGCATCCGCTACGACAAGGAAGCCGCTGAGCGGATCCGCGCCGCAAACGCCTAAGCGTGCGAGGAGAGCCAATGCCATAGGCCGCGTGCGCAACGCGGCCTTTTTTGTGTGTCTTTTGGCGCGCACATGAGTCCTCTCTAGGGTTGCAGCCTGAAGCCGCTTCCCCCTGTGAGTGCTTCTCCTTTGCGCCCAAAACTGCGCAAAGGCTCCGCGCTTGCTTGGTTTGCTGCTCACTCGTCACTGAGGCTGGGGGGTGGAGCCCGGCTTGGGCAACGGGCGGAATCGCGTTTCGGGGGGCTTTACCGTCCGCGCCTTTGCAGCTTTCAAATGCATCGAGCGCCATGCCAGGGGCGCTGACGAACGCCTCGCCATGGCCCAAGACGCGGCGGCAAAAGCCAAAAAAAAAGGCCGAGCGATTTGCTCGGCCTCAGTCCAACAGGGAGGTAATGACGCCGACCGTGGCCGCGCGTCGCCCTTGCTATATGCAAAAACTCTGCACATGCGCAAGAATTATGCACCTGCAGCATGAGCAAGGCCGCTATGCGTTGCGCTCATGCCACGCCCCTTCAGCAAAGCTGCAACAGAAGACGCAGGCGCCGGCTTTGCAAAAAGACGCCGGCACAGGTTGCACCGGGCGTTGAGAAGCCGAAGCGAATCGCAAAAGGCGTTCACCCGATTTTGAAATATGTCTCCTCCCGCACGGGCAGCATGGGACTGCCAAAAACAGCCGGGCCTCGCCTGTTTGACATGCGCGGCGGCCGGTGTGCTTGCCTTACTAAGACTGTTTGACTCTGCCCGTGTCTGTTTTAAGCGCCCGAATGCGCTCCTTCAGCCGCCTCAGCCATGCGCTCTCGGCGATACGCGACAACCTCGTCGATGACAAAATCACGAAAGGCCGCCACCCGCTTTGAGGCACGCAGCTCCGACGGATAGGCCAGAAACACTGGCACTTCGTTCGAGACGACCTCAGGCAGCACCAAAGTGAGCTGTGGGAAGTCGTTTGTCAAATAATCGGGCAAAAGTCCGATGCCCAAATGCGCAAGAACAGCCTGCAGCACGCCAAAGTAATTGTTGACCGTGAGTGTCGAGCGAATCGGGTTGTCCAAAAGGCGTCGTGTGAGCTCGGCGCCAGCAGCGACCTGCGGTGCATTCGCATTTTGGCAAATCAAGCGAAAATTGACGAGGTCCGCTTCGCTTTGGGGGATACCGTTCGCGCGCAGGTATTCAGGCGTTGCATAAAGCCGCATGCGCACACCCATGAGGCGGCGCCTGATCAGATCCGCCTGGCTTGGCTCTTTCATGCGAATGGCGACATCGGCCTCGCGCATCGGCAGATCAAGCACGCGCTCTTCAAGGATCAGGTCGATCTTGAGCTCGGGATACCGCGCATAAAAGGCAGGCAAGCGTGGCACCAACCAAAGCGTTCCAAACGCTGTTGTGGTGGTCACGCGCAAAACCCCTTCAACCTCCTCCTCACTGTCGCGGATCCGCGCCGCAGCCGCCTCGAGCTCTTGCGCAATCTTGCGGGTGGCCTCGTATAGGAGCTCGCCCTGTTCGGTCAGGATCAATCCCCGCGCATGGCGATGGAACAGGGTTGTGCCAAAGCTTTCCTCGAGCGCCCGGATCTGCCGACTGACGGCCGATTGGCTAAGGCCAAGCGCATCACCGGCATGGGTCAAGCTGCCATGCTCGGCAACGGCGTGAAAGATCCGCAAACGATCCCAGTCAAGCTCACTGTGCATTGTTGGCAACCCAAGCGTGTGTCCCTGTCCGAGAGGGGAGGACGCATTACATTATCCCGTGCGCTTTGTGAAAGTGCTTCAATGGTCAATATTTCTGACCTATAATCGTTGCTGGGGTTGATTCCCTCAGGCCACTAGGGAGGGTTGCCAGATGAGCAAGCACAGCTTTAGTTTGGACGACCGCTTCGACCTCTCAAAATCCCCGGTTCTGTTGAGCGGTACCCAGGCGCTCGTCCGGCTCATGCTGGCGCAGAAGGCGCGCGACAAGGCGGCGGGGCTCAACACCGCGGGCTACGTGACGGGCTATCGAGGAAGCCCGCTTGGTGCGGTCGACTTGCAGATGTGGCGCGCACAGAAGTGGCTCAAGGCGTCAGACATCGTCTTTCAGCCGGGCCTCAACGAGGATTTGGCCGCAACCGCCATCTGGGGCACGCAACAGGCCGAACTTAGGGGGGAAGGTAAATACGACGGCGTCTTTGCGCTTTGGTATGGCAAGGGCCCGGGGGTGGATCGCTCTTGCGACGCGATGCGCCATGCCAATATGGCCGGCACCAGCCGCCACGGCGGCGTAATCATGTGCATGGGTGATGACCACACCGGCGAATCGTCAACCGTTCTGCATCAGTCCGATTGGGCGATGGTTGACTGCTACATCCCGGTCATCTCACCCGCGGGCGTGCAGGAGATCCTCGATTACGGGCATTATGCCTTTGCGCTTTCCCGCTACAGCGGCCTGTGGACGGGGCTGAAGCTCGTCAAGGACACGGTCGAATCAACCGCTGTTGTCGATGGCAACCCGTTCCGGATGCAGTTTGTCGAGCCGGAAGATTTTGCGATGCCTCCGGGCGGGCTCAACATCAGGCTGATCGACCTGCCGTTCGAGCAGGAACGGCGGATGATCGACTACAAGCGCTTTGCCGCCGAAGCCTTTGCCCGCGCGAACAAAATCGACCGCCGCATCTGGGGCAAGCCCGGCGCCAAAATCGGGCTTGTCGCAGCGGGCAAGAACTGGCTCGATCTGGTGCATGCGCTTGCGCTTCTCGGCATTGATGAGAAAGAGGCCGAGCGGCTTGGCATCACCACCTACAAAGTGGTGCAGACCTGGCCCTTGGACATGGACAGTTTCCACGACTTCGCCGAAGGGCTCGAGCTTATCATCGTCGTTGAAGAAAAGCGCAAACTTATCGAGGTGCAGGTCAAGGAGGCAATCTTTGATGACCGCCGCGGCCGGCGTGTTTATGGCTGGCATAAGGGCGACACCTGGGAACACGGGCGCAGGCTCGAGCTGTTTCCCACCCGCTATGCGCTCGACCCGATGCTGATTGCTGAAAGGCTCGGCGAAATTTTCATCGAAGAAGGCCGCGACACCGAGGCCATCCGCGCCGGGCTCGAACGGGTGCGGGCCGCACGGCGCGCCTCGAACGCCCCCGAACTTGCCGTGCGCACGCCCTGGTTCTGCGCGGGCTGCCCGCACAACACCTCAACCAAAGTGCCCGACGGCAGCCGCGCCTATGCCGGAATCGGCTGCCATTACATGGTGCAGTGGATGGACCGCAGCACGCTCGGCTTTACCCATATGGGGGGCGAAGGGGCCAACTGGATCGGTGAGTCGCATTTTTCAAAGCGCACGCATGTGTTCCAGAACCTCGGCGATGGCACCTATATCCATTCGGGTGTGCAGGCGATCCGCGCTGCGCTCGCTGCGGGCACCAACATCACCTATAAGATCCTGTTCAACGACGCCGTCGCCATGACTGGCGGGCAGAAGCCCGAAGGCGGCATCACGCCCCACCAGAGCGCGCATGAGCTCGTGGCAATGGGGGTGAAAAAAGTCGCCGTCGTCTATGACCCGAAAGAGCCCGTCGACCGCAAGCTTTATCCCGTAACCGTCAGCTTCCATGAGCGCGACGAGATCATCCGCGTGCAGGAACGGCTGCGCGAGATCCCGGGTGTCACGGCGATCATCTATGTGCAGACCTGCGCGGCCGAAAAACGCCGCCGGCGCAAGCGCAGGCAATTCCCCGACCCCGACAAGCGCGTGTTTATCAACACCGATGTCTGCGAGGGCTGCGGCGATTGCGGCGTGCAGTCGAATTGTGTTGCGATCGTGCCGGTGGAAACTCCGCTTGGCCGCAAGCGCGCGATCGATCAATCGAGCTGCAACAAGGATTTCAGCTGCCTCAAGGGCTTCTGCCCCTCTTTCGTGACGCTTTCGGGCGCCAAGGTGAAAAAGGCGCCAACCGCCGCGCTTGACCTGCCCGATCTGCCCGAGCCCGCGCTGCCCGAGATCCGCGGCACCTGGAACGTTGTGGTCACGGGCGTGGGCGGCACCGGCGTGGTGACAGTCGGTGCGGTTTTGGCGCAGGCGGCCTATAATGCCGGGCTTGGCGCTGCGATGATGGAGATGGCGGGCCTTTCACAAAAGGGCGGCGCCGTGCACATCCACTGCCGCATCGCCAAGCGGCCAGAGGATATCAGCGCGGTGCGGGTGGCCATTGGCGAGGCCGATTGTGTGATCGGCGGCGATCTCGTGGTCACAGCGGGCGCCAAGACGCTTGCGCTCATGCGGCCCGAAGGCACCGGCGCAGTCGTCAATGCGCACGAGATCATCACGGGCGATTTCACCCGCAACCCTGACTTCCGCCTGCCGGCCGAGGAGCTCAAGCTTGCGCTCGCGCGTCGGTTGCGTGACCGGCTGATCCTGTTTGATGCAACCAAACTCGCCCGCATCACGCTCGGTGATTCGATCTTCTCCAACATGATGGTGTTCGGCGCTGCCTGGCAGGCGGGGCTTGTGCCAGTGCCGCGCGCGGCAATTCACGAGGCGATCCGGCTCAATGGCGCCTCAGTTGAGGCCAATCTGCGCGCCTTCGAGATCGGCCGCTGGGCCGTGGCCGAGCCTGAGGCCGCAGAGTGCCTCCTTGCCGCCGAGAAAAAGGTTGCCGCCCTGCCCCCTGACCCGATCGCCTTCCGCGAGGCCCATCTGCGCGAGTATCAGGGCGAGGCGCTTGCGCGCCGCTTCCGCGCCTTTGTCAACCGCTTTGCGGCTGACCCGGAGCTCAAGCTGGCGGTGGCCCGCGGCTATCACAAGGTTCTCGCTTACAAGGACGAATACGAGGTGGCGCGGCTGCATCTCAAAACTGCCGAGAAGGCGCGGGAGGAATTTGAGGGTGATTTCCGCATGACCTTCCATCTTGCCCCGCCGCTTCTGCCCGGCCGCGATGCCGACGGCCGGCCAAAGAAGCGGGAATTCGGGCCCTGGATGCTCTATGTTTTTCGGCTTCTCGCGGGCCTCAAGCGGCTGCGCGGCACGCCCTTTGACCTCTTCGGCTACACGGCCGAGCGCCGGCATGAACGCGCGCTCATCCGCCAATTTGAACAGGATATGGAGGCGGTACTGTTAAAGCTTACCCCGGCCACACGCGCCGCGATCCTGGAGCTTGCCGAGCTGCCGCTTTCCATCCGCGGCTTCGGGCCGGTTAAGGCCAAGGCTGCCGCAGCAGCCGCCAAGCGCCGCGAGGAGCTTCTGGCCGAGATCGCAACCGGGGGCCGGCAGGTTGCGACCGCAGCGGAATAGATTTGGGCCCGCGCCGCACGTGGCAGTGTCGTCAGAACGCGCGCACGAAGAAGCGTCCGCCGGCAAGGGCATAGCAGCCAGCGCGCACAGGCGTTAAGAGCGTGTGCGCCCGGGCTGACGCAGCACGCGCAGCCAGCCGAACGGCCGGGAAGAAGCATTCAGCGGAGCAGCGCATGGCGGTTGGAATTTTTGATTCGGGTCTTGGCGGCTTGACAGTGCTTGCGGCGGTCATGCGCCGGCTGCCGGAGGTGCCCTTTGTCTATCTCGGCGACAATGCCCATGCCCCCTACGGCACCCGCGACGCTGAGGAGATTTTTCGCCTGACCTGCGCGGGCGTTGAACGGCTTTGGGCCGAAGGCTGTGACCTTGTGATCCTCGCCTGCAACACCGCAAGCGCGGCCGCGCTCAAGCGCATACAGGAAACCTGGGTGCCGCCGAACAAGCGGGTGCTCGGCGTCTTCGTGCCACTGATCGAGGCTTTGACCGAACGACCATGGGGCGACAATTCGCCCCCGCGGGAGGTGGCGGTTAAGCATGTGGCACTGTTTGCCACCCCGGCGACGGTTGCCAGCCGAGCCTTCCAGCGCGAACTTGCCTTCCGCGCAATCGGGGTTGATGTTGAGGCGCAGCCTTGCGGCGGGGTGGTTGACGCCATCGAACAGGGAGATTTGATCCTGGCTGAGGCTTTGGTGCAGGCACATGTCGAGGCGCTCTTACGGCGGATGCCGCGCCCGGATGCGGCGGTTTTGGGCTGCACGCATTATCCGCTGGTCGAGGGCGCCTTCCGCGCCGCCTTAGGCCCTTCCGTGAAAGTGTTCAGCCAGCCCGCTATCGTTGCTGAAAGCCTCGCCGATTATCTGCGCCGGCATCCAAAGATGCTTGGCCCTGGAACAGAGACAAAGTATCTGACAACCGGCGACCCAATCGCGGTAAGCCACAAGGCAACCTTATTCCTGCGCCGGCGCATTCCTTTTCAGCGCGCGTGAGCGAAGGCCTGGGCGATCGCGCCACATCAACATGTGGTTTTGAGGCGCGCTGCTGGCGTCATAGGCGCTTGCGTTTCGCCACATCGGATTCGTTTCGGTGTGGGGGCCGCACCTCGTCACGGCATAAGAGTCGCTCCCCCGCTTTGCAGGGGCGAGGCCATTGGGGTTGGCACATGCCGTCGCCCCACCACAAAGACCGGATCGACCATTGGATCACCGACCGGGCTTGGATCAGCCAGCGTCATCACCGGCCCTTCCCAAGCCACAAAGCCACAATCGCCGCTCAAATTGATTCGGCCCGTGATCTCAAAAGCCCCGTTCGGATAGGCAATCGACAAAACAACCGACTCAATCTCTTTCCCGGCAAGCTCCGGCACAAGCGGCGCGAACGACAGCGACGATCCGTCTTGTGCTAAAAAATCGGTCGCGCGCACCCCAGCAATGCCCAAAGCCTCGGGCTCAAAATGCAAAGTCTGCAGCCCGTCGTTCGTGTGAAAAAAAACAGTGACAACAAAAACCGTCCCGCGCGTGCTCCGCAAACGGTTCATTGTTTGGCCCTCCTCAGGTTTGGCCATCGACAAAAACTTTAGCCAAACAATAACCGATTGGGACAGGTTTGTCCTGTGCCGCTGAGGAAACACTCTGTTTCCGTTTTTGCACCACAATCAAGCAGAGGGCATGCCCCCCGCGGCACGGTGCGCACGCGCTGCCACGAGACGAGGGCCGTCTCGCCGCATCACCCCGCGCCTGCGACCGAGGCACGGGCCCCGCAAGGTCGAGTGCGCCGAGAGTTATTCCTTTGCACGTTCGACATAGGCGCGGTCTTCTGTTCGCACCACCACTTTGTCGCCGACCTCGATATGGGGCGGAACCATAATCCGCACCCCATTGGTGCAGATCGCGGGCTTGTAGGAGGAGGCGGCCGTCTGTCCCTTCACCACAGGCTCGGTCTCGGCAATTTCCACCACAACCTTTTGCGGTAACTCCATAGCCAAAGCCGCGCCCTCGTAGACCATCAACGTCACGCGCATGCCTTCGGTGAGAAACACCTTATCCTCGCCCACCACATCGGCCGGAACTGTTACCTGATCGTAGGTCTCAGGGTTCATGAAGTGAAACCCCTCGGCATCTTCATAAAGGAAATCGTATTCGCGTTCGTCGACCTGAACGCGCTCGACCATCTCGGTTGTCTTCCAGCGCTCGGAGACTTTCACCCCATCGGTGATGCGCCGCAGATCGGCACTTGTGGTCGGTGTGCCCTTGCCTGGATGAAAATTTTGCGCTTTCAGCACAACATACAGTTTTCCGTCGATCTCGACGACATTTCCCTTCCGAAGGCTCGAGGCAATGACTTTGACCATCTCTTTATTCCTTCGGTTGCAATTCGGTGCGGCGCTTTGCCGCTAACCGATTTTGACTGAAAACGCCAGCCATGACTGCCTCGTCCTCCGTGCCAACAAGCCCGTGGTGGCATCCTGACCGGCACGCCGAACGCCGGCCCTTGCTTTTGGCCCGCAACCGCATTCAAGCGGCGATCCGCGCTTGGCTCGCGCGGGAGGGCTTTGTTGAGGTCGACCCAGCCTGCCTGCAGGTTAGCCCCGGCAACGAGGCGCATCTCCATGCCTTTGCAACCGATGCCCTCGCGCCCGATGGTACGCGCCTGCGGCTTTATCTGCACACGAGCCCCGAATTTGCCATGAAAAAGCTTCTCGCCGCAGGTGAGCGGCGGATTGCTGCCTTCTCTCATGTTTGGCGCAATCGCGAGGAGGGGCCACTGCATGCGGCCGAATTCACCATGCTCGAGTGGTACCGCACCGAGGAACCTTATGCGCGGCTGGTCGATGACCTTGTGGCCTGGGTTCAGCTGGCCTCAGCGGAGGCCGGATCGGAGCGTTTGCGCTGGCGCGGGGCCGAGTGCGACCCCCTCGCCCCAATCGAGCGGCTTTCGGTTGCCGAGGCTTTTGGGCGCTTTGCCGGCATCGATCTGACTGCAAGCCTTGCTGCCGATGGACGGCCGGATCGGGATGGGCTTGCCGAACAGGTCAAAGCCGCCGGGCTTAGGGTTGATCCCTCCGACAGTTGGTCGGATCTGTTCAGTCGCGTTCTGGTGGCGCGGGTCGAGCCCCACCTTGGCCAGGGGCGGCTTTGCGTGTTGGACCGCTATCCCGCCATAGAGGCCGCGCTTGCCCGGCGCTGCCCGGATGACCCCCGTTTTGCTGAACGCTTCGAACTTTACGCCTGCGGGGTTGAGCTTGCCAATGGCTTTGGGGAGCTGACCGACCCAGTCGAACAGCGCGCGCGGTTTGAGGCCGAGATGGTCGAAAAAGAAAAGATCTATGGCGAGCGCTACCCGATTGATGAGGATTTTCTCGCCGCCCTTGCGCTGATGCCTGCAGCCGCGGGGTGCGCTTTGGGCTTTGATCGGCTGGTCGTGCTGGCAACGGGGGCGCCCGATTTGCGGGCCGTGCAATGGACACCATCCCCTTGACGGCACGGCACGCGCCTTGTCAGAGAGATGCCGACCGGCCGCGCTGTTTGGCATGAAAGCGCAGGGGCATGAGCCCAGCGCGAGCAGGCCCGGAGCCGGTCTGCAGAACGACCGCGCGCCCTTTTCCTCTTGCTTCCCGCCTTTGGCGCGGGTCACACAGCGGTTGCTGTTGACCATTGTGTGATTTCGTTCGCTCAGGGCCTTGCTGCGACGCTCTAGACCCTTCACATGAGCCGCAGCATAGGCCATGGAACGCATATGTCGATGAAGTCTCTGCGGAAAAGCCGGCGAATCCAGATTGTGGTGATCACCGCCATCGCGCTTGCCACTGGAACCGCTTTTGTTGCCTCAGCGATGCGCGATGGCATCAACTTTTTCCGCTCTCCAAGCGAGGTGATCCGAATTCCACCTCCAACAAACGAAGTCTTTCGCCTGGGCGGCATGGTCGAAGCCGGAAGCCTGATTCGCGGCGCGGATGGGCAGGTGCGCTTTCGCGTCACCGACTTTTGCCATTCGATCGAGGTTGTCTACCGTGGGCTTTTGCCCGATCTTTTCGCCGAAAACGAAGGGACGGTGGCAACTGGCCGGCTTGTCGATGGGGTTTTTGTGGCAAGCCAAATCCTGGCCAAGCACGATGAAACCTATATGCCGCGCGAGGTGGCCCTTGCGCTTGGCGACGATCCGCGTGAACGAACCGCCAAAGCGCGCGCCGAAGCCATGGCACAGGCAGGCAGAGACGATTGCACCGTCTCCTTCCCGCACCGCTCTGCGCGCGATGGCGCAGGCTCTTGATCTTCTACGAGCTGCCCATTCATCGGCGCATGAACGCTCAGTGCGCGGCCCATAACCTCCGGCGTCGTTTGCAAGGTTTCGGCCTGATCGGTGCCGCGCGCGTGTCCTCGCTCGGGAAGCTGACCCGCGCCTGACGAATGAGGCAAGCGCCCTCGAGGGCCGATCGCGATCGCTCACGCCGGGGCGGCACCCGCACTCTGCAAAGCCCGGTCGTCGGTTTTTCTCAGGACAAAAGCAAGCTACAGGGCCGGTTTGCCAAAGACCACCCCATGGGGCTCAGGCACCCTTGGCTCAGGGCAGAAAGTGCTCGAAACGCCGTGCCGGGCGCCCGTCAAGACACTCAGCGCACGCGCGTCAAGCGCGCGAAAAGGGGCAGCGCCGCCCGCGGCCTCGCTCATTGGCTCGGCCTCTTGGCCCCCGCACAGAAAGGGCGAGCAGGAGCGACCCCGCCCGCGCCCTCGCTCGTGTTCAAGAATAAAGCCCAATTTAGGAATAAAGCCCGACGTCTCTCAGTGCACGGCGCGCATGCGGGGCACTTCTTCGAGCTCGTCCTCAACCCGTGCGGGCTTGCCGTTGATCAGAACGCCCTGCGGCCCGGCGCTGACGCGCACCGTCTCGCCATCCTTGATCGCGCCGGCAAGCAGCAACTGCGCCAGCGGATCTTGCAGGTGGCGTTGGATCACCCGCTTCAAGGGCCGCGCGCCATAGACGGGATCGTAGCCCTTTTCGGCGAGCCAAAGCTTGGCTGCATGGTCGAGTTCGAGCGTGATCTTGCGCGTGGCCAGCCGCTTGCGCAGCCGCTCGAGCTGGATTTCGACGATTGCACCCATCTGCTCGCGCCCGAGCCGGTCGAAGATGATGATTTCATCAAGCCGGTTCAGGAATTCGGGGCGGAAATGGGCTCTGACTGCCTCCATCACCTGCGCCTTGGCAAAGCTCGGATCGGCCCCTTCCGGCAGCTGGCTCAGCGCTTGGGATCCGAGGTTCGAGGTGAGCACGATGAGCGTCTGTTTGAAGTCCACCGTTCGGCCCTGGCCATCGGTCAGCCGTCCGTCGTCGAGCACCTGTAGGAGCACGTTGAAGACATCCGGATGCGCCTTTTCGACCTCATCAAACAGCACCACCTGATAGGGCCGGCGGCGAACCGCCTCAGTCAGAACCCCGCCTTCCTCATAGCCCACATAGCCCGGAGGCGCGCCGATCAGCCGCGCGACCGAATGCTTTTCCATGAACTCCGACATGTCGATGCGCACCATAGCGCGCTCGTCGTCGAACAGGAATTCAGCAAGTGCTTTGGTCAGCTCGGTCTTGCCCACACCCGTGGGGCCGAGGAAGAGGAAGCTGCCAAGCGGGCGGTTTTCATCTTGCAGCCCCGCACGGGCCCGACGCACCGCATTGGCCACGGCGCGCACCGCCCGGTCCTGCCCGACCACGCGCTTGTGCAGATATTCTTCCATGTGGATGAGCTTCTCGCGCTCGCTCTCCAAGAGCTTCGAGACTGGAATCCCCGTCCAACGCTCGACCACTTGCGCCACATGCTCAGCGCGCACCACCTCAGAGACGAGCGCCCCGCCCTCGCTGGCCTCAATTTGAGCGAGCTTACGCTCAAGCTCGGGGATCTCGCCATATTGCAGGCGCCCCGCCTCGGCAAAGTTCCCCTCGCGCTTGGCCGCCTCGAGCTTGAGCCGGGCCTGTTCGAGCTGTTCCTTGAGCCGGCGCGCCTCTTCCAACCGGTCGCGTTCGGCCTGCCATTTGGCGGTAAGCTCACGCGCCTTCTCTTTGAGCTCGGCGAGCTCCTTCTCGAGCTTCTCGAGCCGCTCCTTCGAGGCCTGGTCCGTTTCCTTGCGCAGCGCCTCAGCTTCGATCTCCTTCTGCAGGATTTCGCGGTCAAGCGCATCGAGCTCTTCGGGCTTTGAGTCGATCTGCATGCGCAGCCGGGCGGCTGCCTCGTCAACAAGGTCAATCGCCTTGTCGGGCAAGAAGCGATCGGTGATGTAGCGATGGCTGAGGGTGGCCGCCGCAATGAGCGCCGAGTCGGAAATCTTCACCCCGTGATGGAGTTCGTATTTTTCCTTGATCCCGCGCAGGATCGAGATTGTGTCCTCAACCGTGGGCTCGCTCACATAGATGGGCTGGAAGCGGCGGGCAAGTGCGGGGTCCTTCTCCACATGCTTGCGGTATTCATCAAGCGTGGTTGCCCCGATGCAGTGCAGCTCGCCGCGGGCGAGCGCCGGCTTAAGCAGGTTCGAGGCATCCATCGCCCCCTCGGCTTTGCCCGCGCCGACGAGCGTGTGCATCTCGTCGCTGAACAGGATCATCTCACACGAGGCGGCAGTGATCTCGT
>FWWL01001906.1_pt1 | contig 17488 bp, 13 predicted proteins | sample 2228331 | NCBI WGS metagenome assembly FWWL01 (sample SAMEA103939775, study PRJEB20133) | metagenome
TTGTTCTAAGCTTCTTCCATAAATACTCAGGTATATCATAAAAATTTAATAACTCTTCCATATCTTAAACTCTCTTATTGATTCATATTTGCTTTTAGCATTATATATCATCCTTGCTTCTCAGGTAAATAATTTGCTACATTCCTCATCTTATGCGCCCAACATCTTTGCATTCGTCCATACAAGTTCTACTGCATTCTTTAATTTTTTATTCCCACCTATTACTACTAACTTTATCTTCTTACCTTCAAGTCCTTAATAATATAATCCTGTCAGAAAATTCTCTCACGCATTTTGATTTTCGCCTTTCTTTGCCATCTTGAACTCTGTTAACTCCTTATTCCTTCATTCCTTTATCCCGTATGCTACAACTATGCATCTGTGCCTCTCACTTATCCCATCTCCAGTTTCCAAATATATACCATCAAGCATTATATACTCATATTCCTCTTTTATCTCTCTATCATCAAATCACTTTACCTCTTTATCCAATACCTCGGCTATCTTACTCACCCCTCCTCAACTTATTACCCCATCCCCATATATAGGTCTTAATACCTCCTTCACCTTCCTCGTTGATACCCCATTAAAATACATATCCCTCACCATCTCATCAAACTTCTCTCTCCTCCGTTTATATCTCGCTATTATCTTATATCTTACATTACCACCCCTAACCCTCGCTACATTTATATCATTTATCCATCCATAACTTGTTAATATGCTCTTCCTAACATCCCTCTACCATCTATATGTTCCCACCTCCCCCCTCCTCTAACTCCACATCAATGCTGCTTTCTATTTAGCTTTTTAAGCACTTTCATTATCTCCCGGTTTATATCTCACCATATCTCATCCTCACTTATCATTATCCGACAGAGTATTGCTTTTTCTTCTTTTCCTGCTATAATTGTATTCATAGGCTATCCTATTTTTGTTAGTCTTGTATTATAAAGAAAGGATAGTCTTCTTTTATTCATTATCAAAATTACACAAAATATTTTACATTATCCATCCATTATATGATCTTGACACGAAATTCCTTTTTTGTATATAATTAAATTATAAAAGTTTTCACGTGAAAACTTTTAAGGGAGTTAAAATGGCTGAAGTAATATCTATAGCAAATCAAAAGGGCGGGGTAGGTAAAACTACCACAGCAATAAATCTTGCTGTGGCTCTTGCAAGTTTTGATTTTGAAACACTCATTATAGATTTTGATCCTCAAGGTAACACTACCTCTGGACTTGGAATAGATATTAATAAAGGTATAAATACGGTTTATAATGCAATTTCTGGGGATATAGAGCCTGAAAATTGTATTTCTCAAACTTCAATTGAATGGCTTGATATAATGCCAACAGATCATAACCTGGCAGGAGCAGAGATAGAACTTGTTAGCGCTTTTTCAAGAGAATATGTTTTAAAAAAGACGATTGATAAAATAAGGGATATGTATAAGTTTATTATTTTGGATTGTCCCCCCTCTCTTGGTCTTTTAACTGTGAATGCTTTGACTGCAAGTGATAGTATAATAGTTCCTGTTCAGTGTGAATATTATGCAATGGAAGGTTTAACTTATTTTACTACCACTGTTGATAAGGTTAAAAAGTATTTGAATAATAATCTTAAAATAGAAGGTGCTGTTATTACTATGTTTGATTCAAGAATAAATCTTGCTAATCAGGTGCTGGAAGAAATAAAAAAGTTTTATGGTGATAAGCTTTATAAGACGGTTATTCCAAGAAATATAAGGCTTGCAGAGGCTCCAAGTTTTGGGCAGTCAATTTTTATATATGATCCAAGTTCAAGAGGAGCAAAATCTTACAAGGAATTTGCTATAGAGTTTCTGGCAAGAAGAGGATTAAATCCTGAGAATTATAAAGACTCGGAAATTGCTATTACAGATGATGCTTTACTTGAGTGAGTTTTCACGTGAAAACTTTTTAAGGAGGAGTTATGACAAAAAAAGTTTTGGGAAGAGGAATAGATGCTCTTATTTCTAAGGTAAGTTCTTCTGAAAGTCATGGTAATATAATAAAATTAGCTACAGAAAGTATTATTCCTAATAGATTTCAGCCAAGAAAGAATTTTGATGAAGAGAATATAAAAGAATTAGCTCAATCTATAAAAGAAAATGGATTGCTTCAGCCAATTGCTGTTACAAAAATAGGTGAAAATAAATATGAAATAATTCATGGTGAAAGAAGGTTTAGAGCCTGTCAGTATCTTGGTTGGAAAGAAATAGATGCTATAATTAAAGAAAGTGTTGATGATACCAGAAAAATGGTTCTTGCTCTTGTAGAAAATATCCAGCGTGAGGATTTAAATCCTATAGAAAAAGCTCTGGCTTATTCAAAGATGATTGAGATGGGGATAACTCAGAATGATATAGCAAGGTATTGTGGTAAATCTAAAAGCTCAATATCAAATACTTTAAGGCTTCTTGAGCTTGAACCAGAAATTATTGATGCTATTAAAAACAATCTCATAACGGAAGGCCATGGAAGAGCTTTAATGCAAATACCTGATGCTGAAGAAAGAAAAAGGGTTTATCAAAGAATTATTTCTGAAAAACTAAGTGTCAGAGATGTTGAGGATTATGCTAAGAAATTTTATTCTTCTGAAATTAAGAAAAGAAGGCATATTTCATCTCATAAAACTCCAGAGATATTAGAAATGGAAAAGTATTTTGAATCCAGGCTTGGAACCAAAGTTGAAATAAGACCATTTTCAGAACAGTCTGGAAAGATTATGATACATTATTTTTCAATTGAAGATTTTGAAAGGATTAAAAATAAACTTGGGTAGGGGGGATATGAAAAAAGTATTATTTTTTAATTATTTTTTTGTAGTTCTGGTGTTTTTTGTTTACGGGCAGGATAAGGTTTATAAATTTCCGCCTGTAAAGTATGTTTCATTGATTAAGGATATTAGTGAGTATTACCTTTATGCTAATGGTGGGTTTGATGCTGATTGGTATATTGGCTATAATAATGCTTGGATCATAAATCTTGGACCCATTGATACTACTGGTTTTAAGAAAGCATATATTGGAGTTAAACTTGGAAGAGCGAAAAATAAATCATATCCAAAAAGTGATGATATAGAACCTTTTGAAGGTAGAATAATGATTTCTATCTCTCAAAGTCCTGTTTTTCCATCTTATTCTTATGTTTTATGTGAATTAAAAGATATCCCGATGGAACCAATTGAAAGCGAAAGTTTAAAAAAGGTTGATTCTTCTAAATGGTTCTGGACGGAAATACCATTAAACAAAATTTCTTCTGTCAAAGATAATTATATTGCTGTATGGGCAAATGCCAAGGAATTAACATCGTCAGCTAAATCTCCAATAATTGCTGCTGGATATCTGGATGATGGTATTGAAAATGTGTGGATTAATCATTCGATAAGAGGTTCTATGCCATCAAATGAAACTGCGTGTGAAATGGCGGTCTCCGGTATAAAGCCTGCTATAGTAATTAAGCTTGTTCCAGAAAATGATTATAAGGTGGTTATTAAAAATTTTGATTATTTCAAAGAAGGTGAAAAGATGATCTTTAGCTGGAATGCTATAGGAACTGATATATATAAAAGCTGGATTGAAATTTCGTATGATAGACTGGAGTGGAAACCTTTCACTAATTATTTATATTCACCGCCATATTTTATATCTTACAGAGTTGATGATCTTCCGAAAGATATTTTTTATTTAAGAAGCTGTGCTCAGGATGTTTTTGAAAACGTAGGATGTAGCTCGCACATCAGTATTAATCTTCTTAAGAAGGAGGATTGATGGGAAAACCTGTTATTTCAATTATTGGTGCTGGTGGGATGGTGGGAAAAGAGTTGATTGAGCTTATAGTTAAAAGAAGATTTCCATATAAAGAAATAAGATTTTTTGGTTCGGGTAAGAAAAACAGATACTGTGTTTTCAAAAATAAGAAATATTTCCTTGAAAAACCTGATTTCAATAAACTGAAAACTTCCGATATCGTTTTTTTTGTTAGCAGTGACGAGGTTTCAAAAGAGTTTGCCAAAAATCTTGCTAAAAGTGGTGTGTGGTGTATAGATGATTCTTCGGCATTCAGAATGGATAAAGAGGTTCCGCTTGTAATACCTGAAATAAATGGAAATATTATAACTGAGAAAACCAGACTTATAGCAGGTCCAAACTGTACATTAACACCGCTTGCAGTTTCATGTTATAATATTCATAGGAAATATCACATAGCTGAGATACGAATGTCAACTTATCAGGCTGTTTCTGGTGCAGGATGGCGAGCTTTAAACGAGTTGTTTTATGAAACCGAAAGATTTTTGAAAACAGGAAAAGTGAGAATAAAAGAAAAGGTTTTACCAAGGCAGATTGGGTTTAATCTCTTTCCACAGGTTGGAAGTTTTGATGAAAAAGGGAATAGCGTTGAGGAGAATAAGGTTGAACTTGAACTTAAAAAAATATGGAATGATAAAAAAATAAAAATGAGTGTTTATGCTGTAAGGGTTCCGGTAATAAGGGGACACAGTCTTTGTGTTTGGGCTAAAACCAGAAAACCATGGAATATTGAGGAACTTAAAAAAATTTTATCAAATACAGAGGGATGTAAGTTTTTTGAAGATCATAATGAATATCAAACACCTGTTGATGTTGAAAAAAAATATTATGTGGCTGCTTCGAGATTGAAGCTTACTCCTTTTAAAAATGAGTTTTCATTGTGGTTATGCGGAGATAATTTATATAAAGGAGCAGCTTTAAATTCAATTCAGATAGCAGAGTTAATTCTGGAAAAATTTTTTAAATAACTAATATAGTAAATTTGATAAAATATTTATTGAGAGGTTTGTTATGAAGATATTGTTTTTTACTTTAATAATACTAATAATTGCTATTAAAGTTTATTTATATAAATATGGAGCTTTTGTGGTTGTTGCTTCCTTTTTTTCTTTGGTTTTTCTATTTCTTGCACTTCAGGTTCTTAAAAAACTTGGTTATGATATCGATATATTCAAGGCGAATAAAAAAGATATAAAAGTTCTTGATGAGGATGTTATTCTTGATGGAAGGATAATAGATATAATTAACTCAAGATTTTTGAGTGGAATTGTTTTTATTCCTAAGTTTATTGTCGAGAAGTTTAAAAAGATGGCATCTTCTGAAAATCAGATAGAAAGATCAAAGGGTAGAAGAGGGCTTGATGTAATAGCAAGATTACAGGAAACTGACAAACTTGATGTTAAAATAATTGATAAAGATTTTGAGGAAGAGGATATTGCAAACAAAGTGATAAAACTTGCAAAAGAATTAAATGCATCTGTTATCACAACAAGCTTCAATATTAACAAGAAAGCTGCGATTGAAAATATAGTGGTGTTAAATGTAAATGATATTGCTTTTGCATTAAAGCCAGTTATTCTTCCAGGTGATGAGATAGGAATTTTTGTTATGAAGGAAGGTAAAGAAAAAAATCAAGGGGTTGGTTATCTTGAAGATGGAACCATGGTTGTGGTTGAAAATGGATATGATTATATAGGAAGAAAGATTGATGTTATAGTTCAGTCCATACTTCAAACTTCAACAGGTAAAATAATATTCACAAGAACCAAATTCTGATGGTATCACTAAAAAAACAGGTAGTTATCCTTGCAGCTGGAAGCTCCACAAGAGCAAAAACAGATAAACAGTTTTTTAAACTTGGAGATAAATATTTGATTGAGTTTACAATTGAGAGATTTAGAAAAGCTGGAATAGATGATATTGTTTTAGTTTTATCAGATGAGAATATAAAAAAATATTCACAAATCTTTGATGAAATTAAAATTGTTTGCGGTGGAAAAACAAGGATACAATCTTTTTTAAATGGTTCCAGGCTTATTGCCAGGGATACAGATATAATTCTTGTTCATGATGGTGCAAGACCTTTTGTTTCGCAAACTCTTATAAATAAACTTATTGAGAAGGCTTATGAGTATGGCGCAAGCATACCTGCTATAAAATTAAAGGATACAGTTAAAGAGGTGGGGGAAAACAATATTGTTATGAGAACACTTAAACGGGAAAATTTAAGAGCTGTTCAAACCCCACAGGTTTATAGGAAAGATATTTTTGAGCTCCTTGTAAAAAATATTGATGATATTGAAATTACAGATGACTCTCAGATTATTGAGAAACTTGGGAAAAGTGTTTATGTTGTTGAAGGCGAGGAAACAAATATAAAGATTACAACACCGCTTGATCTTCAAATTGCGGAGGTAATATATGAAAAAATGCAACTGTGATATAAGATTTGGGTTCGGTTTTGATGTTCATAGGTTTGCTGATGGAAGAAAGCTAATTATAGCAGGAATAGAAATTCCTCATAAAAAAGGACTTTTAGGTCATTCAGATGGAGATGTGGTAATTCACTCAATATGTGATAGTCTTCTTGGAGCTATTGGTGAGGGGGAGATAGGAATATATTTTCCACCTACTGATCTTACAATTATGGGAATATCAAGTAAAGCAATAGCTGAGAAGGTTATGAGTATACTGAAGAATAAAGATGCGAAAATAAGAAATATAGATGTGGTTATAGTTGGGGAAGAGCCGAAGTTAAAGCCATACTATGATAAAATGAAAGCTTCTATATCAGAAATTTTTAAAATTGAACCTGAAAGGGTTAATATAAAAGCAAAAACTATGGAAGGGCTTGGGGATATAGGGAAAGGAGAAGGTGTTATCTGCTATGCTGTGAGTTGCGTTGAGATTTTATCTCAAAAAAATAACAAAAAAAAGAAAAAATGAAGAATATTTTTTATATTATTTTTTCACTTTTAATTCTTAATGGATGTAAAACAATTGAAAAACCACTTTATATTCATGGTTCTTATAAAACGGAGAAATCTATTTCATCAAACCAGGTTAATTCAAAGGTATATAAACTCAAAAAATATCAGGATTATGAATTTGAAGAGAAGTTTAGATCAATTGTTGAAAGTTCATATATAAAAACTCAAAGTAAATATAACTCAAACTTTTTATATAAAATAAATCCACAAGGTGCAGTTTATTCTTTTTCTGATGTTGAGATTGTTTGTATTGTAAGTTCAAAAGTTTTTCAATCAGTTGCAAGTGAGATATGTAATGATTTTTTTAAAAATCTTGATATGGAGTATGAAAAGATGAAAGGAGAAATAAAATGAAGATATACAATACCTTAACAAGAAGTATTGAAGAATTTAAACCTATAAATAAAAACAAAGTAACAATTTATACCTGCGGACCAACTGTTTATAATTATGCTCATATAGGAAATTTAAGAACATATATATTTGAGGATTTTCTTGTTAGAACCTTAGAGTTTTTTGGATATGATGTTGTGAGGGTTATGAATATCACAGATGTTGGGCATCTTACAAGTGATAGTGATGAGGGTGATGATAAGATGGAGTTGGGTGCAAAAAGAGAGGGGAAAAATGTCTGGGAAATAGCGGAATTTTATACAAAGGCTTTTTTTGAAGATTTCTCGGCACTCAACTGTAAAATACCTCAATATGTTCCAAAGGCAACTGAGCATATAAAAGAAATGATTGAACTTATAAAAAAGCTTGAAGAAAAAGGATACACTTATAGAACATCAGATGGGATATATTTTGATACATCCAAATTTAAAGATTATTACAAACTTGTTGGTAAGTCACATATAGAAGGATTAAAAGAGGGAGCAAGGATAGAGTTTAGTAAGGAGAAGAAAAACTCAACAGATTTTGCTCTCTGGAAGTTTTCACCAAAGGATAAAAAAAGGCAGATGGAGTGGGACTCTCCCTGGGGAATAGGTTTCCCCGGCTGGCATATAGAGTGTTCAGCTATGAGTATAAAATATCTCGGTCAGCCATTTGATATTCATTGCGGAGGTGTGGATCACATACCGATACATCATACAAATGAGATAGCTCAGGCTGAAGCAGCTTATGATAAACCATTTGTTAATTACTGGATTCATGGTGAGTTTCTTGTTTTAAAATCGAGTGAAAAGATGTCTAAATCAGCCGGTAATTTTCTTAAATTAAGCGTTTTAAGAGAAAATGGTTTTTCACCACTTTCATATAGGTATTTCTGTGCTCAAGCTCATTATCGTAAACAACTTGAATTTTCCTTTGAAGCGTTAGAAGCTGCTAAAAATGGTTATAATCATTTAAAAAATTCTCTCAAAGAAATAATGGAAAAAACAAATGAGGTTATTGCCATTACAGATTGTATTTATTACAAAAATTTTGTTGAAGCAATATCAAATGATCTTAATATTCCAAAAGCTGTAAGTGTTCTGTGGGAAACAATAAGAGATAAAAGTATGAGTGCTGGAGAGAAAGTATGGCTTGTTTCAGAGTTTGATAGAGTTCTTGGGCTTGATTTATTAAAAAAGGAAGAAGAAAAAATTCCTGAAGAAATAATTGAACTTGTAAATCAAAGAGTTGAGTACAAAAAACAAAAGAACTTTCAGAAAGCGGATGAAATAAGAGAACTTATAAAACAAAAAGGATATATTGTTGAAGATACTCCAAAAGGACCAAGAATTAAAAAGATATAAAAAGAGGAGAAATGAAAGTAATAAACTTTTTACTCATGTTAATTGCTTTTTTATTAAATAACCTTTATTCAACTACCAAAAAAGAACAGGTAGTATATTTATGGAATTATCCCCAGAATTTTTATTTTATTCTTCCAACAGCTTCAAAACTTAAATTTCCCTCTGAAAACTTAATAAAAACAATAAACCAGTGGGGAGTTGGTTTTACAACTGTTGGGTGGGAAAAAATGTCTTTAATAACAGGGATTGAATTGAAAGGTGCAAGAATAAAAGTTAAATATGATAGTGGGAACTTTTATATTGTTAATCTTTTGCTCGGTTTTAAATACATATTTCCAAAAGAAAATAGAAAATTCTGGGTTACTTCCTCACTTGTTGGAGAGTTCGGTTTATCAGGTTCAAATTTATTTGCAGCTCCTGTTTTTTCAGTTGGTTTAATATATCCCCAAAAAAATATAGTTGAACCCATATATTCAAGCCAGGTTATAAATGGTTTCAGTTTTGAACTTTTTTTAAGACCAGTTGAGCTTGAGTTTGATAATGCATGCTGCAATAAAAAAGGAGTATTAAAACCACAGCTTGGTATAAAAGCAGGCTATATATTTGAGGGATTTTGGTCTCAGAAAGTTGTGAATAAATAAATTTTTTATATAATTTGTATAATTTATTTAAAGGGGTGCTGGCGTTTAAGCTGGCTGAGATGAGTGTAAACTCAAACCCTTTGAACCTGATCCGGGTAATACCGGCGGAGGGAATATGAAGAAAAATTTAAATACCATTATCTCAAAGAAATCAAAAACCAATATAAACTCCCTCCGTGTAAAAGGAGGGAGAAATGGTTGTTCCCAGAGAATTAAAACAAATCTCAATTGAAGAAGAAAGACCCCAAAATTTTATTTTAAAAGAGATTGAAGAAGGACGAGCAACTGTATTAAAAAATAAAAAAAGAAATATAAAACCTGTTATTGTTGGAAGAAATTTCAGGTGTAAGTATAATCTTAATCTTGGAATAAGTCCAGAGAGAGCAGACATAGAAAACGAGATCGAAAAGTTAAAAATAGCACTTAAGCATTGTGCTGATACTGTTATGGATCTTTCAGTTGGTAAAAACAGGGATAAAACGAGAAAAAGATTGCTTGAATTGTCACCGGTACCTTTCGGAACCGTTCCCGTATATACTATGATAGATGATGAGGATGATATTAAGAAACTTTCAAAGAACTTAATACTTGAAACTATCGAAAAGCAGTGTGAGGAAGGTGTAGATTTTATGACAATTCATGCTGGTCTTTTAAAAAACTCATTGAAGTATATAAAGAAGAGGCTTACCGGTGTTGTTTCAAGAGGTGGTTCACTTATTTTAAGATATATAGCAGAAACAGGGAAGGAAAATCCATTTTATGAATATTATGATGAGATAATAAAAATACTTAAAAAATATGATGTAGTTATAAGCATAGGTGATGGTTTAAGACCAGGTTCGATAAATGATGCTACTGATAAGGCTCAGATTTCTGAACTTAAGGTGATAGGAGAGTTAAACAGATATGCGCGAAAAAACGGTGTTGGAACTATGATAGAAGGACCAGGACATATACCGATAAATGAAATAGAAAAGAATGTTAAACTTGCCATAAAATATACAGATGATGCTCCTCTTTATTTTCTTGGTCCTCTTGTTTGTGATATTGCTCTTGGTTTTGACCATATAAATGGCGCAATAGGTGCTGCTATGGCAGGATATTTTGGCGTTTCGCTTCTCTGTGCTGTTGGACCAAGTGAACATCTTGGACTCCCTGATAAAAAGGATATAGAGGAGGAGTGTGTGGTTTTTAATCTTGTAAAACATTCAGTTAATCTTGCAAAGGGTTATGAGAGTGAAAGAAAAAGAAATTTTGAAATGTCAAAAGCGAGAAAGAATTTTGAATGGGAAAAACAATTTAAACTTTCAATATATCCTGAGTATGCTAAAAAAAGATTCTGTGAGCTAAATAACTCTAGGGGAAATTACTGCTCGATGTGTGGTAAAGCTTTTTGTGCTATGAAAAACACTCAAAAGGCTTTTTCATTATGAAAGTTCCTGTTGCTTTATCAATAGCAGGGTTTGACCCATGTGGTGGGGCAGGAATTTTAGCTGATATAAAAACCTTTTCTTTTTTTAAAGTTTATGGTATGGGGGTTGTAACTGCCTTAACATCACAAAATACATTTGAGTTTAATGGAGTTTTTGAAGTTGAAAAGAGGTTTTTTTTAAAACAAATTGATACTGTTCTGAAAGATATTTTACCTGATTCTGTTAAAATAGGAATGGTTAATAATACAAAGATAGTTGATATGATAATTAAGATGATAAAAAAATACTCCCTAAAAAATATAGTTTTTGATCCTGTTATGCTGTCAAAAACAGGAGGTAGACTTGGTTTAAAAGATGATATAGATTTTCTTATTGAAAAAATTTTTCCATTAATTGATGTTTTAACTCCCAATATTGAGGAGGCAAGTTTAATAAGCAAAATTGACATAAAAGATGAAAATGATATAAAAAAGGCTTTAAAGATAATTCATAGTTATGGTTGTAAAAATGTTTTGATAAAAGGTGGGCATCTTAATGGTGTATGGTGTGTAGATTTCCTTTATGATGGTAAAGATTTCTTTAAATTCAAAAAAAGAAGATTAAATACCAAAAACACACATGGAACGGGTTGTACTCTTTCAAGTGCTATTGCTGCAAATCTGGCCTTAAAAAGATCTATTTATGATTCTGTAAAAACATCAGTTGATTATATTAATAAAGCAATAAAAGATTCTTTTGACATTGGAGAAGGAAATGGTCCTTTGAATCATTTCTTAAAATAAAGAAAGGGAGTGTGAAAAGCCACCACCTTCCCTCACTCCTTTTCACACTCCCTTTTCTTGAGCACCCTTCCTAACCACACCGCATTCCCCGTAGTTATAGAACTTCTTTCTTCCTTTAAACACTATATCTTTTAGTGTTAAAGGAAGATTTCTTATAATATAATAGCAGAAAAAGTGATTTTTGTCAAGTCTTTTTCGCTTGATATGTCAAGAGCATTCAGAATAACCACAATCATGGCATGTTGGTCCTGAGCATCCACTTTCAAAACTTATATTTGAAGAATAGCATTTAGGGCAGTATTGGGCCTTAGCTGCTTCCCAAAGCTGCAGTTTGTTTTGGTTCAAATCATCTTCTGATAACATTTTTCTTTTCTTTAAATGATTTCTCAGTGCAATTGCAATGGCATGAGGTATTGAGTTAACTCTGTTTTCTCCAAAACCAACTGGTTTATCACCTTTTATAGAATTGAGGTGCTTGAGTATTCTTACAGGATCACCACCCTGTTCAAAATATTTAGATAAAAGTATTCCAACAAGAGCGGTAAGTCCACTTATTTCAGTTCCGAGAGGTGGTATATTTGTGAATACCTGAAAAGGTCCAGTTTCCTCAGTATAATTTATGTGAATATGTAGTGGTCCATATCCTGTTTGAATTTGATAGTACTCTGATGAAACTCCAAAGTTTGTTGCCTTTCTTTTCTTTGTTTTTTCTTCTTTTATATTTATATTAAGAACCTGAAAATCCTTACATCCATCTCTATATACTGTTAAACCTTTACATCCAAACTTATAAGCCATAAGATATGCTTCTTTTACATCTTCAACTTTTGCAGAATTAGGCATATTTATTGTCTTTGATACAGCATTATCTACATACTCTTGAAATGCTGCTTGCATTTTAACATGATATTCATAACTAACATCATGAGCTGTGGGAAATATATCCTGTATTTTTTTAGGTATTTCGTTTATTCCTCTTACTGATTTATGATTTTTCTCTATTTTCTCCCATAGTTCTTCTTTTTTCATTCCGAAATAATTATAATCTTCAGCTATCTGCTTGAAAAGTGGGTTTATCTCGTAAAACGAATCTTTTGGATCTGGAGTTTTTCCGTTTTTGATTGCTTCAAGAGCTTTTGCTGTGTATCTTACATATGTTATTGCAAAAAATGGTTCTATACCACTTCCCTGAAGACCTGCAGCAATTGATATTGTTCCGGTTGGAGCTATAGTTGTTCTTGAAGCGTTTCTTGGATATCCTTCTCTTCCCCTAAAATACTTTGATCCTTTATCATATATTGATCCTTTCCAGTTATAAAAACATCCTCTTTCCTTGGCAAGGTTCTCTGATGCTTCAAAAGCTTTATCATTTATAAATTTCATAACCTCTTTTGCTTTATTTATTCCTTCCTCGCTATCATATCTTATTCCAAGTTTCACGCAGGTTTCAGCCCATCCCATAACACCAAGCCCTATTTTTCTATTGGATTTTGCCATATATTCAATCTCAGGGAGAGGATAGTTGTTTACTTCAATAACATTATCAAGAAATCTTACAGCTGTATAAATAGCCTTTTCAAGTTTTTCCCAATTGATCTTTCCTCTTAAAATTTCACCTTCTACAAATTTTGAGAGATTTATTGAACCAAGATTGCAGGCTTCCCAACCAAGAAGAGGCTGTTCGCCACATGGGTTGGTTGCTTCAATCTCACCAATATGAGGTGTAGGATTTGAGTTGGTATTGTTTATTCTATCCATAAATATTATTCCAGGATCTCCAGTTGACCAGGCTGACTCAACAAGTTTATTAAAAAGTTTCTTAGCATTTATTTTCGAGACAACCTCTTTTGTTCTTGGGTTTATAAGTTCAATATCTTCATTTTTTTCAACAGCTTTCATAAATTTATCATCAAGAGCAACAGATATATTGAAGTTTTCCATTATTCCTGGTTTTGACTTAAGAGTTATAAACTCTTCTATTTCTGGATGCCAGTACGGCAATATTCCCATATTTGCACCTCTTCTTGTTCCACCCTGCTTAACCACATCCGTCATCTTGTCAAAAAGCTGCATAAAGGAAATTGCTCCAGAAGCAACCCCATTTGTTTTCTTAACCACATCACCTTTTGGTCTGAGTCTCCCAAATGAAAACCCGGTTCCACCACCTGATTTTTGAATTATACTCTGAGCTGATAAAGCCTTTGATATTCCTTCCATAGAATCAGCTACAGGTATTACATAACAGGCTGAAAGCTGATGTAAATCCTTTCCAGCGTTCATAAGTGTTGGAGAGTTTGGTAGAAATTCAAATCTTGCCATTATGTTATAAAATTCTGTAGTTATTAGATCAATTTTTTCTTTAACTGATGGGGTTTCATTATAAATTCTTGTTAAATTTTTTAAAAATTTCTGAAAGTTTTGCTCTCTTTTTTCTGATTCAAAAAGATTTTTATGGAGAAGTAAGAGCCTTGAGTTAACTCCGTTGTAGTTATATTCAATTATTTCATGATTAACATCTCTTAAAACTTCTTTATAATACTCTCCTTCAAACATTATTTCTGCACAGGCGATATGAAAGGCTACTCTAAAAAACATATCCTCAACAGTTTTATCTCCTTTGAGGTATTTATCTTTTATTACCTTTTCCTGATTGGGTGTGAGATAAACTTTTTCAAGATTCATGGTATTCATTTACTCTCCTTTTTGATATATTTTTAATACCCTTTTAAGGGGATAATTAAATGATAAAAAAAAATATTTGAGTTTGTCAAATTTTTCATAGTAAACCTTCTTAAAGAATAATAGATCCTTTTATCTTCCTATTTAAAAAATGGGGAAAACGAAGCAGGAGGATTGGTGGATGCATGGATGTATGGAAGTGTGGAGGATAGAGTTATTTAGTTGACTGGTTATCTACTATTTTTGTTTTTCAGCAATAAAGGAGTAAATTTCATTTCCCAGCTACTAGATCACTAAACCGCCAAACCACTTTAAAATCAAAATTCAAAAAAATTTAACAAATCTGAAACAGGAAATCTTTTAGAATATAATAGAATATTTTTGAGGAGTGCGTATGAAAGATTTAAATTTCAATGAACAGGATTTAAATGAAAATGTAATAAATGATCTTGAAACTGCAAAAAATGCGTTGAGGTGGGCTTTAGATAGAATAAGAAAGCTTTCAGATGAGCTTTTAAGGGTGAAGCAGGAGCTTCATGATAAGGGGTCTCAAATAAATTTTCTTGAAAAACAGCTTGAATCAAAAAATCTTGAAATAGCAAGAATAATAAAGACAAACGAAGAAGAAATTGAAGCAAGAAGAAAGTCTCTTGAGATGGAGTTTAAAAACAAGCTTGAAAGGATATCTGAAAGGGAAAGGGAGCTTGAGGAAAAGATAACAAAATATGAAGAAATATATAGAAACAAAGAACAAAAGTTACTTGAAGATTATCAAAAAAGAACAGAAGAGCTTAAAACACGATGGGCTCAGATAGAAACTGAGTTGTGGCAGGCAAAACAGGAACAGATTTTAAAACAGCAGGAGTTTGACAAAATTTATGCTGAAAGATTAAAACAGGAAAGAGAAAAGATGAAACAGGAATATGATTTAATGAAAGCAGATCTTGAAAAAACATATCAACAAAGACTTAAAGAACTTGAAAAAAGGGAAGAAGAAATAAATGAGGAACTTAAAAAAAAGGAAGCTTTAATAAAATGGGCAAAGGATAGTTTTCAAAAAGAACTTGAAGAAAAGGAAAGAAAACTTAAAGAAAAAGAGATTGAGATAGAAAATAAACTTAGAGAGAAGGAAAAAGAGGTAGAGGCAATAAAGACCGCTTTGGTATCTAAAGAAGGTGAGTTAAGTTCTTTGAGTGAAGCTATTAAAAATAGAGACAATGAAATATCAAAATATCAAAATCTTATATCGGACTTTGAAAATGTGATAAAAATACTTAATCTGGAAAAAGAAACAATAAAAAAAGAAGCTGAAAATCAAAAAAATCTTTTAATCACTGAGATAGAAACTCTGAAAGCAAAGATTAAGGAGACAGAAAATGAATTTGCATCAAAACTTAAAATAGCACTTGAACATGAAAGAAATAAATATGCTGAAAAACTAAGAGAGATAGCGGAAAATCATAAAAGGGAACTAAATCTCAAAATTGAGGAGATAAACTTCCTAAATCTTAATATAAAAACACTTACTGAAAATATTCATAAACTTGAGGAAGAGAGAAATTATCTTAAAGATGAGATAAAGAATCTTGAAGGAAAGATAAAAACACTTACTAATCAATTTGAGTTTAAACTTAATCAGCAAAGGGATGAGTATGAGATAAGATTAAAAGTGGAAGAAGAGGAATATACTAATAAACTTAAAAGGGAGATAGAATGTATTAAAAAAGAATATGAGGAGTTAATTGAAAGCAAAGCAAGAGAAATATCTATATTAAAGGAGGAAAACAAAAAGCTTGAAGTCTTAAAAGAAAGTTTGCTAGGTGAAATTTCAAAACTTAAAGAAGAGAATTCAAATATTAAGATGCAATTTGAAGCAGAAAAGGAGATGGTGAGGTCAAAAACTGTTGAGGAGATGAACAAAATTTTTGATGAAAGACTTGAAAGTGTAAAAAAAGAGCTTGAAGGTATTTTTAGCATGAAAGAAGCTCAGTATAATGAGAAAATAAATTTGCTTAAAGATGAGTTAAAGAAGAAAGAAGATGAAATTAAAAGACTTAATACTCAGATAAAAGAGATTGAAGATGGAGTGGAAAAGGAGAAGAAAGAGTGGAAAGCAAAGTTTAGTGAGGAGATAAAAGCAGTTGAAAAAAACTATGAAGAATTAAAGAAAATTTATGAAGCAGAAATAAACGATTTTAAAATTGAAATAAATAATATAAAAGTAGAGTATGAAAAAAAGATTTCACAAAAAGTAAAAGAACTTGAAAAAGATTTTTCTTTAAAAGAAAGTGGATATATAGATGAAATTAATAAGCTAAGGATTAATAAAGAAGAGTTAGGTAAGCAATTAAAAGAGGCAATGTCGAAAATAGATGAAAAAGAGAATGAAATTTTCTTACTAACAAAAGAGAAAGATGAACTTGTTTTAGAGATAGATAATCTTCAAAATCTGAATAATATTCAAAGTACTGAGATAGCAAAACATAAAGACAAAATTCATTTGCTTAATGAAGAAATAATTAATTTAAATCAGAAAATTGAGGAAATATTAAACGAGAAAAAAAATCTTGAGAAAGAGAAAGAAAATTTACTTTTTAATATTCAAAAACTAAAAATAGAGATCACAGAAAAAGAGAAGGAGATAGAAAAAGGAAAACAAGAATTATGTTTGAGAGAAGAAAAGATAGTAGGACTTGTAAAAGAGTTAAAAGAAAAAGACGAAAAAATAAATGAAGTTTCTATCAATTATGAAAAAGCCAGAAATGCTTTAATGGATAAAGAAAAAGTAATAAAATTCTTACAGGAAACTTTAACGAATCTTAAGAATACAATGCAACTATTGGTAAATGAGGTAGCTAAGGAAAAAGAGAATCTTTTAATGGAGAAAGAAGAATTAAAAAACAAACTTGAAATTTATCAAAAAGAAATAGAATATTATAAAGCAGAATTAAGTAAGTTTGATGAAGAAAAGAAGAAACTTATAGAAGAAATATCAAACATAAAAACTGAATATTACAACAAGCTTACGGAAAAGATAAGTAAAATAGAAAATGAGTATACTAAAAGGATTATAGATGAAAGAAAAAAATTGGAAGAATTAAATGAAAACTTGCGTATTGAAATTTCAAAGCTTAAAGAGGAGAATTCAAATATTAAGATGCAATTTGAAGCAGAAAAGGAGATGGTGAGGTCAAAAACTGTTGAGGAGATGAACAAAATTTTTGATGAAAGACTTGAAAGTGTAAAAAAAGAGCTTGAAGGTATTTTTAGCATGAAAGAAGCTCAGTATAATGAGAAAATAAATTTGCTTAAAGATGAGTTAAAGAAGAAAGAAGATGAAATTAAAAGACTTAATACTCAGATAAAAGAGATTGAAGATGGAGTGG
>FWWL01006208.1_pt1 | contig 17485 bp, 14 predicted proteins | sample 2228331 | NCBI WGS metagenome assembly FWWL01 (sample SAMEA103939775, study PRJEB20133) | metagenome
CTTTCCTCTTTCCTCTTTCCTCTTTTCTCCGAAAGCTCCCCAGCCCCCCCGCTCCGAAAGCTCCCCTGCACCATCCGCACCAAAAGCACCATCCGCACCCCTGCTCCCCCTCTCTCCTCAATTCTCTCTCCTCAATTCGGGGCTAACCACTTTTGGCCATTTAAGCGTTGAATCACGCCAAATAACATCAAGTCCAGAGTAATTTTGCGCTCATCAATCAAAAAGGGCTCCAAGGTACTGGGTTTCGCACCGGCATCGGAACAAGAAAACCCTCTAGGGCCAGAAATATCCGCTTTGGGGAAATAGAGATTAAATTGACGTTTGCCATTGTTCCAGCGACCAATCACCTGCCAGCATTCGGAGTTGGCACCCAGACCAGACATGGGAAATTTTTGTTTTTCCAACGTCACCTCAATATCGTCCAGACCTTCTTTGACCAAAGCTGCCTTTAACGCTGGCAGATAGTCTTGATGCATAAAATCGGCAAAGGGCTTATCTTCCGGCTTGGGGGCTTTGGCTTTGGCAGCGTCGGCTTTGGCTGCTTCCGGTTTGACTTTGGCGGCGGGTTTGGTTTCTGTGTTTGCTGCTTGCTCTTCGCTCATAAATCGATCCTTCTATAGTTTGAGTAGTGGGTAGTTGGCAAGCCAAAAAACTGACTTTTTGCCACCTGTAAGAATTTAATCACAATCCGATTAAACATTTTGAGCAGGCAATTTTAGCCTATCCATAAAAAAGAAAGGATGAAGGCTGCTGTAGTTAACCCCTCATCCCTTCGTTCCCAGGCAGAAGCCTGGGAATATGGCATCAATGGGATTAGATTTCCGACATCGCGCGTTCGATCAGTCGCCGGGCTAAAGTTTGGATCCCGGTATGTTCATAATAGTTGGTAGTCATATCTAAGAATGCCGCCACATAGTCCAGCTTGTCATCGGCAATGTCCACATAGCCTTGTAAGCTGCTGATCACCGATTGGGGGGTTAAATTGCGTTCACTGACAAAATTGCTCATCCAACCAGACACGGAAGAAAAGCTTTCGCCGATAAAACCCAACTTACTATCGGCGTTATTTCCGGGAATTAGAGTACTCACGGACTTAAAGGAACCATTCTCCTCAAGTTCTTTCGGGCTTAAACTGTTAATCGTGGATAATCCTTTTTGAATAAAGTCGGGGCCAAGGGGAATTAACCCATCCAAGCAAATTAAAGCCGCCATTCGCATAATCGACTCACCGCCATAGTCTGCTAAAGAAGCGAGAAAGTCCCCAATGCTATCCCCAGGAATGCCGTTAATTTGGCAGAAGGCTACCAATTCCACGACTAATTTCATTACTAAGTCAATGGTTTGGGCTTTGTCTGCTTTGGGGGTGAGTTTGTTTAAAAAGCCCAGGAAGCTGATATCTTCACCAATTTTATTGGCCATTGCCGCCGTACCAAGGGCGGAACCGGCGCTGTCAATGGTTTGATAAAGCCAGAGAGCCCGTTGATAGCCTTCCCTTTTATCGTTGAACAGATGGATCGCCCGATCGCCTACTTGTTGGATAATCTCTGGGTCGTCTTCCCCGGTGACTTGCCGAATAGTATTTTCAAAGCCCACCAGGTTGTTCCACTGACCGGGAACCACAAAGTCAAGGGCGCGGAGGACTTTGACCGTCATATTATTGGTTGGTAGCTGATCCACCAACTCAAAAATCGGTTTACTCATGGAAAGACTCCTATTTGAAGATTACTTTTTAAGATTACTAAAGTTGGATTTTGTCACAGACAAGAATTATTTAAGTCTAGATAAACCACTGAGATTAAATTCTAAAATCCATTTTTCGCGCTCGCTCGGTGACAAAGAACTGGACTGCACTTTTACTTGAAAGCGGTCAGCCACCAACACTGAAGTCATGGTTTTCCCTTGTTCTGCCGCTGGATAGCCGCCAATTTGTTTGGTGCTAGTCTCAAATTTTTTCACCGCATCCGGTGTATCAATTATATCAGTAATCGAAAGGGTGGCTATGCTTTGACCGCCTTTTTTCAAGTCGGCGATCGCGGTGCCGAGTTTTTCCTGTTCATAGACTAAGCTAAATTCCCCAGTAGGTTTAGGAAAGAACTTATTAAATTCTCCCCCTTTAACTTGTTGTTTCACCGCAGGATTACTGGGTCGGCTGGTACTTTCTTTTTGCGCCGGATCCCATCGACTCGGCTCAGTTTCCGCACAAGCGCCCACAAGTAGTACCAAAGTGAGCATAAATGACAGAACGATTTTTCTGGTATTTTTTGATAAAATCATGGAATTTTCCTAATCAAAAACTAAATGTTTTCTCCAGTTCCTAGATGGCCTAATTATATCTAACTGGAGCTAAAACTGGCAGAAACCGGGTTTCTTTAGCAAGTCTCTGTAATCCCGCCAAAATTGTCAGAGAAACCCGGTTTTTATTGAAATCACCTTGACTTTATTATAGCGGAATTATTTTTACCTGCAACTATAGTCATTTCAATTGTGATTGACACAAAGCTCTGGAGGCTCCAAGACGCCGCGAATGGCACAAGGATTGCGCCCCGATATAATTTTGGAAATCTTAATTGAAATAACTTAATTGAAATAACTACTATATTCCCTAGCCCGGATATTTTTTAAGTGAGTAAAAACAACTATTAAAGTGCTTCTCTGTTGCCTAGCAAGTGTTAGTATTAAGTAGTATTAGTAAGGTGGGCAGGCATATGTTACCCACCCTACCATATATGATGGTGAACTCCGCTAGTTTACCACACACCCCGGCAGGGGCGATTCGCTTGAAAAGCCCCTAGGTACATATTATTTTGTCTGTGGCTCATTAAGAGAGAAAACCGCTGTAAAAGCAGAGATTTAATCCAAGACGCGCCCTCAGCGAGATTTGTGGTTTATTCAGTAAAAAACCACTGTAAATAACTGTAAATACGCGAGTAGTGGTAGCCAATATCAATTATTGTCTTTCCCCGTTAGAATTGGCTGGTTTATTAGTTTGTTTGGCTGGGGAAATTTTTGGTTCTGCTTCATTTTTATAACTCTCTGCCGTTGGCGAATTATTAACAACACAAGGGCCATTAGTGTACTTTTTATCGGATATTTCTAGATGAATCTGCGCCTGATTTAACTCACCGAAAAGGAGCCAACCTAATGGAAATGTTATTTTATTTCCTAACGGCGGATGATCTTCGGGTGGGCAAACTTGAACTTGCAGCCATTTCTCAGAACTTTCAGAATTTTCCTGTTTTTCTTTAACTAAAATAACCGTATCTGTTGGGATTTTAGCGATATCCTCTGGTTTATTATTAGAATTGTTCTTATAAAGGGAAAGAGGAGATTCTGATACATTAGAGACAGCCTTAATCTGATATAAAGTACCAGGGTTTAGGTCTTCCCATTGCACGGACATTGATGGATTAGAATTCGTTGTCAAAGTTGTTTCTGAAGTTTTAGTTACCTGATTTTCAGGATTACTTTCTGAACTATTTGAGCCAGGAATCTTTTTTAACAAAATCAAACTCAGGGCGACAATACCCAGTCCTACCACCAGGATTATGGCCATTAAAATCGGTAAAAGTGGCCGCGAACCTGTGGGCCGTGTGGCTAACCTGGTTGGGGCAGAAGAAGATACTTGTTGCCCCGGCAACTTGGTATCCGCATCCGGGTGAGCATAGGGATCCCCTGCCGGTGCGGGGATTTTATTCAGTTGTTCCAGCAAGGTTTCTGGGGTAATCTGGGCTGTTTGATTGGGGGTAACGCGACAATGCACTAAAGCCACGGTTACGTTGTCATGGCCATTGTAATAGTTAGCCAAGTCAATTAGCTGATTAACTCCGTCGCTTAAAGATACTTCTCCATTTAATACCGGCAAAATCTTGCTCTGCCAATATTGTTCTACTCGGTCGTTGTCACTGAGTCCATCAGAACAGAGTAAGAATAAGCAGTCTTCATCAATAATGAAGCGTTCGACTGATGGATGCAGGTGAGCGGAAGGCCCCATGCCTAGGGCTTGTACCAGTGAACCGGAAGAAGGTTGTTGCAAGGCATCTCGGTAGAGGATATAGCCAAAACAAACGTGACGGGAGGCGACGTCATCGTCGATTGTGACTTGACGGCAGCCGTTGCGGTTAATCCAATAGGCGCGACTATCCCCCACATGGGTGATATAGAGTTCGTGGCCACGGGCGTATGACATGACCAGGGTAGTACCCATGCGTTGACGGCCTTGTTTTTGTTGGCTATCGTTTTTTTCTGATATTTCTTGGTTGGCTGCGGCGGCGGCATTTTCCAGGATCGTGGTGATTGTCCGGGGATCTTCTAGGTTGGCCGATGATTTTTGCTGTTCCTGGATGTATTTTTTCACTGCATCAATGGCCATATTTGAGGCGACGTTGCCGCCTTCATGTCCCCCAATGCCGTCACAGACGATCGCTAATGAACTTAGTCCCGATTCTGTGGTGCGTTTCGTGCTACTTTCTTTGGGATAACAAGCGTCCTCATTGCGGCGACGGCTGGGGCCTTGGTTGGTGTCGGTGGCGATCGCATATTCTCGTTTCTGAAGCTGCCCGCATATATTTAGACCGCGATCAAGTAAGGCAACTAACTGGTCACTGGTTTTAATTTCACCATCGATCAACAACTGGCAAAGTTTTTCTAAAAAAGGAGCAATCAACGGGTTGGCGGTGGATACCCATTGCGACCAGAATTGGCCCAGATTTTCTAGGGTGGGAAACTTACTATCTAGACGTAGTTCTAATAAGCGCACAATTGACCCTTCCACTCGGATCAATTCTGGGTTCAGCAAACTCCCAGCCACCCCTTCCCCCATAAATGGCTGCCACAGGTTAGCCAGTTGCCACAACCAGTTAAGCTGTCGGAGGGGTGAAGCTTTCGCCCATTGACCGATTAACGGTGGCATTAGTTTACCCGTCTGTGGGGCGGGGGTTTCCTTCGCTTCGCTGCCAGAGGGGGTGGGAATTTCTGCGTAAATCGGCCCTTGTTCTAATAACCAGATGTCATCTTTAGTGATTTTTTGCTCCACCAATTGACCATAGACTTGAGGAATATGGAGACGGTGACTAAAGAGTCGGAGGTAGGGAAGGATCAAATCGGGAATTTCCGCCGGCACATCTGGGACTTTGCCCGGTTGTGTATCCAGAAGAATGCGATCGCCCTTCAACACATAGCGAGCGGCCAAAATTTCACCACTATTCAACTCTTTAAGCTTTTTGACTCCTGCCCCCACTACCCACAAATAGCGCTTAGGCAATGGGGTGCGGCACTTTTCACAAAATTGATTGTGTTCTGGGTTGGGATGCTCACAAGTGTAGTTAGGACAAATAATGGTTGCCGCAGGTGTTTGCATGGGGATTCCTCACGCCGATCAGCTATGGTCTAAAGGGATACGGGTACTACGCGGGGCTGATAAGCTCATGGGTTTAAAATAGCTTATTTTTCGCCACCTCGATGATTCACGGTTCTGGGAGTTTTAGTCACGCCCATGATCAAACATGGATCGAGTTGCGAAGCACGTCGCTTTTGTTATTTTAAACCGATTTTTATCATAGATGATCGAGTCTTGGGAGCAGATTGTGGGGTATCACCCCCAAATCGTTGCCCTGAGATTACTTTGAGGAAAGAAAAAAGGAATCCAGGAATCGCAGAGAAACCGGGTTTTGTGCCAAAATTGCCAAAATTTCTTTTGATTCAGATCGTGGCAGCCACCCGGTTTCCTGGGTCGGCAGCGATCAGATTAGCGATCGGATAAAAGGACTTGAGGCAGTCCCATGCTGTAGTTGACCGCCCGACTGTTGAGGTTATAGCTAATTTTGCCCTGTTGCAGGAGCGATCGCACATAATGTTCCAAATCAGAACCAATGCGCCGCAAGTTATATTCGGTCAGTTCTTCACCAGCAGAAGCTTGGACTAACTCATCAAATTTTTGGTAAACATCGGCTAAGGCTTGATCGTTCCAGTTCAGTTCATTATCTGGATCGATGTCCAGAGTTAAAGTGTCTTCGCTGGGGACTATTTCTTGTCCTTGAATAACACCGGCAAAAATACGAACGTGACGAGTTGTGGATTTCAGCAGCATAACAATGGTTAGATTAAGGATACTTGAGTATTGTAAAGTGTTGTTACAGCATTTTGACTTGGGTAACAGCCTCAAACCAACCTACAATTTTAGGCTCATCTTTTCTCTCTTCTCTTTCCTCCCTCCTCTTTCCTTTCTTCTTGCCCACCCGAAGAATGTTGAGGGCTGGATAGATATCATCTAAATTCATCTACGTATTTCATCTACGTATTTCTTCATCTACATATAAGGAGTGATATCTTCACCGCACTCATCCGCTAAATAACTCAGAGAGCGAAAACGCAATCCCACCAACTGTTCGTATAAAGGATTCAGCTTACACATGGGGGGAATATGGACAATTTTGTGGCCAAAGAGTTTAATGTCTCGTTCAAAGGGGCATTGGGCAGGAATCATTTTGCACAAGAACTTGGCCAGACGCGGATCGTGAATTTCCAGTCCATCCATCCAGTCACGCACTGGAGCCAGCACATCCAATCTTGGGTTTGGTGGTTTTAAGCTGTGGGCAGTGGTGGGAAGATCCCTTGGAGTTTCCTGAGTCATGGTTTGCTGATCTTCTAGGGTATGTCGCAGAGACTCCAGGGCGTCCACGTTGACCGAAAAAGCGGCACAGAATTCTTGCAGCAGTCGATCTTCCGAGGGAGAATAAATCCCATCGGCTAAGGCCACCATCACCGCTGTTCTCAGGAAATTTTCGGCGAGCGCGGCATCTTTGCCCAAAACCTCACCTAACTCTTGAGTCGAAATCGGCTGAAAAGAATTTAAATCGACTTTTGGGACTAACTCAGTTTGAGTCAGTTCGTGGATGAACTCTTTTTCTTCCTCATCAAAGTGACCATCTGCCCAAGCAATGGACAGTAAGCCACGCAACCAGGCAGAAATCTGAGCGTCGGTTAAGCTATTACATTTAACAACGTTAGTCATTCGCTTGCTTCCTATGTTTCCTCTGGGGAGATATCTCAAAATGCTTCTATAGGCATTTTAACTGAGGAATTCAGTATTGAGAAGTTTGCCTCGTCCGACTGTGGTCAGCAACTTGGTTGACAGCATCAATTTTCCTCTTCCTTCAAAAAATAATACCATTAACAAAAATTAATCCAGCAGCCCCTAAAATTATTCGGCTGGGCTACTATGAAGAGAGGAAAGAGAAGAGAGGAAAGAGAAGAGAGGAAAGAGAAGAGAGAGGCATAGAAGAGAGGATTTTCCTATTTCCTCTTTCCTCTTTCCTCTTTCCTCTATCCTCAGTTTGGATGCTCACCCTACAAGATAAATACTTGCGCTCGCATTTCTGAGGGGATATGAGGGCAAGGAAATAAATCGCGCACAATTGCCCACAAACGGAGACAAAGAAGAGAAATTTTTGTTTATCATGCTGATAGTCTTCATCTTATGGGAAATCATCAATGGATTACGAAACCGCTTATCAGCTATTAATCACCCAGGGCAATGCTCTTTCCAACCCTGGAAGTGAAAACGACTTTCTCAGACGCTTACAACAAGGAAAACCCCCAATTCCTGGTCAAGTCACCGCAATTTTGTTAGCCTTAAAAATTGTCTTTGAAGCTTTGCACGAAGAAAAAACCATCCAGCGAGAATTAGCCTTAGCTATCTATGTGCTGGCGACGGAAAGTCAGCGATTTTTTGACGCGGGACAAAAATCTCAAGTGGGCTGGCCTCCCTTACTAAAAGAAGATTTATACCGCATTTCTTTGGCGGTGAAAAGTATTTTTTCCGGGGTTTGGCAAACCTAATCTCAGATAAGGGATTAACGGGGCGATCGCCCCGCTTTGCTTTGCTCTTTGCTTCAGGGACAACCTTGAAGGGAGCGACGACCATTCGGTAAAAAAGCCCCACATAAATTAGTATTTGCTAAATTAGCCTGCCCCAAATTGGCCTCAAGTAAAAAACTATTCCGCAAATCACTATCAGTAAAATTTGCTCCAGTAAAATTGGCTCGATTTAGATTAGATTGACTCAAATTCGCCTTAGTAAAATTAGCACTACTTAAATCCGCTTCAAATAGATTAACTGCCGTTAAATTTGCCTCACTTAAATTCGCCCGAATTAACGTCACCTTTCCCAGATAAGCTTCTTGTAAATTCGCTTTACTCAAATTTGCATTAGTCAAATCTGCCCCCCCTAAATTCGCCTGAGTCAAATTCGCATTGGTCAAATCTGCCCCCGCCAATTTTGCCCGACTCAAGTTAGCCCCTCTCAAATCGCAATTAGGACATTTATTCGTACTCAGCAACCGCTGCACTTCTGGCTTTTCTTGAGAGTCAGCCCCTCCAGTGAAGCATAATAAACTGAGCCATCCCGCCCACCAAAAAACCTTTGTTTTCATAGTAGTTTAAGTTACCCGATCCAATGATTAGCTAGAAAAATTAATCCCTATAGTTTATGTTAGTTTGTTTGCGGAAATAATCGGCTCAATGATTAATAGTTAAGCCATGATTCATTTGGCTTAATACAACCCAATTAATATAAACATTAATTAAAATTCTATTTAGGCAACAAAATCGTAAACTCCGTGCCTTCATTCACCTTGGAATAGCACTCTAATAATCCTCCATGTTTTTCCACAATAATCGAGCGAGCAATAGATAATCCTAGTCCAGTGCCTTGCCCTCTGGATTTGCTGGTAATAAACGGCTCGAAAATTTTAGTCTTTAATTCATCGGGAATACCAGGGCCATTGTCGGCAATTTTAATCGAGACACCATAGTCGGGAATTTCACAGGTAGTGATCTTAATTTGCTGAGGCTGATGATGAGTTTGGTTGAGATAGGCAGCTTGATTAGCTTGCTCGTCAAAAGCGTCGATCGCATTGGCGAACAAATTCATAAATACCTGATTCATCGGGCCGGGATAACAGTTGACCAGGGGTAATTTACCATATTCTTTAATAATTTTAATTTCGGGACGCTTTGGACTAGCTTTAATTCTATGCTGTAAAATCAGCAGGGTACTATCAATACATTCGTGGATATTAATAGTAACTTTCTGAAATTGATCGGTTCTAGCAAAATTTCGCAATGATCAACTAATTTCCCGAATTCGCTCCAGCCCTAATTTCATAGAAGCAAGCATACTCGGTAAATCTTTAATCATATAATTTAATTCAATTTCTTCGGCATGTTCCAGGATTTCATGTCCGGGGTCTGGGAATTTTTTTTGATAAAGTTGTAAATGAGCGGTGATTTCGGTAAAATACTCTTCCAATAAAGCCATGTTCCCAGTGATAAAGTTGAGGGGATTATTAATTTCGTGGGCGACTCCAGCCACTAATTCTCCCAAACTGGACATTTTTTCACTTTGAATTAATTGGAATTCAGCATTAGAGAGTTTGGTCAAAGAGTCGGTCAGTTCGGCGGTTCTTTCGGCAACCCGCTGTTCTAATTCAGCGGTGAGTTTTTCCAGGGATGCTTGAGCTTGGGTGCGTTGAGTAATTTCTTTTTGCAGCCGAAGATGGACATTGATGCGAGCTAGAAGTTCTTCCGGCTGAATCGGCTTAGTAATATAGTCTACGGCGCCCAAAGATAGTCCTTTGATTTTATCCAGGGTGTCGGCAAGTCCGGTCATAAAAATTACGGGTATATTTTTGGTAGCTTCAGTTTTCTTTAAAATTCTACAGGTTTCAAACCCATCAATTCCTGACATGATCACATCTAATAAGATGATGTTGGGCGTCACGCTTTTGATTTGCTCGAGTAATTCTTCTCCAGACTGAAAGGCAAATACAGAAAAGCCAGCATCGGATAAAAATGTCAAAATATATTTCAGATTGGTTCGGCTATCATCAACGATGAAGATAATATCTTGACTTGGTTTCTCCATCTTTAATATCTCCGAGAGTTCCGTAGGGTTAAAGGATAGTTTTTGGCCAAAATGATTTGGTATGGTTTCACAGGTTTCAACAGGTTTCAACAGGGTTTGACAGGGTTCGTTCAATCCAGGCATCCAGGGGCAATTGTGTTAAGAATACTTCTGAGTAAATTTTCTCTAAATTTCCGAAAAGTATCAGAAAAGTTTTGTAAAAATATTATAGTTTTGCTCAATTGATTCATCAGTAAACTATAGATAATAGATGAGCGATGAGTCATCAACAGCGTCTAAGGGAAGTCTGAATCAGATTGTACATCAATCAAGGGTGGCCTATTTGAATTGTAATCTGCGACAGCGATTTTTGTCCCCTACAATGATTAAATCTAACTCAAATCACCTTACAGCGATCGCCCCTAAGTAATTGTTCTATATGGGATCCCCGCTTGACTCCCAGAATTCATCCCCCGCAATTTGGCGCAATTCAAAAATGGTTAGGATAGTTAGGGAAACATCAGGACTAGGCGAAAAATTTATGCTAGAGAATTCTACTGTAACATCAGAGGCGATCAGGGAAGATCGACCAAGGGCGATCGCTGCTGGTTTTCATGCTCTTTCCGATCCCCTGCGGATTCAAGTTCTGGAATTATTGCGGCAACAAGAGTTATGTGTCTGCGAACTCTGCGACCAGCTTGGTGTCAACCAATCAAAGCTTTCTTTTCACCTGAAAATCCTCAAAGACGTTGGTTTAATTCGCGGACGGCAGGAAGGGCGATGGATTTATTACAGTCTGAATTTACCTCAGTTCGTGGCGCTAGAGCAGTATCTCTCGGAATATGGCCGCCTTAGTCGGATTTCTCCCGGTCGCAAATGTTCTGAATGAATGTTGTTGGTTGTTGGTTGTTTGTTGTTTGTTATTTGTTGTTTGTTGTTTGTTGTTTGTTATTTGTTGTTTGTTATTTGTTATTGGAAATCAACCACCAAAGAATCCCTACCCAACCACCAACAATCAACTAACAACTAATTAATATATTTAACCTGCTGATTTCTTGCTGTTATGAGTTATTGCCTCAACCCGAACTGCCGCAAGCCGCAAAATCCTCTGACCCATAAGTTTTGCTCTAGTTGTGGCTCCAAGTTGCTCCTCAGAGATCGTTACCGGGCGATTTCCGCGATCGCGCAAGGTGGATTTGGCAAAACTTTCCTAGCAGTGGATGAAGATAAACCATCTAAGTCTCGTTGCATTATTAAACAATTTTATCCCCAAGCCCAAGGTACGTCTAACCTCCAAAAAGCCGCGAAACTATTTGCGCAAGAGGCAGAACGCTTAGAACAATTGGGCAAACATCCCCAAATTCCCGAACTGTTGGCGTATTTTACCCAAGATAACCAACAATATTTAGTACAAGAACTGATTGAAGGGGAACACTTAGAATCACTTTTGGCCAAAAATGGCGCATTTACAGAAATTCAAATCCGGGATTTGCTGACCCAGTTATTGCCGGTGCTGGACTTTATCCATGCTCATCAAATTATTCATCGGGATATTAAGCCAGCTAATATTATTCGCCGCAGTGATGGACGCCTAGTGTTGGTAGATTTTGGCGCGGCCAAGTTGACGAAAGAAACAACCCTGATGACAACAGGGACGACCATTGGTTCTCCAGAATATGTCGCCCCAGAACAAGCTATGGGTCGAGCGGTTTTTGCCAGCGATATTTATAGTTTGGGGGTGACTTGCATTCATCTGGTGACGAATGTTTCGCCCTTTGAACTGTTTGAACCTTCCGAGGAGGGTTGGGCATGGCGACAATATTTAGCGCAAAATCCGATCAGCTATGATTTGGCGCGGATTTTGGATAAGATGAGTGCCACGACGACGAAAAAGCGTTATGGTTCGGCCAAGGAAGTTTTGCAACAGTTAAATCCAGCCGGGGGGACGGTTCGACCGGGGAGTCCAGGAACGGTGACTCCGCAGTTCCCTCTACCAAATGGGGGGGGAGCGATCGCCTCTTATGGGTCGGGGTCAGAAGCCCTTGCAGGGGCATGGAAATGTATTTATACTTTTACAGGTCATGCCGATACGGTAAATTCCGTGGCTTTTAGTCCCGATGGACAATTGCTGACCAGTGGCAGTAGTGATGGCAGTATCAAACTTTGGCGTTTGCGAGATGGGGTAGAAGTGACTACCCTGGGGGGTCGGCGCTGGTTTTATCGCTTATTCAACTCGGTGACAGCAGTGGCTTTGAGTGCCGATGGCCAAACTCTGGCTAGTGGCATTAATCGCAATATAAAGCTTTGGCATTTAAATGAAGAACGGGAATTAACCACCCTGCGGGGTCATCCGGGAACGGTGGAGGCTTTGGCGTTCAGTCCCGATGGGCAAATGTTGGCCAGTGGGGGCAGTGATGGGACGATTAAGTTGTGGTGGGTGCGGGATGGTCAGGAGTTGCGGACTTTGCCTGCCCATCATCATCCTTTGACTTCTCTGGCATTTACCCCCGATGGCAAAATTTTAGCCAGTCATAGTGCATCAGAAAATGTGATTAAGTTGTGGCGGGTTAGAGATGGACAGCTTATTTCTGGGATGACGTTTTTTCTGGGGTTGGTGTTTGCGATCGCCTTTACGGTGGACGGACAGGCGATCGCTTGTGGCAGTCAGGATGAGACCCTGAAAATCTGGCGGTTGACTGATGGTGAAGAATTGGGAATGTTGAGAGGTCATCCCAGTTGGGTCAGCGCGATCGCGATTAGCCGCAGTGGGGCGACCATTGCCACCGGCAGCCGAGATAAAACCATTAAAATTTGGCAATGTGACTAGACCAAATTTGATTCAGCCAAATTGCCGTTAATACCAATTTTTCAATTGGTATGAAAAATTGGTATTACAAATGGTATTACATCGGAATCTCGATCATAAATTCTGTCCCTTGTCCCGGTTGGGAAATACAGGATAATTGACCCCCATGTTTTTCCGTAATAATTTGGTGACAAATTGACAGTCCTAGCCCGGTTCCTTGCCCTACTGGTTTGGTCGTAAAGAAGGGGTCAAAGATTTTTGGCTGCACACTTTCGCTGATACCGGGGCCATTATCGGCAATAGAAATTTTCACGGTATTACTAGCAGATACTTCCGTGGTAATCCGAATTTCTGGAGCAGCATGAGCATCGCTGGTTCTTAAAAAATCGATCGCATTGCTCAAAATATTAAAAAATACCTGGTTCAGTTGACTAGCATAGCAGTTGACTAAAGGCAATTGGCCATAATTTTTTTGCACCCTAATTTCGGGACAGTTTCCTTGAGGTTGTAGTCGATATTGTAAAATTAGTAAAGTATTATCCAAACCTTCGTGAACATCTACAAGCTTATATTCTACTTCGTCGAGACGGGAAAAATTGCGTAAACTAAGAACAATTTGGCGGATGCGATCGCTCCCATTTTGCATCGAAGCAAACAAGTGTGACAAATCCTCTCGTAAGTAATCCAACTCGATATCCGCCATTTTATCTTGGATCTTCTGACTCGGTTGAGAGTTTTCTTCTTCATAAAGATCGACTAATTCCAGTAAATCCTGGCAATAGTCACGAGCGTGCTGAAGATTCCCGGCAATAAAATTAATCGGATTATTAATTTCATGGGCAATCCCCGCCACCATCTGTCCCAAAGAAGACATTTTTTCTGTTTGGATTAATTGAGTTTGGGTTTGCTGCAATTGTTGCAAAGCTTTTTCTAAATCTTGGTTTTTCTGCTGCAATTCTTCGGTTCTTTCTGCCACTTGCACTTCTAAATTCCGGCTGTAGTCTTCTAACCGATGATATAAGCGAGCATTTTCAATAGAAACCGCCGCTTGAGCCATCAGCAAATTAAGTAATTCAATCCGGTTTGGGGTAAATGCTCCGGTGGTGAGATGATTTTCCAAATATAAAATGCCAATCAGTTTTCCTTGACTGAGAATAGGCGTACAACAGAGACTCTGGGGCGGTTTTTCCATCAAATAATTATCCCCAGTAAAGTTGCGATCTTGTTTGAGATTGTTGATCAGAACGATTTTCTGAGTCCGTTTGACCGTATTAATAATACTGATGGGGAGATTGTCTGTTTCTTCCAGGGGAATGTTGGCAAGGTGACATTTCCCGTTGACACACCAAGTGGCGATTTCCCAATTTCCCTCGTTATTTAAAATTAACGCTCCTTGACTCGCCCCAGCATTTTCTAAGACAATTTGCATCAATTTCCCCAGTAAAACATCCAGTTCGATTTCCTCGGAAATAGCTCGAGACGCTTTGAGCGCAGAAGCGAAATCAAGCGTCGAAGCAAGCGTGGTCACGATACTGCTACTTTCACTAGAATTTCCACTATAATTCTGTCTATAACTAGAGTTAAAAACCCCTGGAGATGGTTGCAGGATGGGAGCCAGCAGTTGAGGATATGTGGTTTCCAGTAGATCGGTTTTGGCTTTTGCTCCCCAGCGGGCATAGCAATAATAAGCTTCCTGCATATAAGCAGCAGCGACTTTTGCTTTACCCCATTCCAGATAAAATTTCGCCGCCAATTCGTTGGCTAAAGCTTCTTCTGGAAGATATTGGTTTTCTTGAGCACCCGTTATGGCGCGCTCGTAGAGGGCGATCGCCTCGGTTTTATTGTTGAGAATCCGATACTGTTCCGCTGCAACTAAATCATACTTATGTTGATAATTCATCGGAGCTTTTTCTGCCCATTCTTGCATTTTTGCTTGATTCACCGTAACCTGGGCGATATATTCCCCTTGCACCGTCGGATCTACCTCCGGGAATAATGCCAGTAAAGACAGGGAATTATAGAAATTATGCAGGGCGATCGGTGGCCAACCCCCAACCGCAGATTCAAATTCTTTAGCTTGGACAAATCGAGCCGCAGATGCGGGATAATCTGATTCGAGATAGAGGAGAATTCCCTCCACCAAATATAAGGCATAAAAGCCCCAAGCCCCCACTTCATTAATCGTATTTTTCAGGGATTGATAGAGTTCATCCCCTGATTCTCCTGTTAACCGCAAGGCCAAATATTGCCAAAAATTAATCAAACTGACACTATATTCAAGTCTTTGTTTCTGTAAAGCTTGAATATAAAAGCGTTGCTGGGCTATTACCTCCTCTAAATTATGACCACTGAGCAATAAATAAACACAGAGGTTAAAAATACTGTAACTGCCATAGAGAATATCGCCAGTTTCCAGGCCAAGTTTGAAAGATTCTAAGGCGGGATTCAGCACTTGCCGAAGTGAATTTTTCCAAGGATAAACAAATAGATAGACCATCGTCATAACTTGGCATTGGATTGAAGTACAATCAAAGCGTTCTAATAACTCTAAGGCAATTTGACCCGCTTGATATCCTTGGTCAATTTTACCCAGATGACCGCAGAGAAGGGAGCCATACCAACCATAAGAAAAAGCGGTGAGACGGGAATTTCCTCCGGCTAAAGACAGATGTATTTGGGTGATAATCAGCGGGAGTAAAAGTTCCGGTTTGGCAATTGTGGCAGCGGAAGTAAGCGACATCAGTATTCGCATGGAGGCTAACAGATAAGGGTCTGTCATTTCCGGCGCTTTGGCCAAATCTTCCACTGGTGGCAAAGTCACTTCTCGCTGGCCGTAATCGAGAATATCTTGCCGAGAAATGCCTAAAATATTTAAAATATTCAGGCCAATTTCTAAAGCTTCATCTGCTTTTTGGTCAGCAATTTTTTGATTTATTTTTAATTCATAAATCTCCACTGTATCGAGAATATTGTCAACTTGTTTGAGTACCCAAGCACTATACTGTTCTGCTTGCTCGAAATCAGCATTCAAGTAAGCAGCAGCGATCGCCTCTGTATAGAGTGCTAATGTCAGATCGTACTCGGTTTGCCAACTGTCGGATTTCAAGAATTCTATTCCGGTAGTCAAATATTCCAGGGCTGCTCCGTAAGCTGTGGCTGATTTCGCTTTACGTCCCGCTTGTAAATTCAATTGTGCCAGTTGATTTTTAGCGGTTTGTTCGATAATTAAATTTCTGCCGGTATTTAATTGATTGACAATATCAAACAACCGATTTTCTCGTTCGTCTCCTTGATAACTTTTGAGGAGAGTTTGGCCGATTTTGAGATGAGTTGCCTGTTTCTGGTCAGGGGGAATCAAAGAATAAGCCGCTTGTTGCACGCGGTCGTGTAAAAAACGATAGCCAACCGAGCCAATTGTCGTTAATTTATCTTCTCGTTGCCAATCTTGAAAAAACTTATAGGCTTCACTGAGTGGCAGCATCAAACCTTCTTGAAGCGCCCCCCAAAGAGACTGAGCAACTTCAGCGGCAGATGCCTCACAAACTACCGCTAAAGTCTCTAGTTCAAATTGATTGCCCACACAAGCTGCTAACTGCAATACCTGCTGAGTTTTTTCTGGTAACTTTTGCAGTCGCCCCGCCATAAATTCAACCACATCATCGGTTAGGGATGCAGCCCGCACTTGTGAAAGATCGCATTCCCAAAAGTTTAACTGGTAATTAAACTTGAGCAGTTGGTCTTGATGCAAGCCTTGCAAAAACTGAGTGCAAAAGAACGGATTGCCTTGAGTTTTTTGATAAATTAATTCGCTTAAAGGTTTGGCGACTTCTGGGGAGCATAAGAGCGTGTCTGCTACCAGTTGATTGATATGCTCGAACCTTAATGGCTGTAAAGTTATGGTGGAAATCATGACTGAATTAGCGACCAATTCAGCTAGGGTGAGCATTAAGGGATGAGCGGGAAATACTTCGTTATCTCGATAGGCACCTAAGATGAGTAAATAACCAGCTTCTGACTCGGACATCAAGAGTTTCAACAGCTTTAATGAGGCGGAGTCAGCCCACTGTAAATCATCCAAAAATATCACTAGAGGATGTTCTGGGGCGGTGAAAGTTTGAATGAATTTACCAAATAGTAAGTTAAACCGATTTTGGGCTGCATTACCCGATAGTTCGGCGATCGCTGGCTGCGGGCCGATGATGCTTTCCAGTTCGGGAATCACATCGACGATCGCCTGTCCTTGCACTCCCAAAGCCTGAAGGATTTTATTTTTCCATTTGTTTAACTCGGTGTCTGATTCCCCCAGTAATTGTTGGATTAAATCGCGGAAAGCTTGGAGGAAGGCACTAAAAGGAATATTCCGATTAAATTGGTCAAATTTGCCTTTAATAAAATAACCTCGTTGTTTGACAATAGGTTTGTGAACTTCGTTGATGACCGCAGTTTTGCCAATCCCGGAAAATCCTGCTACTAAAAATAATTCTTTGTTGCCGTTACTCACCCGCTCAAAAGCCGCCAACAAAGTTTGCACTTCAGCTTCGCGTCCGTACAGTTTTTCGGCTATACAAAATCGCTGGCAAATATCCCGTTTTCCTATTTCAAATTCGCTAATTTCTCCGGTGGTTTTTAACTGTTCCAGGCACTTTTCTAAATCATACTTTAACCCCAAAGCACTCTGATAGCGTTCTTCGGCATTTTTCGCCATCAATTTCATGACAATATCCGCCAGAACTTGGGGAATGGGGAATGGGGAGCTCTTGTGCTGGGGTGCAGGGGTG
>FWWL01006230.1_pt1 | contig 17485 bp, 10 predicted proteins | sample 2228331 | NCBI WGS metagenome assembly FWWL01 (sample SAMEA103939775, study PRJEB20133) | metagenome
TTTGAGGAGTTTTTCATGAATGTTTTGGTGAAGCCTTTTCAGTGGTTTTTTGGGCTTTTTGGAAGAAAGATGGATGAGGCTCTCACCAAGGCTCTCGCTGAGAAAAAAGAGGTGTCAGAATGGCTTGCAGCGAGCAAGTCCAAAAAAGGGAAAAAAGACGAGACCTATATTTCTCTCTCTGAGGTTCAGAAGGCGACCCAAAAAACCAAAGTAGACGAGACTTCTCTTGAAGCCTTAATACGATCAATCAAGGGTCAATCTCCCCTCGAAGAGGTGTTGGAGAATCTGGGCGATAAATGGAACAAAACTCTCAGTGCTGAGGCGAAAAAAGACAATTATGACCTTGTCCATAGCAGGATCTTAAGTCGTCTCAAGTTTATCAAGCATATTGATGCTGATGTGGTGCAACATGAGGTAAGTAACATTATGCGTACCGAAAAATTCGTCGAGAAGATTCACAATAAAGATGCTTTTCGTGCCTATATCACCCTCTGGATGGCGTCTACATCCCTGAAACTCCAGCAGCAGAAACAGCAAAAGAAATAGTCTGGGAGAGACAACTATTTCACACTGTAGCGTGGTCTTTTGTTGATATCACTTGGGAAGAGAACAATCTCCTGGGAAAATTCGGATTTTTGTCCCCATTTATCTACCGCTCGTACCGAGATAAAATACGCTCTGTCATTGGAGAGACCTGTAAGGGTGTAGGTGACAGGCTGAAGCTTGCCCTTCTGTTTGTGCGAGAGAAAGATAGGCGATGAGCCAGACGAGCTTTCTGTTCCGAGATATTCTTGTGAACGTTCACCGTAGTAGATCTCGTATCCTATGATGTTTTCTTCGGGGGAGGGAAGCCACGACAGGGTGATTGTCCCATCACCTGCCTCAGACGAAAGAATGATAGGGGTGACGGGCTTCTCATACACGGTGTACTGGAGGGCGAGACCAGAGAAGAGAGGGGTTGTTTGATTCTCTTCATAGGGAAAGTACTGAATCTTGAACTGGATGTATTTCCCGATATTCATCTCTGGGGGAAATTCACTCGCCTGTGGCGGGAGGTATACCCATGGGAGGGTTGTATCAGAGGGGGCAAAGGGTTGATTGGAGATCCGATAGGCTATCTTGATAAGGTGGGGTTCACCGGGATTTTTTGAAAGAATCTCGAGTCCCTTGATCTCAAAAAGAAAAGGCATCTTCTGAACGGTACTGATCATTTCGGCAGGTTTTTGATGGTAGTTTTGGATGGTGTATTTATTCTTGTAGACAGAGAGAATCGCAAAATTATCCAGCGAGAAAAATCCCCCTTGTCCCAGGGTAAGGGAGGCTGGGATTTCGTCTTTTATCTTGGGGATGAGGATCGGTGAACGGGGACGACGGCTTCGGGTGACCCAGAGGGTTTGTTGTTCTATACCTCCTCGATAGGTGGCGAGTTTGCCATCAAGGATATTAAAGGAGACGGCGTGGTGTTCCCAATGACTGAGAGAGAGGGGTTGGTCCTCCGTGATCTCAAAGGAGTAGCTTTCGTCACCATCCCAGAAAAAGTTCTCAAAGCGATAGGTGAGGCGGTTGTTTTTGACGATGATTCGCAGACCATACGTATTTTGGTCTGTTTCATCGCCGAGGTTGTTGCCGATGAATTCGGCGATGGGTTGTCCCTCGTATATCTGGTAAAAATACGCCCAGAATTCGATGGTAAAACTTCCGGGGATAGAACCAGGGCGGAGAAGGGCAGTACTTTTGGGAAGGAGGCGAATACTCTGGTTTTTGGTGAAGAATTTGGCGCTTTTTGAGCCACTTTTGGTTTGAAAGGCGTTGGGGATGTAGTTTTCGTAGGTGATCTGATAGTTTTTGAGGAGGGGTTTTTCTGATTCAAAGTCCAGAAAGAGGTCTTGATTGAGGTCGGAAGCGGGTTTTTCTTCCTCGAGTTTGAGGTAGAGGGCGTTTTTCTGGGTGATGATCTGGAGATTCTGGATACGGTACCAGTCCATTGTGGCGAGGGAAAAGGTCTTTTTTTCTATGGCTTCAAAGGTGGCACTCCAGAACATGGCAGGTACAAGCAAAAACACAAGAAATCGACTCATGAAACCCTCCTCATCTCTGATATTTTCGACAAAAAGGGTAAAATCTTGAGATACCTCAAGCATAGGACAGGGGAGAGCTGGTGCTGGAGGGGTGGTGTATTGATTTTTGTGTGGAGGGTAGGGGGATTTTATGAAAGGCTATGACCTTTTTTCAGGAGGAGGGGGTTTTTGAGGATGAGGAAGCAAAAACACACGAAGGCAGGTGCTTTTTTAAGCCTTTGTGTGCTGTATGAGGTATTTCGCCCACTGAAAAAAAGAAACAGCGCCTTTTCCCATGGTAGCAACAGGAAAAAGCTGCGTTACCCGGAGATTTTCAGAGGTCGAGAAGGGGGATGACCTGGTCGTTTTGAATCAGATGGCGGGAAACCACCGTAGGGGAAAAACGAAGCATTTCTGGCAGTGATACACCGGTGACAGCCTCGACCACATCCTGAACACGGAGCCCTCCATCCTCCAGAACAAAGGTGATCCTGGTGGCATCGTGGGATTCGATATCAAGGAGGTACTTTCGTAAGGGGAGGGGTTTTTCTCCTGATTTAGTCTTTTTGACAAAAAAGGTATCCTCAGGGATGAGGTTGACGGAGGGGAAAACGGACGGAGCATTGACCTCGAGAGTACAGAGGTGGGTCTTGGCTTGCTGACTGAGTGATTTTGTGCCGAGGGGAATGATTCTCGCCCCGTTGAGACGAAGTCCCTCTGGCAGGACCTCATTGAACCGAGTGACCCACTCTTCGGGAGAGAGCGTTTGCCAGATGGTTATCTCAGCGAGCTCCACGATACTCTCAAAACCGAGGGGAAGTGCCCAGAGAAAGGCAAACCGAAAGTGAGGATTAAATCCCTGGGTGTAACAGGCGGGGAGATTGGCCCGTATCACCGCCCGTGAGAGGGTTTCTTCGAGGTCGGTGGGAGAGATGTAGCGAGCGACTCCTGTCTTCTCAAAGGAAAACCTCACGATAGCCTGGGGGTGGGCATCGATACGAAGATTGGAGAGAAAGTTCTGGTCAACGAGAGCCTGTTTTTCTCGGGCGTTTCGTGGTCGAATGAGATGGAAATCGCACACCTCACACTGATTGGTACATCGCTCCCGGCAGTCGTCGGAAAAAACATAGTGAGCAGCCTTTTCGTTTTCTTTTTTGAGAAATTTTTCTGAGGTGGTTTGGATGATCTGCCAGGGGAGGGGATCGCCTGGGTTTTTTGGGCGGAGATAGATCCAGGGATCGATACCAAGCTCTTCAAAACAGGCTTTCCACAGGTCGATCTGGATGCGGTCGTTCCAGCCATCAAAACGAGCCCCCCGTTTCCAGGCGAGCTCGATTACCTTGCTGAGTTGTCGGTCGCCTCGAGAGAAAACCCCCTCCAAAAAACTCAAGTGGGGGTGGTTGTAGCGGATTTGTATCCTTCTCTTGTGCCGCAAACGCTGGATCAGATTCTGGAAGTGGGAGAGGGCATCATCCGGGTTCATCTGTCCTGCCCATTGGAAGGGGGTGTGGGGCTTGGGGATAAAGACAGCAACGCTTGCCGTGAGGGTGATGGAGGGGAATTGGTGCGACAATCGCTCCAGAAGATGCTGGATTCCCATCACCTCTTCGGTGGGGGTGGTGTAGGGTAGACCTATCATGAAGTAGAGTTTGACTGATTTCCAGCCGAGCTTTTGTGCAATGGCGATAACCTCACAAAGGTTGTCTTCGGTGACGGTTTTGTTGATGGCACGGCGGATCTCATCGGTTGCCCCTTCGACGGCAAAGGTGAGGCCGGATTTGCGTATTTCCTGGACACTTTTTGCCAGATCGATGGTGAAAGAATCGAGTCTCAAGCTCGGAAGGGAAAACGAGATCCCATGGGGCGAAAACTGTTCATGAAGAAGGGGGAGAAGTTCGCCGAGAGCAGAGTAGTCGCTTATAGAGAGACTGATGAGGGAGAATTCCCGGTAGCCGGTGTTTTGGATGGCCTGTCTGGCGAGATCAAGGATTGTACCAACGCTTCGTTCCCTGACAGGACGGTAGTGGACACCGGCCTGACAGAAACGACATCCCCTCGTACAACCACGGGCAACCTCAACGACAGCCCTATCTTGGACAGCCTGACAGTTGGGGATAATCTGTCGGGTGACAAAGGGAATATCCTCCAGGTCTGGTTCCCGACGGACGGTGACAGGTTTTCCCTGAGGGATAACAAAACCGCTCTCTCTGGTGAGTGTATAGAGGCAGGGGACGTATACTCCAGGGATATCGGCAAGCATGGTGAGGATATCTTGTCGAGATGCTGAGGGGTGGTTGTGTATCACTTCCATCATCTCAAGGAGTGCGGTTTCTCCATCTCCTACGCACACTGCATCGAGAAAATCAGCCACTGGTTCGATATTGCCTGTCACGGGACCACCGGCAATGATGATGGGGTGATCATCGGTTCGCTCAGAGGAGAGAAACGGTATCCCGGCAAGATCGAGGACGGTGAGGAAGTTGGTGTAGAGGAGTTCATACTGAAAGCTAAATCCCACCACATCAAAATCAGCAAGCGGTGTTTTACTCTCGAGGGAGTAGAGGGGGATGTGGTGTGTTCTGAGGAGGTTTTCCATGTCAAACCAGGGGGTATAGGCTCTCTCGCAGACAAACCGATCGTCCCTGTTGACCAGATCGTAGAGAATGCGTATGCCCAGGTTAGAGATGCCTATCTCGTAGATGTCAGGATAGACCAGGGCGAGAGTGGTTCTGCCCTCGTGGGGTTTGTGGATACTGTGAACCTCTCCTCCCGTGTAGCGAGAGGGTTTTTCTACATAGGGGAGGATGTTTTGTTCGATGAAGCGGATGTCTACCATGTGGCTCCCTGTGAAAAGATAGTATTAGTGTACAGGGGGACGGGAGATTTTGCAAGTGCTGGCAGATGGTGTTTTTGAGGGAGAGGAAGACGACCATGAAACCCTATCAAGTTTGGGTAGTCTCAGAGCCTTAAAATAGAACACACCATCCTCCTTCTGAATCTGAAAGAAAGAGATGGTCGATTATTTTCTGATTGGAGAGAGAGTCTTCGAGAGAAAAAGGCAGCTCCTTGTTTTCGAGGATAGAAGAGGCAAATGCTTCAAATTCCAGCCTATACTGGTCGGCAGGGGAAATTTCTATTTTTTTTTCACCAGAAGTATTTTGGAGAACAAGCGTCGTTGGTTGGTCACTATAGGGGTTGAAGGGTACCAGAATCTCAATTTTTCCCTCCGATCCATAAATGGAAAAATTTTGTTCATTGACAGATTTGGTACTTACCGTAAAAAGGCCGTGAAAATCCTCAAAGTCCAGAAGAGCAGAGGTGAGAAAATCTGTCCCGAAACGTTCGTCTTTTTTTATAGCGCTTATAACTCTTTTGGGTTCTTTTTCAGATAGAAATCTGACAGCAGAGATAGGATAACAACCAATATCTCTTAAAGCTCCTCCACCGTATTCTTGTTTGTTTCTAATGTTATCAGGATTATCATTAAAATAACCAAAGAAACAATGAATAGAAAGTATTCTTCCGATTTCTCCCTGGTGGATAATTTTCTTGGCGGTTATCCATTGGGGATGGAATTTATACATAAAGGCTTCCATGATTTTGGTGTTGGTTTCTCTGGCTATAGCGATGCATTCTTCTACTTCTTGACTGGTTAACCCAAGGGGTTTTTCGCAGAGAACATGTTTGCCCTTGAGGGCTGCTTTTTTGATCCATTCCACATGGAGGTGGTTGGGCAGAGGGATATAAACAAGATCAATATCAGGGCACTCGAGAAGACGTTCATACGAATCATAGAGTTTTTCGATCTTATTTTTTTGGACAAAGTCTGCGGCTTTGTCAGGGTTTTGGGAGGCGAGAGCCTTTATCTTGATGTTTTGTGCATTCTTCAGGGCAGGAAATATCCTTTTCTGGAAGTGTCTGGATAATCCCAATACCCCAAGATTCAGAGTTTTCATACCATCCTCCCACTGGAAATATAATTTCTCTTAAATATAAATGATTTATAAAGATAAGTCAAGTAAATTTGCTTGCTTGTTTTGATCGAAATGTGCCATTTTGGGCTTGAATCTTCTCTGAGATGATTTGAATCTAAAGAGGAAAGATGTTTTTTCATCCGAAAGTATGAGAGAAAGAGAAAGCTCATCTTTTCGTATGAGAATATATTTTTTTTAAAATCATACTTTTTCCGTATTGACTCTTTTTGCAGACGGTGTACAATATGGGCGAACAAGATGCAAAAAAGCGTTTTATGTGAAAATCTCAAGAAAAGGAGGTGAGACGGCAAAAGAGAAAAAGAAAAACAAAAACCCAGGTAGGACAAAATGGTTTGTGAGGGTTCCCTGAAAGGGGAAAAGGTGTTGTTGAGGTGTTTTTCCAAACAGAAGGAGGAAAACATATGAAGAGAGTTTTTGGTTTGGTTTTGGTGCTCTCCATGGTAGCGGTTAGCTTTACCTTTGCTGCTTCTAAGGTTCGTATAGGTCTTTCGTTGCCCACTCAGAGAGAGGAGAGATGGGTGAGAGACAGGATCAAAATGCAAGAAGAAGCTAAAAGGTTGGGTGTGGATCTGCGTGTTCAGATCTCTGATAATGATGCTGCAAAGCAGGTGGCACAGTGTGAGAATCTGATTGCGCAGGGCATTCAGGTTTTGATTCTTGCTCCTCATGATGCAAGCAGTGCTTCTGTTATAGTAGAAAAGGCTCATAAGGCCGGCATTCCTGTGATTTCTTACGACCGTCTTGTGCTGGATTGTGAGGTTGATGTGTATCTTTCTTTTGATAATGTAAAGGTTGGAGAGCTCCAGGGTGAGTATATTACCAGACTTGTTCCTAAGGGAAACTATGTTGTTCTGGCCGGTTCTCCTACTGATAACAATGCAAAACTGTTCCGTGAGGGAGCCATGAAGTATATTCAGCCTCTCGTGGACAAGGGACAGATTAAGATCGTTATGGATCAGTGGGTGAAGGATTGGCAGCCTGCAGAGGCACAGAAGCTCATGGAACAGGCTCTAACAGCCAACAAAAACAAAATCGATGCCGTTCTTGCGCCAAATGATGGTACGGCAGGTGGATGTATTCAGGCTCTGGCTGCCCAGGGCTTGGCTGGCAAGGTACCTATAACCGGACAGGATGCAGAGCTTGCTGCTGCCATCCGGATTGTTGAGGGTACTCAAACCATGACAATCTTCAAAGATACCCGTCTCCTTGGTGCCAAGGCTATTGAGCTTGCTATCAAGATGGCCAAGAAAGAAAGCATTGCTGACCAGATTAACGGAAAGGTCAACAACAACAAGATTGATGTTCCTTCTGTATTGCTGACACCTTATGTTGTTGACAAGTCAAATCTGGATAAGATGCTCATTGGGAGTGGTTATCTGAAACGCGAGCAGGTTTACAAGACAAAATAACCCCATGACAACCCTGAAGTCACCCGGGGCAGTTCTCTGTCCCGGGCCTCTCGGGGTTTGTGAAAAGGGAGAAGGAGTGAGAGTTATGGAATATGCATTGGAGATGCAGAATATCGTCAAGGAATTCCCAGGGGTGAGAGCGCTTGATGGTGTCACCTTCAGGGTAGAAAGAGGAGAGATTCATGCTTTGGTAGGAGAAAATGGTGCTGGAAAATCAACCCTGATGAAAGTGTTGAGTGGGGTGTATCCCTATGGTACCTATGAAGGTACAATTTATATAAACGGCAAAGAACAGCGATTTCATCATATTGCGGATAGTGAAAGGGCCGGAATTGCTATTATTTATCAGGAATTGACGCTCATCAAACAGATGACGATTGCAGAAAATATTTATCTGGGGAACGAAAATGTGCAGGGGGGAGTGATTAACTGGAACGAAACCTATCGTAAGACAGAGGCGCTTCTCAAACAGGTAGGGCTTCCCCTGAGTCCAGCGACGATGGTTGGTGATCTGGGGGTGGGTTCGCAACAACTTGTAGAGATCGCCAAGGCACTCTCCAAAAACGCGTCTATTCTTATTCTAGATGAGCCAACGGCCGCTTTGACGGAAACAGAATCCGAAAAACTCCTTGATATTCTCCGTCAGCTTAAGGCAAAAGGAGTAACATCGATTTTTATTTCACATCGTTTGCCAGAGGTATTGGAAATCGCAGATACTATTACGGTTCTTCGTGATGGTAAGACAATTATCACAGATGAGAAAGCGAAGTTTGATGAAAACCGGCTCATCTGTCACATGGTGGGACGAGAAATCACCAATGTGTACCCTCGTGTTTCTCATAAAGCTGGAGAGGTAGTGATGGAGGTGAGGAATTGGACGGTGTATGATCCCTCGAGTGATAAAAAAGTGTGCGATAATGTGAGTTTCCAGGTGCGGCGTGGAGAAATTCTTGGACTGGGAGGACTTATGGGGGCAGGAAGAACCGAACTGGTGATGAGTCTTTTTGGCGTTTGGGGCAAGGTTGTTTCGGGAGAGATTATTCTCAATGGAGAAAAAATCACCATTCGTTCGGCTGAAGATGCCATTCGGCAGGGTATCAGTCTGCTCTCAGAGGATCGAAAACGGTATGGGCTTGTATTGGGTATGGATGTCATGAGAAACATGACACTCTCCAGCCTCAAGAGTTTCTCTCGTTATGGTGTGCTCAACAAAAACGAAGAGATTAAACAGAGCCAGTACTACGTCAGTAAGTTGCGTGTGAAAACCCCTAGTCTGGAGCAAGAGGTGCGCAACTTGAGTGGTGGAAACCAGCAAAAGGTAATTATTGGCAAATGGCTTCTCACAAAACCGAAGGTGCTTATTCTTGATGAGCCAACACGAGGGATTGATGTGGGCGCCAAGTTTGAAATCTACAATCTCATGAATACCCTTATAGAGGAAGGTGTTTGTGTGATTATGATTAGCTCTGAACTTCCTGAGCTTCTTGGTATGAGCGATAGGATTCTGGTGATTCATGAGGGGAAAGTAACGGGAGAGCTGGATGCACAGCAGGCGACACAGGAGACGGTGATGTATTATGCGACAGGTGGCACGGGAAAAGCCCCCGTAGCGTGCTGAGGAAAACAGATATTTGAAGGAGGATATGTTTATGGAGAACAAATCATTGTGGGAACTCATCTCACATTCTATTCGCAAGAATATTCGTCAGTATACGATGATCTTTGCCCTCCTGGGCATATGGCTTATCTTTTCGTTTCTGACGGAGTTTATTTTTCTTACCCCGAGGAACCTTTCTAATCTCTTTGTTCAGACAGCAACGACGGCTATTCTGGCCATGGGTATGGTTCTCATTATTGTGACGGGTAATATTGATCTCTCGGTTGGGTCGGTGATGGGATTCTGTGGTGCTGTGGCAGCCATTCTCATGATTCGTCTGGGGTGGGGACCTATTCCTACTGTTCTTGTGACACTTCTGGTAGGTTTGGTTATTGGCGCGTGGCATGGTTTTTGGATTGCCTACCAAAAGGTTCCGGCCTTTATCGTGACACTGGCGAGTATGCTTGCGTTTCGTGGGGCTATCATAGGCATTACTGGGGGTCAGACACAGGGACTGGAGATGGCCGCAGATGCTGCTGCGGCTAGTGGTTTTAAGGCCATTGGTCAGTCTTATCTCCCCAAGCTGAATGAGGCGCTTCCTTTTCATGATACGAGTTTGTACTTGATGATCGTGAGTGTGATTGTATACTGGTTTTTTGAGATGAAGGTGCGCAAGGATCGACAGAAATACGGATTTCATGTTCTTCCTCTCAAGTACCAGTTTTTGAAAATGTTGCTCATGTCCGTGGTTATAGCAGCTTTTTATGGGATTATGGTGATTTATCTTGGAGTACCCTATTCGATTATTCTGGTGATGGTGCTGGCTATTGTATTGACCTTTGTGGCCAATAACACTGTTTTCGGAAGACATCTCTACGCCATAGGCGGCAATGCTGAGGCATCCCGTTTGTCGGGTATCAATATTGCACGGAATGTGATGATTCTTTATATGCTGATGGGACTTCTTACCGCTGTGGCTGGGATTGTGTACACAGCTCGTCTCAATGCAGCAACCACTTCCGCTGGACAGAATGCAGAACTCGATGCGATTGCTTCGGCTGTTATCGGAGGAACCAGTCTCATGGGGGGAGAAGGAACCATTGTGGGAAGTTTGATAGGGGCTCTGGTGATGGCAAGTCTCGACAATGGTATGAGCCTCATGAATCTGGATATTACCTTTCAATACATTGTGAAGGGGCTTATCCTCTTGTTGGCGGTATGGGTTGATGTAAGAACGAGAAAGAAGTCTTAGTTTCCTCCACCCGGAGTATCCTGTCCACGGGGCAGGGTGCTCCACTTTTTTATAAGAATCTTTCAAGGACAAGAGAGCGGAAACACGTAGATATTGAAAGACGACGGGAAGGTATTTTTGACTTGAGGGATTTTTGGGAGGAGAAGGGTGTTGTCATGACCAACCTCCATAGGACCCTTTAAGAACAAGCCGGGTGTGAGAGACACGCCCGGCGGAAAGGGTCGCAAGGAGAGGAGGTTACTTACCAAAAAACAAAGGGGTGCGTTATGGAAAATTTTTCTTCCTGTTTGGGGCAGACCATTGCTTTTATTCTGGGAGGGGGGAGAGGACAGAGACTCTACCCTCTTACGAAGTTTCGTTCCAAGCCAGCCGTGCCTTTTGCCGGCAATTATCGCCTCATTGATATTCCTGTGAGTAATTGTATTCATTCAGGGGTGCATAAAATCTACATTATGACACAGTTTCAGTCGGCTTCTTTGAACCGGCATATTATGCAAACCTATAAACTTGATATCTTTCGTGAGGGGTTTGTTGATATCCTGGCCTCTGAATTGAGCTTTAATCCTGCGGAGAGCGGATTTTCTGAGGGAACAGCTGATGCTGTTCGCAAGGGATTGAAGCATATTGAACATCAAGGGATGCAAAAATCCTATGTGCTTATCCTGGCCGGCGATCAGCTGTATCGGATGGATTATCGCCAGATTTTGCGTCGACATCTTGAGAAAAATGCGGAGGTTACTATCGCGGTACTTTCGATTACAGACAAAGATGCAGAGCGTTTTGGCGTTGTTCAGATCAAGGGTGGAAAAGTGGTAAACTTCATGGAGAAACCAAAAGCTGGCAATATTCCCCGGGAGTGGTATAGGGGTGATTGGTTGTATGGTTCGATGGGAATTTATGTTTTTGATCTGGATTTTTTGAAAGAGGTTTTGTACAGCCATCCAGAGTGGCAGGATTTTGGTAAAGAGGTTTTGCCAGGTGTTATAGGGGGAGGGGGATCTGTATTTGCTTATGAGTTTACTGGTTACTGGGAGGACATAGGGACTGTAGCATCTTTTCACGAAGCGCATATGGGTCTCGTGAAGCCAAAACCAAGTTTTGATCTTTATCAAGCTGATTGGCCATTTTTCTTTAAAGCACGCTTTTTGCCTCCTAGTCGTTTTCATGAAGCCAAAATTTCTGATTCTCTGGTGAGTGATGGGGTGGAGATAGAGTGTTCGGAAGTTCGGAGTTCGGTTATCGGTATTCGGACGTTGGTGGAGGAAGGAGCACAGATCGAGGAGAGTGTGATTATGGGGGCAGACTACTTTGCAATTGATAACGATAGGCAGTCTGGATTTCAGTGCGTGATAGGTGCCGGCAGTGTGATACGGAAAGCGATCGTTGACAAGAATTGTCGTATTGGACGGGGGGTTCGACTGGTCAATGAACGAGGGGTTCAAAGTGAGGAGGGGGATTTTTATAGCATTGTTGATGGTATTATAGTGATCCCTAAAAATACGTTTGTTCCTGATGGAACACTGTTATGAGGAAGGAGGATGTTATGTCGCCTTTTATTCAGAGGATGTCGATCAGAAGAAAGCTTTTGCTAACTCTGGTATTGTTTATTTTAGGTTTTATGTCCGCGCTCAGTATTGTTTTGTATGTGAATGCCTACAGGCAGCTGAAGAAGTCTATCGAGGAACAATTGCAAAACAATGTTTTAGGTGCTACTATAGTTGCTCAGACTGCCTTGAATACAGCTGTCAAGAATTATGTAAAATATCCTCTTGAAGAGACATACCGGTTTTTAGATGATTTGACCCAAAAGAAAGGATTAAAAGAACCTCAAATCAGAGAAAGTGTCCTTGATTTTCTTAAGAATGTCGAACTGGGAAGACGAGGGTTTTCATATATTCTTACTCTAAAAGGGGATGTGGTTTTTCATCCTGACAGGGCACTTATTGGACAGAATGTGGTGAAAATTGGAGCCAAGGATGTGAATGGGCTTTTGTATCATATGAATATCCTTGCGGGAGCTCTGACACTGCCACCAGGACAGGTAGAATTTATCGAGTATACGGTGGAAGAAGATGGACGACCGGTGGAGAAAATAGATCATTATATCTATTATAAACCTCTTAATTGGGTGGTAGTTCTTTCTACCTATAAAGCGGATTTTCGCAACCTTATCAATCCCATGGATTTTCGGAACGATATTGTAAAACTCAAAATAGGCAAGACTGGGGCGGTGGAGATTTTTACCTCTCTTTTTACTCAGGTGATACACTCGACCAAAATGCTGGAAAGCCGTATTCGTGATACGGAGGTTCATCGCTTGATTCAGCAGCGTACCAATGGGATGATGGTTGCTACGGATGAACAGCTCTTTGTTGAGGGAAATGATACGGAAAATGTTAGAAGAGTAAAGACGATATATGCTTTTCGGTATCTTCCTGAATTAGATTGGTTTGTTGTTGCGAGTGTTGGGTACGGGGAGGCTTTTGCGCCCGCTACAGCACTGGGAATGATAAGTGTCTTTTTCACCTTAATTTTTGTAGGAATTACGATTTTTGTCCTCTCTTTGATGGTGAACAGGGTGATTATCAATCATATTCTTGCGATGGAGGAGGGTGTGAAGGCGTTTGGGGCTCGTGATTTCTCTCATCGTATCGAGGTAAAAACAGGGGATGAACTGGAGGATCTGGCCACAAGTTTTAATGAGATGGCGGATACGATAAAGACCTTTACCGAAAATCTGGAATTAATGGTTCAGCAGCGCACCCTTGAATTACAAATGGCAAACGAGGAGTTGTCTCAAAAAAATCATCAGATTATGTTTGAACTAGAGATGGCACAGCGTGTCCAGGAACATCTCATTCCTTCTGTGGATATGCTTCCCCAGAGAGAGGAGGTGGATTTTGGTATCTCGTATATGGCGATGGAAAATGTGGGAGGAGATCTCTATGACTGTATGCTTCTGAGGGAGAATCTGTATGGGCTTTTGATGGCTGATGTTTCTGGTCATGGTGTTCCTGCGGCACTTATCTCCTCTATGGCGAAGGCACTTTTTCAGAGTCGGGCTCATGAGGAAAAAGCTCCCGGAGAACTTTTAAATGAGTTAAATAGAGAGCTTCTTCGTTTGATAGGGGATCTTGATCATTATCTGACAGCGTACTATGGTACACTTAATATTGAGACAGGTGATTTTGTGTTTGCGAATGGTGGGCATCACCCTGTTTTGCTGCTCTCTTCAGAGAGTAATGAGGTACGTAAAATGGACGCCAAGGGTTTTTTGTTGGGTATGATGGAGGAAGTCGTTTTTGAAACAGAACGGGTAGTACTTCAGCCCGGAGACAAACTGGTTTTTTTCACTGATGGGATTGTGGAGGCTCATAATGCCCAGAAAGAACAATATGGCTATGAACGTTTCCAGGAGTGTCTCGTAGTACATAAAAAGCTTTCTCCAAAAGAGTTGGTGGGCAAGGTATGGGAAGATATTCAGGCTTTTTGTGGAGGGGTGGCACAGAGTGATGATATGACGCTCTTTATTGTGGAGTTTAAGGGGTATGCAAAGCCTGTTAGGTGGGCTGCTGCGACATGTGCAGAAACGGCGCCTTCTTTGACTGGCAGACAGGAGAATCTCTATGAAGAAGCCTTGAGGCTTCTTGGAGAGGGAAAAATAGATCAAGCTCTCAAAACTATCCAAGCTTTATCCCTCAAACGGGTTTCCGATGCCAAGATATACAACCAATTTGGGGTAGCCTTTTTTAAGGCTGGCAAGTGGAAAGAGGCTGTTCAGGTGTTTGAAAAGGCACTGGCTCTTGATGCAAGTAATGACACTATAAAAAAGAATCTTGAACTTGCGAGAAAAAAGCTTGCTCAAGGAAAGTAGGAGGTGCTATGTTGACGAAGGATATCTATCTCTCTCACTGTGCCCGGACATTGCGATACCTAGAACGTGCTGGTGTGGTACTGTCAGAGGAGGAGAAAAGGGCGATTGAGGTTGCTGAATACGGGTTGGGTATACAGGAGAAGATTGGATTGCAGCTCGTCGTGTATGTGAATACAGAGAGGTATTGTGCTAAAGAATTGGTTTTATTTCCGGGTCAAACCTGCCCGGAACACCGCCATCCGCCAGTGGGTAATGAACAAGGGAAACAGGAAACCTTTCGTTGTCGATGGGGCAAGGTGTACCTCTATGTGCCAGGGGAGAGAACACAACCAATCCATGGCACTGTGCCAGAGGAACGGAGAGATTTTTTTACCGTATGGCATGAGGTTGTCCTGTTGCCTGGGGATCAGTATACCATCCCTCCTGACACCCTTCACTGGTTTCAGGCAGGAGAGGAAGGAGCTGTGGTTTCTGAATTCTCTTCTTCGAGTCGGGATGCTCTGGATGTGTATACCGATCCCTTGATTCGTCCTGATACCCCGCGCAGACCGTGAAATTATTTGAGTGAACAGAGACGGGCGAGGGCAATTCGGTTTTTTACTCCTGTTTTTTGGTAGATGTTGTAGATGTGGGTTTTGACTGTGGGGAGAGAGATATAGAGGGTTTCGCTGATCTGGCGGGCATTCATGCCCTCGAGAAGGAGTTTCATAATCTCGGTTTCTCGAGGGGTGAGGTTATATTTCTTTATTACGGAAGGGGGGATTTCTGGATTTTCTTCTGTTTCTCCGAGTAGCTTGTAGACGAGGTTTTCGGGGATGGTTTGACGGGCATCTGATTCGTAGGCTATTTTTCCTTCTTTGAGGACTCCGACGCGATTGGCTATGGACATAGTGTGGTCTATTTTATGATTGAGATAGAGAATAGCGACTCCTTTTGCTTTGAGACGTTCTAGGATAGAGGAAATTCTTCTCTGGCTCTCGGCATATATATCCAGATGGGTAAAAGCTTCGTCGATGATAAAGACCTTTGTGGGGGAGAGAAATCCTTTGGCTAAGGACACGAGATAAAGCTTGTCTTTTGGTATGTTTTTGAGAAGAATAGAGGGGGAGATGTCCCACTGGATTTCATCCAGTATTCTTATGGTTTCTCTGAATATTTTGTGCCATCGCAAAATACCAATACTGTGAATTTCATTTCCGAGAAAGAGGTTCTCGGCCAGCGTCATACCTGGAACAAAAGCTGAATTTTGAGAAAGCACTCTGATGCCCAGATCTTCTCTTTGTTTGCATGAGAGGGAAGAAATCGGTATATTATCGAGAAATATCTCTCCTTGATAGTGTGTTCGTGGAAAATTGCCTCGCAGGATGCAGGCGAGAACACTTTTCCCACTGTTTCTGTCTCCGATCAGATAATACATTTCTCCTGCCTGAAGAGACAACGAGAGGTCTTCAAGTACCAGAGCATGTTCTATAGTGACGGAAAGATGTTCAATCCGGAGTATTTTTTCTGTATCTGGCATATTTTCCCCTTTATTTAGATATATTATAAAGCTTTTTTTTCTTTCGTCAAGGGGAGGCGGATTTTTTCCTTTTGAAAATTTAGGGTGATGTGTTTGCCTGATGGTTTTTTCTGGAGAGAGTTTTGTTTTCATGATTGTGACAACAAGGGGTGAAAGATGTGTTAAACTTTCTTTTCCATCATTTGCAATATTCTTTTCCCTTACTTATAATTTATTCATCCTGGGTTACAAAGGAGTTTTTCATGGAGAAAAAACGTTCTCTTTTTATCCTTTTCGGGGTTTTTCTTGGTGTTTTGCTTCTTCTTTTCTGGAAGAGTTTGCTTGGCTATCCCATTCAGGGGATTGATGGTTCTATAGGGATTATCAAGGCAGTGCAGGAGTCTATCGCTACGAGTTTTGGACAATGGCATCATTTCTACTGGATGGGGAGTGGGTCTACGGATATGGCGCCTTCTCTGTATCATCTTTTTCTTCGGATGCTGCCGGCGATGTGGATGCAAAACATCTTTTATCCGGTTCTTCTCCTTTTGGCGATGGTGGGGATGTGGTTGTGGCTTCGTCGGATGGGGAGGAGCTTCTGGGGAGCGCTCTTTGGGGCATTGGCGTATGGGCTTATGCCTCACTGGGTTTCGCTCGTGTTTGGTGGGCACCTGCTTGTTTTTGAGGCGATGGCCTGGTTTGGATGGCTACTCTGGGCGCTGACAAACACCTTTCGAGAGAGGGGGTGGCGATGGTTCCCCTGGGCACTTGTGAGTGGGTTTTTCTGGGGAGCGATGATGAATGCGGATATCCAGCGCGGATTTTATCTCTCCCTGGTGGCGGCCACGATGGTACTTGTTATCTGGATGCAAAGGGATGGACAGGAGTTTTTCAAAAAACTTCTCTTGAGGATTGGTCAGTCGGTGGTGGTCGCCCTTGTACTTCTGGCAGTGATGAGTGTGACGCTGGGGGGGTGGTTGAATATTCTTGAGGGGAGAAAGGCTCTTCAGGAGGGGCAGAATGCCGGGCTTTCGGGTTGGGAGTTTGCGACGCAGTTTTCTCAGGATCCGAGGGAGCTTATCGATAGCCTTGCTTTTGGCTATCATGGGAAGCTCTCGGGAGACCTCGAGGCACCCTACTGGGGAACCAAGGAATTGAATGGCAATAGTGATTCTCTGGGTTTTTTTCTTGTGGTGTTTGGGGTTTTGGGGCTTTCTTTTTTCTTCAGAAAGGATACCAGCAAAGAGGAAAAGCTCTGGCTGGGATTTTGGGGGATATGGACGATTATAGGGCTTCTTCTGGCTTTTGGGAAGTTCTGGCCAGGCAAGCCGTTCTACTGGTTGTTTTACCAATTGCCGCTAATGTCTTCTTTCCGTGTGCCTCTGAAGTGGCTTATCGTGCCGGGGTTGGGGCTGGTGGTGATGGGTTCGTATGCCCTCGACAAATGTATCACATGGTTTGAAGAAAAAAGACAGGATGTCTTTCAGAGACTTTTGCAGGTAGCGCTTGTGCTTGTTGGGCTGTCGCTGGTGTGGCTCCTGTACCATGTGATCACGGCTGACGCACTCTATCAAAATCTCTACAGTACTCTCAAGGGTTACGCTGGGATTGCTGTAGAAAACCGTGGATGGGCTCTGGTGCGGATGATGTTTTTCTTTGTCCTGGTGGCAGGGGCAGTGGGGCTTGCTCTGATGAGTCTCCAGGAGAATCTTCTCAACCAGAAACAGAGGGAGCTTTCCAGACGATTGGCGTTGGGGATTGTCTTTGGAGGGTTGTTGCTTGATGTTTTGACGGTGAATTGGT
>FWWL01006224.1_pt1 | contig 17480 bp, 18 predicted proteins | sample 2228331 | NCBI WGS metagenome assembly FWWL01 (sample SAMEA103939775, study PRJEB20133) | metagenome
AGTGGGTGTCTCTGGCTCTGTCTATTACCCACAAGTAGGGCAAATTGGAAATTTGCCAATCGTTTGCCCCATATCCCGCAAGTCGGAGACTTGCGCCACAACCACTTCCCATGCAGAAGGCCCGGTAAAAGGGAGACAATCTCTGCTTTGCTTGCGTTAGGACAGCAGTTCAACTGCCGTCCTAACGCCTGAAATGGCCAATCCTTCCCAATTATTCTTTTCTGCCCTGCTCTTTCAGAGCAAGCTTCTTGCCCATCCAAATCCTGTGCCAACCGAACGAGTTGTGTACAATAGATAGGTCGGAGACTTGCGCCACAACCATTTCCCATACAAATGGGCCTGTCAAATGGAAACAATCTCTGCTTGACCCGTTAGGATAGCAGTTCACCTACCGTCCTAAGGATTCCTGATCACGTTGAAGCAAAACATGCCATACGAGTCAATCGGAAAAGGCCCCAGACCAGGTTTCAAAGCGCCGTGCGCCCCCCTGACCATCGGGGAAGAATGCCAGGTACGTCAACACCTGGTAAGGTACGAACTTTTGCTCCTTCGGTTTGTGAACAGCCAGATCGTAGTACGTATGCCAGGTGCCTGAGTTCAGGTAAATCTGGTTGGTTGGCCGCACCATGGCCGGTAACGTGTCGAGGGGGACGATTTCGTGGTGATGGGTATGACCGTAGACAATGAACTGCGCCTGACCTTCCAGGAAAGCGCTCTCGCGGAGGGCGTTTTGCGTGAACGAGATCTCACCCGTACCCATCCTGCGTTGCAACCACACGACGATCTCATCCAGGGTCTTGAACGAAATGCGTCGCGTCAGACCCAAGACAGCCTGCAGGCCATCCACGAGGTCTACCTTGAAACGGCGATCCGCCTGACGCACCACGTCCAACCGCAGGAATTGCGCCGCGAGGTCATCCCAGATGGCTTTGATTTTGCGTTGGAGAAGCGGAGGCACCTTGTGTTGGCGCAGCTGGCCGGAGACCCACAACGGCGCCGCCAGGATCGGCCGGACGTTGACCAGTTCGCGCAATGCCGTGACGAGGGCAGGCGGAATCTCGTCTCCTAGCTGGCGAGCGACTTCGAGCGGGAAACGGTTGAGGACCTCCACTGCGAAGATATCTCCCAGCGAGGCGGAATTGCGTCCGCGCGTCCTATCGTAGTTGAGGGCATCGTAGCAATCGCCGTGGCGCGCGTAGACACCATGGCGACCTACGATACGTTCTAACGCGGGTGCCTCCTCGAGCGAATGGGGGAATGGCGAGGTGTCGTTTTCCAATCCCAGCGCGGCTACGATCTGGGCGCGCAGCGCGTCCCAGGCTTCGCCGGGCAAACGGTAATACCAGTCATGATTGCCTACCATGTAGTGGAAACGAACCGGCACGCGCGTGCTACAGCCTAGGCCACGCACTGGCTGACCACGTCGGTTGGCAGCCGGCAGGCGAATCCCACGCTCACGCAGCCGCCGAAAGACCGTCAAGGCCTCCGCGTTGGTCTGCAGAATATCCTGCGTGATCGTGCGGAGCATCTGCACGAATTCCGGCGCGCTGGAATCGGTCCAGGGGCGAACGTACCCCGCCGCGCCAATCTCCTTTTCCAGCCAGCGAGTCGAGTGAAGAGGATCGAGAATATCCCCAAGGAGCAGGATGTCTATACTCTCCAGTGGACGGTACTGACCATCGTGCCAGGAAGCGCGGAAAGCCAGTTCCTCCAGGCGCTCGGCAAAGAGATGGAAGGCACTGGGCGAGATCGGGCGTCCGCACGTCCCATCGGTGAGGTGCAAGTCGCTGATGATGATTAACATTCCCCATCCTCCTGCCAGGTATTGGGACTATTCTTCTCCCTCATCGGTGATGGCCGGTTGCTCCAAGCGAACCACGTCGCCATGGATGTTGATCACCACGCGGAACCCAATCATTCCGAGGTAGAGGCGTCCTTCCTCGGGAATGCCTGCCTCCAGCAACTTATCGAATTGCTGTTCGATGTTCTTGAATTGCTGTTCCAACATGGCCTTCGAGAAGATGTCCTCTACACCCAACATCCGCGCCGCCTGCTCGGTCAACAAATCTTCGTGGCCGGCGATCTGGGCACGCATATGGTGCAGCACCTGACGATCCACATACTCGGCGGGAATATGGCGACGAAAGCCAGCATCGTCCACCACATAACACGGCTCCTCGCCTACGTAAGCAACCTCGACAGGACGATTTTCCTCATCCACTACCAGGCCAGCAAACAAAGGTTGACGCGCCATATCAGTTGCTCTGTTTCCCTTCAATAATAGCCAGTAAAACGGCGGCTGCAATGCCGATCCGGCGGTCAAGAAGGCCGCGAGTATCCATGCTGAAGTCCACCTGCATCCGATAAGCGAATGGATGAAACTTCTGACGCAAATCAGCCACGCGCTGCCCCCCAATGACAATATCGTAGTTCTGGGGCAGCAGGCTGCCCAACAAGAAGCGGCGCAGAAGAGCCAGGCCCATGCTATCTTCGAAAAGGACACCTATAGGTTGATCGTGGGCATCCAGAATCTGCCATTCATCGCGCATGAGAGACCTCCAGCCTTTGCGCCGCAAGACGCCAGCCTTTTCTCCTGTTTGCGGGTCTAGAACGTCATACGCCGCCACCCAATCGAGGATGTTGCGCGCCTGGATAAGCAGGATTTCCTGGTTTTTGGTTTCGTCGGTGTAGACGCGAATATCCTCGCGCAAGCGGAACATCTTCTGCTCGACGAACATGACCAGATTCCCGTTGGGATCGTAGAAGCGCAGTTTGCCGGTCAAGGCCAAAACCTGGCGCTTCAGCAGGTAAGAGGGGTAGGTAAAGGCGAGGTGCATAGGATTCTCCTTCAGTAGTGTACGTTGACGAGCGTGCCAAGTGGCGCCCAGGAATACAGCCAGGCGGCATCGTCAATCCGCATGTTGACGCAGCCGTGACTCATCGGCACGCCGAAGTTATTGTGCCAATAGGTGCCATGAATGGCATAGCCCTTGTAGAAGTACATCGTATAGGGCACATCGGGTAGATAGTATCCTGGCCCGGCCATATCGGTATAGAGCAGTTTCAGGTAAATTCGGTAGCGGCCAGTGACGGTAGGGTGTTGCGCCGTGCCGGTGGAGACGACAAAGGCCGCAATCAACGTGCTCCCCTGATAGGCATACAACCGTTGCGCGCTCAAATCCACATCAATCCAGCGATCGCCCTCGGCGATAGGAGGAACAGGGGAAAAGTAAGGAAGAGCAGTAGCGGTTGGCCAGGGCGTATTGGTAGGCAGTGGGGTCAGGGTAGCCGTGTAGGTGGCTGTGGGCGTAAAGGTCGGGGTAAAGGTGGCCGTTGGAGTAGGAGTAGGGGTTAACGTCGGGGTATAAGTCGGCTTGAGGACCTGAGCAGGAGCACCATAGAAGAGGGCCGGCGGTGTAGGAGAGGGCAATACTTCTCCCAACCAGGCCAGCGCCGGAGTCATTCCACCCGACCAGAGCGCCAGTCCTCCGGTCACGCCAATCAACAGGACGAAAAAGAGCCACAGGATAGCCGGCCGCTTCCGGCACGTCCTGGGTGAGGAAACAGGCCGGGGTTGGGTCGGAGAAGTATCTTTTGCGGTCGGAGGGGCCATCGTCGCGGGCATGGCCTGGGTTCGTCTCTGGCTACGGCTGGGAGAGGTATCCTCCAGGGGAGAAGAGGACGGCGGGTTCTCCTGCAAACGCTTTTGCACCCAGACCAGCCCTTGCCGGGCGCGTACGCTCTGAGGGTTGATCTGCAAGGCACGTTGCAAACAAGCGATACTGGCGCGCGGCGGCGAAAGCGCCGCCAGCAGTAACCACGGCTCCTCCCAGTCGGGCGCCAGGGCGATCGCGCCCTCTGCCCAGCGACGGGCCGCCTCTCGGTCCCCGCGCCGGAGAGCGTCCTGCGCTTGCTGGAAAGCCTGCCGAGCCGCGGAAAGGTCAGCGTTCATGGCGTCGCGAATGGAGTCGGGGCAACGCTCTCGTTATGGAGAAAACACAGAATCCCTGCTACCACACCATCGGCAACGCGATCCGTGTGACGGGTCAGGAAATCATAATCCAGGCGCAGAAAGCCGGTCTCTATGATCGCCGCCGGCGTCGAGGCATCCACCTCATCGAAGGCGTGATACTCGGTCATATCCGTGGTGACGCTCCCGCTGTGGAAGGACAGGCCGGTAACCCGTCCATAACGTTCCGTAAGGCAGGCTACCAGGCGATCCGTCAGGTTGCGATCGCGCGTGCCTTGCGCCGCGGCGACTTTGTAGCCAGTGGCCTGATCATTGACATATTCGCACGAGTCATTATGGATGGAAAGCAAGAGGGCAGCTTTGTAGCCCTGCAGGCGCGGGTCGAATTCCTGGAGTAACTCGACCAAATACCCTTGCTCGGCAAGCTTCTGCTGAGCCAGGGTCGCAATCGCCAGGTTGACCTGCACTTCCGTCGTGCCGTTCGGACAAACGGCCCCCGAATCGTGCCCCCAGTGACCGGCCACCAGGCCAATGCGGGGTTTGGGCGGCGGCGTGGCAATGGCAGGCGGCATCCCCGGCGCCTCCGGCGTGGTAAGCAAACGCAATTTGGCGCGCAAATCCAGCGAAAAGATATTCGGCGAAAAAGCCGTAAAGAGGGTCGCCAGCAAAGCTGCGACACTGAACAGGGTCTGAAGAATACGAGTGTTGCTCACGTTCGTTGAAGAAGAAACAGAACTTCCCATACTCATCACGCTTCCGCGCAACGTTGACGTTTTCCTTTGGAGATTGTATCATGAAAGTAAGCGAGGAAACTATGGAAAAATTGACCAGCGAAGAAAAGGGCTGTCTGCTGAAACTGGCGCGCCAGGCGCTCGAACTGGGCGTGCGTGGTCAACCCCTGCCGCCGTTAGACCTGGTTTCCCTGACGCCAACCTTGCGGGAGAACGGGGCTTCTTTCGTGACCCTGACAATTGATGGCGAACTGCGCGGCTGCGTTGGCGCGCTGGAACCCTATCAGCCTCTGGCCGAAGACGTGCGCGAACACGCCATCGCCGCCGCGCTGGAAGACTACCGCTTTCCGCCAGTCAGCGAGGCAGAACTGCCGAGGATCAAAATCGAAATTTCACGCCTGACTTTGCCGGTTCCACTGGCATACACCGACGCGCAGGACTTGCTTGCCAAATTGCGTCCCGGCGTAGATGGGGTGATTCTGCGCGATGGTTGGCGGCGAGCAACGTTCCTGCCGCAGGTCTGGGAGAAGATACCAGACCGTGCTAAGTTTCTCGATAATTTATGCTATAAGATGGGTGTGCCCCCTGACACCTGGCGGCATAAACATCTGGATGTACTCATTTACGAAGTTGAGGAATTCCACGAATGACAGCCGGCGAGGATCAATCTCTCATCGTCGCGCGCAGCAATCGTCTGGCACAACAGATTCGCCGCTTGCGTCAGCGCAAGGCACGTCAGGAGAGTGGGCTGTTCCTGGTGGAGGGGCTGCATCCGGTCGGCGAAGCGATCGAGGCTGGTTGGCCAATCGAAGTGCTGGCCTACGCGCCGCGCCTGCTGACCAGCGCATTTGGTCGGCAGTTGGTAGAAGATCAGGCACGGCGCGGGGTACGCTGCGCCGCTTTTGAAGCGGATGTTTTTGCCTCGCTCACCGATAAGGAAAACCCCCAGGGCCTCCTGGCGATTGTCCGTCAGCGCGAAGATCGTCTGGAGATGCTTTCCCCGGCGAATTTTGGCTGGGGCGCAGCGCTCGTCTCACCGCAAGACCCCGGCAACGTCGGGGCCGTGCTACGCACGCTGGATGCCGTCGGAGCCGATGGGCTGTTCCTGCTCGAAGGCGGGGTGGACGTCTACCATCCCTCCGCTGTGCGCGCCAGCATGGGCGCCCTCTTCTGGAAGACGGTGGTGTCCACTTCCTTCGCGGCGTTCGTAGCCTGGGCACACCAACATGGCTACCGGCTGATTGGATCTTCGGCCCACGCCAACACCGACTACCGCTCTCTGAGACGTGGAGCCAGCCCGACCATTCTCCTCCTGGGCAATGAACAGAAAGGGCTTTCTCCCGAACAACAGCAAGCTTGTGATGTAGTAGTTTCTATCCCTATGCGCGGGCGCGCCAGTTCGCTTAATCTGGCGGTGGCCGCCGGTATTCTTCTCTACCAACTCTTGGAAGATTGACTCTGTTGCAAAAAGTTGTTTTACCGCGGAGAGCGCAGAGTACGCCGAGACTTAACGGATGGAAAGATCTGCGCTTTCGGTGCTCTCTGCGGTTCGTTTTTGCCGTGGACTCATGAAAAACAAAAGCAGGAGCGGGGCGTGCGCTCCTGCCAAAGAGTTGTCCGATAAAAAAAGGAAGACCTCGTAAACCCCCGGCAATCCCTAGAACTCTTCCTCCTCATCCCACATTTCCTCTTCCTCTTCTTCCAGTTCCTCGTCCTCCCATTCTTCCAGGTCCTCGTCTTCCCAGACGTCATTCTCTTCGCTCAACTCTTCGTTGGGAGAGTAAGTCGCGCAACCGGAATCGGGATCAATCTCGATAGCGGCCGCGGAGCAGTAGCCCTCATCCAAAAAGAGGCAGTCCAGATAGTGGCAACGTACACGGGGCATACAACCTCCTAGTCATTCGAGAGGAATTGTTGAATCAGCCGCGCCACTGAGAGCCCAAACAGCAGCGTAATCAGCACGGCAGAAACGACACAAAATGGGCAAACCGCCTGGATGACGTAGAACTCAATATAGGTCAGGTAGGCCGAGAAGGCCACGCCGGCCAGGCTGACCCCAAACACGGCGAAAGGTCCATATTGAGCAAAGAAGCCGGAACGAAACTCGAGCGCCAGGATAGCCGCGAGCATCAGGTAGGCAACCAGACCAAGGACCGAGACCGGCACGCCAGCAATTTCCGAGTAGAGGCTATTGTTCACTGTGAGACAACCCCGGCTACCCACGCACATCGCCTCCGCGCTAGTGATCTTGAGTACCCATAAGTAAAAAGCATCGGCCGCGCCCAAGAGTGCCAGCACGATGCTCGCGATGCGTAGCCTGGAAGCCGTTTTCTGGATTGAGGAGGATGGCCTGGTTGCTCTCACAACATTGCCTCCCAACGCCGCACTTGCGCAGAGCGTCGTTGCGAAAGAGCCACCAAAGGGATTCGAACCCTTGACCTGACGTTTACGAAACGCCTGCTCTACCAGCTGAGCTATGGTGGCTTGAAGCGGCAGGGATTATACCAGTTTTTCTTTAAAGTGCAAGAAAAGCATCAGGGGGCATCCCGATCAATCATCCATATGGCGGATAATGGCATCCCCGAATTCCGAGCAGCGCACTTCGGTAGCATTCTCCATCAGGCGGGCAAAATCATAGGTCACCGTGCGAGCCGCGATGGCACCGGCAATGCCCTTGAGGATGAGATCGGCCGCTTCGTTCCAGCCCAGGTAACGGAACATCATCTCGCCAGACAGAATGACCGAACCCGGGTTGACCTTGTCCAGATCGGCATATTTTGGTGCCGTCCCATGCGTGGCCTCAAAAATGGCATGACCGCTCTCGTAGTTGATGTTCGCGCCGGGCGCGATGCCGATACCGCCAACCTGCGCGGCCAGCGCGTCGGAAAGGTAATCGCCATTCAGGTTGGGGGTCGCGAGGACATCATAGTCGCGCGGACGGATGAGAACGAACTGGAGCGTCACATCGGCAATGGAGTCCTTGATCAACAATTTCGACTGCCACTTGCCGTCACCATGGGTGGGCCAGAGCTCCAGAGCGGCTTCCACCTCCGCACGAACTTCGGCCTGCCGATCGGGAGTCATCATGTCGTAGCCGGGTTCGATTCGCCGCGCGTTGTCTTCCACGCTAAGCAGAGGGTCTCTTTCCTTATTGCTCAGAATCCAGGTTTCGCGCTCGGTAACGATTTGCTCACGGAACTCGCGCTTGGCCAGGGCATAGCCCCAATCGCGGAAGGCACCCTCGGTGAACTTCATGATGTTCCCCTTGTGCACCAGGTTGACGCTGCGCCGACGATTGGCCAGCGCCCAACGGATGGCCGCTCGCACCAGTCGCTCGGTCCCTTGTTGCGAAATCGGCTTGATGCCAATGCCGGAAGTTTCCGGGAAGCGAATGCGGGCATACTCTTTCGGGAAATGGGTACGCAGCCACTCCTGAAAGGCGCGATTCTCCTCCGTCCCGGCGCGAAATTCGATGCCAGCGTAGATGTCCTCCGTGTTCTCGCGAAAAATAACCATGTCCACGTATTCGGGGTGCTTCATCGGCGAGGGGACGCCGGGGAAATAGCGCACCGGGCGCTGACAGACATACAGATCGAGTTGTTGACGCAAAGCCACATTCAGGGATCGGATGCCGCCCCCGACCGGCGTGGTCAACGGGCCTTTGATGCCCACCAGATACTCCGTGAACGCCGCGACCGTCTCCTCCGGCAACCAGGTGCCAAACTGACGGAAGGCCTTCTCGCCAGCGTAAACCTCCAACCAGCACACCCGACGCTGACCGCCATAGGCCTTGGCAACCGCGGCATCGAAGACACGCACCGCCGCCCGCCAGATATCCCGCCCGGTCCCATCCCCCTCGACGAAGGGGATAATCGGACGATCGGGTACTTGCAGGCGGCCATTATGCATCCGAATTTTTTCCCCGCCTGCGGGAGGATGGATAGGGATTCCGCTCATATCTCGCTCCTGCCAGGGTTTCCCACGCGTTTCCGCGCGGCACAGGCCTCCAATTATACGCAAAAAATCGGCGCGTCCTGGGGTTTCTTGCTATAATTTCCTTACCTCTCCTGGCAACACGGAGCGCGAGCACAGACTGTTACACCGAGACCTGGTCGGGAGTCTGGGATCGAGAATCCAGCCAACACGATACCGAAACCTGTTCACGAGTGCAGACGAGGAATGCCTATGAATTTAACTTTCATGCTCCTTTCGTTTCTGGTTATGGTTGTCATCATCCTGGTGTTCAACCGCATGAATCCGCAGAAAAAGAAGGAAGCGGACAACCCGGCCTCTCGATTGGCAGGTGCTATCTGGGGATGGGCTACGGTCCTTTCCGCCACCAGCACGCCGGCCAAGACCGGCGACATGCTGCGTGTGGAACTGGAGCTGGAAGTGCATGTGCCTGGCCTAGAACCCTACGCGGCACACACGGTCTGGATGGTGAACCCGGAGGCGGCGGAATACGTAGCCGTCGGCAAAGATGTTTCCGTCAAAGTGAATCCCAGTAGTCCCAAATACGTTTACCCCCATGCTTCCTGGGCAACGCGGGTCGAGTGACACTCTGTCGGGCTGGCTTCAGGGAGTGATCTGCCAGAGAAAACGCCAGGGGATGCTCTTCCAGGGTTCTGGAGTCGAGTTCAGGCCAATGCGCGGCGTCGTTCGGACATCGGCATCGGGTACAGCCTGGCCCGTTTCGATCCATAGACCACTGGCCGGCGTGCAGAGATCCGCGCCGTTGAGAGTGCCGTCTACGCCGAGAGCCTGGGTCAGTTTCGCTGGCCCGTTCAGGTCGCGACCACGACGACGTTGTTCCAGAATCTCCAGGCCCTCAAGCGGCAGAATCGCCCGAATCAGCACAGCCGCCGGGAAACCGACGGCTTCTGTCACCACATTCAGGCACCAATGCATTCCGTAAGTAAAGTAGACGTAAGCGTGACCAGGCGGGCCGTACATGACGGCGTTGCGTCTGGTCTTGCCAGAACGGGCATGGCAACCCAAATCCTCCTCGCCGATGTAGGCCTCAGTCTCGGTGATCAGGCCGGAGAGTCGGATCCCATCGAGCCGACGGACCAGCCGCGCGCCAAGCAGCTCACGCGCAACGGTGAGCGTCGGCCGGGCGTAAAATTCGCGCGGGAGCACACAGGAGGACGATGAATCGGCAACCATACACACAATTATACCTTGCCGCTCGGTCCCCTTCCCTGGCCTCGTAGCGTCTGTGGGCCGGTTGGTGAGCGAGAAAGACGTTCCACGGATACGATCGGCCGGACGAGGCGCGGAAAAGTTCGTAAGAAACACCAATTCTCTGGTATTATGGGAAGCATTCGGTTAGAGGCGCGAAAAGGATTAGAATCCATGCACCTGATTCTAGCCTCCACTTCGCCACGCCGACGGCAACTCCTGGACCTGTTAGGGCTGGCTTTCTCCGTACAGGCGGTGGAGGTGGACGAAAGCCCACAGCCTGGGGAAACGCCTGTCGATTACGTCCGCCGCCTGGCTTGCCTCAAAGCCTCGGCCTGCCCGGATGGTCACAGCCTGGTTTTGGCCGCCGATACCGTTGTGGCCGATGGGCTGGACCTGCTGGGCAAACCGCGTGACGCGGCCGAGGCCCGCCAGATGTTGCGCCGTCTGCGTGGACGCGAACACCAGGTGTACACAGCCCTGACCCTGCGACAGGGAACACGCTCCTGGACGGAAGTCTGCACGACGAAGGTCCTTATGCGGAATTACGACGAGGCAGAGATCGCGGCCTATATTGCTAGCGGCGATCCCATGGATAAGGCCGGGGCCTATGCCATTCAACACCCCACATTTCGGCCAGCAGCGGCGATCGAGGGCTGTTACGCCTGTGTGGTTGGCCTGCCTCTTTGCCATCTGGTGCGCCTTCTCCAGCAGGCCGGGCAGAGGCCGTCGGAGGAGGTGCCGGCACGCTGTCAGGCCACTTTCCAGTACAAGTGCGCCATTTTCCCCTCGATCCTGGGCATGGAAACCCGCCCAGGTGGAACAGAGTTCATCACGAGTCCCTTAAGGTAAGAAAGGTAATTTCATGCCAAGACAACATCGCTTCCTCACGCTTTTGTTCGTCTTACTGCTAGTTTCCTGCGGACGGTGGGGAAATACCACTCCCCCCGCGACGCCGACGCTCAAACCGCCCGTCGTGGCTACGACGCCGGTGCCCAGCGTTGAGGCAACCATGCGTGCCTTTCTAGAAGCCTTCCGGGCAGAAGATTACGCCCGTATGTATGCCATGCTGACGCAAGCCAGCCGCGCCAGCATCAGTCTAGAAGAGTTCTCCAAGCGCTATAACGACGCTCTGGTCGCCATGAACGTGAGCGAGATCCAGTATGCCATCCTATCCACCCTGACCAATCCTCAGACAGCCCAGGTGGCTTTCCGTCTGGTCTATAAGACCGCCATTCTGGGCGATATTGCACGCGACAATCTGGTGGCGAACCTTCAGTTGGAAGATGGCGAGTGGCACCTGCAATGGTCGGAGGCGCTTATCCTGCCGGAACTGGCAGGCGGCAACACGTTACAAATCGAATATCGCATCCCGGCACGTGGCGATATTTACGATCGCGAGGGGAGGGCCATTGCCACGCAAAGCGAGGCGGTGGCCCTCGGCCTGGTGCCAGGTGAAATTGACCCAGACCAGGAAGACTTCCTGTTGAATGTACTTTTTCAACTCACTGGTCTGCGGCCAGATACGATTCGTCAGCGTTACGCTTACGCTCAACCGGATTGGTACATCCCGGTAGGGGAAATCTCAATGGAAGAATACACTGCCAACCGCGGAGTATTGGCCTCCTTGCGTGGTCTGGTTATCAGTCCCTACGAGGCGCGCTACTACCAGAGCGGCGGTATCGCGCCCCATGCTGTTGGCTATACGCTCTATATCTCGAAGGAGGAGCAGGAAAAGTACCGTCGGCAGGGGTACCAGGGCAGCGAACGCGTGGGGTTCTACGGCATCGAACGCTGGGGCGAGCCCTATCTGGCCGGCAAACGTGGCGCGACGCTCTACGTGGTGGACCCCAACGGGGCGATCGTCACCATTCTGGCACGTACCGATCCGCAACCGGCACAGTCCATCTACCTGACCATTGACCGCGAATTCCAGCGCCAGGTCCAGGAGGCCTTCGACGGCCTGCCTGGCGCGGCGGTAGTCATCGAATTGCACACCGGCCGGGTACTGGCGATCGCCTCCTCGCCCGGCTTCGATCCCAATATCTTCGAACCTACGAATCGCAACGCCACCACGCTTTATGAACTTTTGCAACAAAATCCCTACCAGCCGCTCTTCAACCGCGCCACCATGGGGCAATATCCCCTGGGTTCGGTGTTCAAAATCATCACCATTGCCGCCGCCCTCGAAAGCGGATTGTACACTGCCGATTCGACCTACGATTGCCAGTACGAGTTCAAGGAACTCTTCGACCGTACCCTCTATGACTGGACGTGGGATCACTGCCAGAACGAATTGCGGACGACAGGGGAATGCAAGACCCAACCTAGCGGCATGTTGACTTTGCCAGAGGGTTTGATGCGCTCCTGCAACCCCTGGTTCTGGCACATCGGCCTCGATCTCTACCGACAGGGGAAAGGAAACCTGATCGCGGAGATGGCACAGGCCTTTGGCCTGGGTAAAGCGACCGGCATTGAGATCGAAGAAGCCGCTGGGAAAGTGGCCGCCCCAGATAGTGAACTGGCCGCGACCAACATTGCCATTGGACAGGACCCCATCCTCGTCACGCCGTTACAGGTGGCCGTGTTCACGGCCGCGCTGGGCAACGGCGGTACCCTGTACCGTCCGCAACTGGTCGAGAAGATTCAGCCCGTCAGCGGTACACCGACCAGGACTTTCTCCCCGGAAGTCGTCGGTCACTTGCCACTTTCGCCCGAAAACTGGAAGATCATCACCGACGCGATGCGCGAGGTAGTCGTAAACCCGCGAGGAACAGCCAACCATCGCTTCCGTGGTCTCAACATTCCGGTGGCCGGCAAGACCGGCACGGCGGAATCCGGAATCGCAGGCTATCCCCACGCCTGGTTTGCCGGCTACACAATGAAGAACGACCCAAACAAGCCGGATATTGCCGTGGCTGTCTTCGTCCAGAACAAAGGAGAAGGGTCCGACTACGCGGCGCCTATCTTCCGCCGCATTGTGGAAATCTATTTCTATGGGCGTCCGCAGAGCCTGTACTGGTTTGAGTCCAACATTGGCATCACCGAGACGCCTACCCCACCCGGTTGGACGCCTCAACCCTAGTGCAGTGGAGACATATGGTGCAAGGGAACAATGCCCGCTGAATTACCTGGCCTGGTGATTCGTTCGCAATCCGGTTTCTTTACCGTGCAGACCGAGCGCGGCGCGTTGATCTGTTGCTTGCGCGGCCGTCTTAAGCAGGGCCCCCGTCGCGGCGACATCGTGGCCGTGGGTGATCGCGTCTGGGTCACGGCATTGGATAGCCGGCACGGGGTGATCGAGCGCGTCGAGGAACGCCAACGGGCGCTGGTACGCCTTGATCCACGTCCGCGCGGCGTCTACCAGCAAGTCATCCTGGCCAACCCTGACCAGGCAGTCTTTGTCTTTGCCTGCGCGCAGCCGGAGCCGCGTCTGCGCATGCTTGACCGCTTTCTGGTAATTGCCGAAAAGCAAGGGATTCCGGCGGTAATCGTTGCCAACAAAGTAGACCTGGTCGGCCAGGAACGTGCCGAGGCGATGTTCGGCTTGTATCCTCCCCTAGGCTACCCGGTCGTGTATACCTCGGTGAAAACGGGACAAGGTCTGGAGGCACTGCGCCAACATCTGACCGGGCGCGTTTCGGCCCTGGCCGGGCCAAGTGGAGCAGGCAAATCCAGCCTTCTGAACGCTATTCAGCCAGGGTTAGGGCTGGCTGTGCGCGAGGTCAGCGCGGCGCTGGGTAAGGGACGGCACACTACCACCGTCCGCCAATTGTTCCCCCTCGACGGCGGCGGCTACGTGGCCGATACACCCGGCCTGCGCTCGCTGGCGCTGTGGGATACCACGCCGGAGGAACTGGATGGCTATTTCCCGGAGATTGCCCCGCTGGTAGCGCAGTGTCAGTTCAGCGACTGCACCCACATCCACGAACCGGGCTGTGCCGTACGCGCCGCCGTGGCAGACGGACGGGTCCGCCCGGAGCGATATGAGTCCTACCTGCGCCTGCGTGCCGGAGAGGAGTAGACCCCATGATCGAAATCTATGAAAAATCTTGCGAGAAAATGGACGAGCTCCAGGATAACAGTGTTGCCTTGACGGTGACTTCCCCTCCGTACTGGAACGCCATTGATTACGATATTCATGCGAAGGACAAGCGTCAATATTATCGAACCCGTCGGTACGCGCAGGGATACCAGGGGTATGAGGACTACCTGGGCTGGCTTACGCGCGTTTTCGGTGAGGTGTTCCGGGTCACTAAACCAGGAGGCTTCTGCGCCGTTGTGATTGGCACAGTCCTGTTGAATGGAGAGTTGTATCCTGTCCCCTTCGATTTCGTCGCGCGCATGGTGCAAAATCGCTGGGTGTTTTACCAGGATTTCATCTGGCACAAGTGTACCGCTGGCGTCAAGCGAGCTGGGGTGAGCATCCAAAAGCCATATCCCGGTTACTTCTACCCCAACATCATGAATGAATACATCCTGGTGTTCCAGAAACCTGGCCCTAAGATTTATGCAGGGCGCTCGGAACAGGAAAAGCGATCTGCCCAATACCCCATCAACCGTCTCTTCACATTGGATATTGCCAACAATATCTGGCACATTGCCCCTGTCCCGCCGGATGTGATTGATCATCCAGCGCCGTTCCCTGAAGAGATTCCCTACCGAATCATCGTGCTATATTCCTATCCCGGCGACCTGGTTCTGGACCCTTTCCTGGGTTCCGGACAAACGACCAAGGTTGCTTATCACCTGGGTAGAAACGCCGTAGGGTATGAAATCATCTCCAAGTATGTCCATCTGGCCAGGGCGCGTTTGAAAGAGCCTCTTGCGATACGCCCTCAACAGCTGGTCGCGATCTTCGAGAAGATCAACCTCGACGATCCCGCCTCAAACGGGAATAGTAGCGATAAGGATAGCCGAAAGGCCAATCAGGCCGTGCAAATGTCATTCGAGATAGAGGGGTATCTCTTCTCTCCAGCCTTGATTCGGAACTACCGTACATGACGAGCTGGAATCTTCTGGGTCACGAGTGGGCGGTGGAGATGTTGCGCGGCCAGATTCGGCGTAACACTCTCAGCCATGCCTACCTGTTCGTCGGCCCACCGGGCGTGGGGCGACGGACTCTGGCTTTGCATTTTGCGCAGGCCCTGCTGTGTCCCGAAGCCGCCCTTTCGGCGGAACCGTGTGGGGTTTGCCGCACCTGTCGCCAGATCGAGGCCATGCAATACGCCGATTTGACAGTCGTCCAGGCGGAGAGGGAAGGTGGCGTGTTGAAAGTGGAACAGGTGCGCGCCGTGCGGCAGAGTCTGACGCTCAAGCCGTATCAAGGCCGTTACCGCATCGTGCTTTTCTTGCGCTTCCAGGAGGCCCATCCGAGCGCGGCAAACGCTCTGCTCAAGACGCTCGAGGAGGCCCCAGCCCATGCCATTCTTTTGCTCACCGCCGACCACGCCGAGCAACTCCTGCCGACAATCGTCTCGCGCTGCGAAGTAGTGCGCCTGCGGCCGGTGCCACTCGAACGCTTGGAGGAATGGTTGCAGACGCGCGGCGAGGCGATCGCGGCCGCCGACAACATGCCGTCGCCGCGCTTACTGGCGCATTTAAGCGGCGGGCGTCCTGGCTACGCCTTGCGCTTACGGAACGACACGGCCGCGCTCGAAGCCCGCCGTCAGCAACTCAACATGATTCGCGAATTACTGGCCGCCAATCGCCGGCAACGTTTCGCCGTCGCCGAGGCGCTAGCCAAAGACCGAGAAACCCTGCGCTCCGCCTTGTTGCTCTGGCTGACCTACTGGCGCGATGTCCTCCTGCGCGCTAGCGGTGCGGCATTGCCGATTACGAATCTAGATTACGAGGCAGAGATTGGGGCACTGGCGGCGCAGCTATCCTTCCCGGAGGCTCAACGTCTCGTCCGGGAAATGGAAGCCGCGCTTGAACGCCTCGAGAAGAACGTTAACGCCCGCCTGTTGACCGAGGTGCTATTGCTGAACTGGCCCAAAATTGCCGCACGTTAAGTTGTCGTTTTCCCATAGCGGCGATACAATCGGGTAATCCACGCATGGAGTATCGGTATGAAACGTCTTATCCCGCCTGTCAAAGGAACGCGCGACTTTTACCCACCCCAGATGGCCTTCCGCAACTGGCTCTATGCAACCGTGCGTCAGGTCTCGGAGGCTTTTGGCTACCAGGAATGGGAAGCGCCGATGCTGGAACATCTCGACCTGTACGCGGCCAAATCCGGCGAGGAATTGGTCAAAAAACAATCCTACGTTTTCACCGATCGCGGCGGGGACGAAATTACTCTGCGGCCGGAATTGACCCCCTCGCTGGCACGTCTGGTAGCCCAAAAGCAGGGGGAACTGGTTTTTCCTTTGCGCTGGTGGTCCTGGGGGCCTTTCTGGCGCTACGAGAAGATGCAAAAGGGGCGTGCCCGCGAGTTCTTCCAGTGGAATGTGGACATGATCGGTGTCAATTCGCCCGAGGCCGATGCGGAATTGATCGCCGTCGCCGCGACCTTTCTGCGTACGGTAGGCCTGACCCCACAACAAGCGCGCATCTTCGTCAATAGCCGCCGCCTGATGGAGGCCGAGTTCGACGCCCTCGGTATTCCTCCGGAACAGCGTTCGGATGTCTCTTCGTTGGTGGACAAGCGCGACAAGATGGAGGCCAAAGCCTGGGAAGCCTATGCGCGCGAGATTGGGCTGAGTCCAGAGCAATGGAGCGGTCTTTTGAGTCTGCTGGCCGATGGGGAACGATGGCAGAAATCCGAGGAATTGAGGCGTCTCTTCGCCGCCCTGGAAGCCTTGGGCGTCCGAGAATACGTACAATTCGACGCTGGCGTGGTGCGCGGCCTGCTATATTATACAGGCACAGTGTTCGAGGCCTTCGATCTGACAGGAGGGGTGCGGCGCGCGATCTTAGGCGGAGGCCGTTACGACAACCTACTCGCTGACGTAGGTGGCGAGCCGCTGGCCGGCGTTGGCTTTGCCATGGGAGATGTAGTCATCAGCATTATCCTACAAGAACTGGGACTCGCGCCTTCCCTGCCGGTCATGCCGGCTTCCGTTCTGGTTACTATTTTCGATGAGAATTTCTGGCTGGCCTCGCTGGCCCTCGCCGCCGAGTTGCGCCGCGCCGGCTTGAAGGTCGTCTGCTATCCGGAACCGGCACGGCTACCGCGCCAGTTCAAGTTCGCCGACCGTATGGGGATCCGCTTCGTCCTCGTCCTGGGCCCCGACGAGGCCGAACAAGGGGCTGTAACCCTCAAGGATCTATTGCAGGGCACACAGGAAACCTTGCCTCGCCAAGAGGTAATTGCTCGATTGCAGACCGTGCGGTAGTCAGGCCATCTTCGGTCAAAGAACGAGCCCCCCTACAGCGGGAGGCTCGTTTTTCAATCCAAATTGAGAGAGCCTACCAGCGCAACCTAATCAAGGCGTAGCCGTCGGGATTTTGGTCTTCGGTTTCGTGAAGGTGAAGATTTCACTCGTGCAAAGCACAGCGCCATCGGCAAGCATGGGGCTGACAAACCATTGGTACGTTCCTGCATCCGGGAAGGCCTCGATGGCATGGACTTTGGATGTGCCCAGACTGAGCAA
>FWWL01006231.1_pt1 | contig 17478 bp, 16 predicted proteins | sample 2228331 | NCBI WGS metagenome assembly FWWL01 (sample SAMEA103939775, study PRJEB20133) | metagenome
AGGCGGGCCAGCGCGGCAGCAGCCTCGGCCATCGTGCAGCGCGCCCCGGGGTCCGGGTCGAGCATCCGGGCGAGCACCGGGGTCAGGGGGCCGGCCTGCTCGGGACGCGGCACGGTCGCAGAGGCGATCGCGGTCAGGGTGGCGATCGGGTTGCCGCGGTCCTCGACGGGCAGTCGGCCCTCGACGGCGGCGTACAGCGTCGCCCCCAGCGCCCACACGTCGGCCGGCGGCGCCGGCTCCTCACCGCGGGCCAGCTCGGGGGAGAAGTAGAGCGGGGTCCCGATGAGCAGCCCCGAGCGGGTCAGCGCGGCATCGCCCTCGGTGCGGGCGATCCCGAAGTCGCTGATCTTCGCCGTGGCCCCGTCGACCAGCACGTTGCTGGGCTTGACGTCGCGGTGCACCGTCCCGCGCGCATGGGCCGCTGCGAGCCCGTCGGCGACCTGGGCGCCGATGGCCGCGACCCGTCGCGGCTCGAGGCGCCCCTCCCGCTCGACCAGCTGCGTGAGCGTGCTGCCGTCCACGTGCTCCATCACCAGCCAGGACCTGCCCTGGTCGTCCTCGACGGCGTCGAAGACCGAGACGACGTTCGGGTGGTTCAGTGCCGCCGAGGAGCGGGCCTCGCGCAGGGCGCGCGCCAGGTCGGGCGCGGACTCCCCCGGCAGCAGGCCGACCTGCTTGACCGCGACCTCGCGGCCCAGCACCGCGTCGGTGCACAACCAGACCGTGCCCATGCCGCCACGGCCGATGGCCCGCTCCACGCGGTAGCGGCCGGCGATCAGCTCGGGATGAGTCATGCGTCAACCTGTACCCACCGCTCGTCGGCTCACTCGTGCCCATCGGACGGCCGGGGCGAGGCCGGTGGTCATCGGCAACGTGGTTTGAGCCCCAGCAGGTCGGGTCACCCTCAGGTCACGGGCAGAGCGAGCAGGAGCAACACATGACCGACGTGGGGACCCCATCGGACCTCGTTCCGCTCAAGGAACCGCTGGTCGAAGCGGTGATCGAGGCGTACATGGCGCACAAGGTCACCGAGGGCAGCGACTTCGAGTTCTACGAGGGTGGATGCGCGGCCGGGGAGTTCCGGTACCGGGTGCCCCGCTTCGGCCGCGACACCAGGGCGCGGCAGCACGGGCAACGCGGCACGCACCACCCTAACCGTGCTGTCCGGTACCGCGACTGCCGCTGCCGGGGCGACCTTCGCCTTCCCGCCCGCCGCCGGGGCCCTCAGCGTCGTGGCGGGACTCGCCGCCATCGGGGCGACCTTCTGGCCCAGCCAGGCTCCCGTGCCCGCCACGATCCTCACGCTGGAGGGCGGTGACTTCGACTCTCTCTGGGCGTCCTTCGGGGACTCGGTGCGCCAGGTCAACAGCGAGATCGTGGAGGCCGAGCACTCCCTAGCCGTGATGTGCCGCAACGTGCTCACCACGTACGCGGAGAACCCCGACTCGTTCTCGATCACCGCCCGAGGGCGCGCCGACGTGCCGCAGCCCGGGGACAACCTCCCGCGCTTCCTGGGCACGGACGCTGGCAGCGCCCCCATCGAGCTGTACGCCGGTGACCAGGTGCGGATCGTGCACAGCAAGCTGCGCCGCGTCTCGGCCATGATCGAGCACGTCGGTCAGCACCAGCGTTCCGTCGCGGGTCGGGTAGGCGAGCCCGACGCCGGCGCCTGGGGCCGCGAGTACCTGCAGGGAGGGATCATCGGCTGGGGACCCACCGGCCACTTCCACGACTTCGCGGCGGTGGTGGGCGCCCTGGTCGATCTCCTGCTCCTGGAGGCGCGGACGGCCAACCGCATCGCCGAGCACTGCCTCGACATCTCGACCGGGTTCTCCAGGACCGAGGACGAGATCTCGGCGACGCTCCAGCGTCTCGAGACGAGACTGGGCTCGTGACGCGTTTCTTCCGCATCCTCACCATGCTCGTGCTGGCCCCGGCCTCCCTGTCACTGGCCGGCTGCAGCGACCCGGAGCCCGACGTCGGCGGGTCGACGTCGGTCGAGGACGGTCTGACTCCTCCCGGCTCCGACCTCACCGTCGGGGAGACCGCCACAGTCCCCCTGGCCGAGGACGGTGACGTCATCGACCTGGCGGTGACAGCGATCGACGCGGGCGACCCGCGCGACCTCGCTGACCTCGAGGGCGTGCGCGGCACGCCGTACTACGTTCGACTGGAGGCCACTGCGGTCGCCGGCGACGCCCAGCGGTTCTTCCCGGCCGGCTCGGTCATCGCCTACGCCGACGATCAGCTCGTCGCGCCGATCGCCACCCCGCTGAGCGTGGGTGCGTGCACGCGCGATCAGTTCCGCACCACGCCGCCGATCGGCACGACGCTGGCGACCTGCGTGACCTTCGTCGTGGAGGAAGGCGGCGCTCCGGTCGACCGGGTGGCCTACTACGAGGGCGAGTACTCCTTCAACGACGGCACCGCCGTCGAGTGGAGCGAGGGCTGAGCCGCCGGCTCACCCGGCTGCGGCCACCCCGCGTCGGCGCGACAGCACCCGCTCGACCCCGGTGAGCACCCCGGCGACGACGAGCCCGAAGACCAGGATCGCGCCGATCGTGGCGAGCGCGGCCGGGTAGCCGCGCTCGTTGACCGCGACGAAGGCGTAGGGGTAGGCGTCGATGACCGCGCCGCGGGCCAGCATCCAGACCACCCACAGCAGCGGCACGACGAGTGAGAGCGGCAGCAGCCGCACCGTGAGCCAGCCCCGCGGCCCGACCCAGCCCCAGACGAGCAGCGTGAGCAGCGGGGTCACGACGTGCAGCACCGGGTCGGTGAACAGCGACCAGCCCTGCACGTCGATCGAGGGCGCGAGCAGCACCTGGTAGACGATCGCGGTGACGGTGATCATCAGCAGCGCGTCGAGCAGCAGCACCCGGGTCCGCGGGCCGTCGCTCCCCCGGGCCAGCAGGGTCGCGGTGACCGCGACGACGATGTTGGACCAGATCGTGAAGTAGCTGAACGTGTCGACGACGCGCTGCAGCACGCCGTACGCCCCGTCCTCGGTGTCGCCGTAGAGCCCCGGCTCCGGCGGGATCTGGGCGTACCAGCCGAGCCCCGACAGGAGCACGGTCGCGACGACGCCCGTCCACGCGACCACGGCCACCACTCCCCACGCGCGCCGCAGCCGCGTTCCCTCCCCTGACGCCATGGACAGGAGTATGGCCCTCGGCCGCCGCGGGTGCTGGTCGATGCGGCAGCAGGGGTCCCGGCCGTCGACGACCGACGGGCCAGCAGCGACCGTCCGGCGCTCAGCCCTCGGTCTGGGCGTCGACGACCTGGAAGGACATGCCGGCCGCCTGCAGGCGGGCCACCAGGTTGTCGCCCATCGCCTGCGCGGTGGTGACCTGGCCGGAGGTCTCCGGGTTGTCGTCGAAGGCCAGGCACAGCGCGGACTCGGCCAGCATCTTCGCGGTCTCCGTGTAGCCCGGGTCGCCGCCCGAGACGCGGGTGTGGATCGTGCGGCCGTCGCCCTCGCCGACGAAGTCGACGGTGAACCAGGACTTCTCGCGGCGGGCCGGCGAGGGGCCCTCGCCCTGCTTGACCCGCGACTTCAGCAGGTTGCGCGCCGGCGGGATCTTGGCCGCGACGCCGATCAGCCCGACGCCGAGAGCGCCGCCGGCGGCGTACCGCAGGGTCTTGGTGCCGGCGAAGTGGGAGTAGCGGAAGTCGGGGCCGTAGGCGTCCAGGGCAGCGCCGCTGCGGGCCACGACCTGCGGGTCGATGGTCGGCATGGGGAGGAGGTAGTAGCCCAGCAGCGGGTCCTTGCCCGGCTTGCCGGCGACGGCGCGGCTCTTGCGGCCCTCGGGGCGGGGCTCGACGCGGCGGCGCTCCTTGAGCGCCTGGCTCATCTGGCGGCTGCGCTCGAAGGCGCCCAGGGCTGAGTGGAAGGTCCCGCCGGAGAAGGTGCCGGCCGCGCGCACCACGCCCCGCAGGGTCACCGGGCCGGCGGCGTGCAGCTGCTGGACGGTGAAGTAGGCGCCCAGGTCGTGGGGGATGGAGTCGAAGCCGCAGGCGTGCACGAGGCGGGCGCCCGAGCGCTCGGCGGCGGCGTGGTGGCGGACGTACATGGTGTCGACGAACTCGGGCTCGCCGGTGATGTCGACGTAGTCGGTGCCGGCCTCGGCGCACGCGGCGACCAGCGGTTCGCCCAGCTGCTGGTAGGGCCCGACGGTGGTGGCCACGACCTTGGTGCGGCGCGCCAGCGCCGCCAGCGAGGCGGGGTCGGAGGTGTCGGCGACCACGAGCTCGAGGTCCTGGCACCCGGGCTCGATGGTCGTCAGGTGCTGGCGGACCTGCTCGAGCTTGCCGAGGTTGCGACCGACGAGCGCCCAGCGCAGGCCGCTCGGGGCGTGGCGGGCGAGGTACTCGGCGGTCAGGCCGCCGGTGAAGCCGGTCGCCCCGAAGAGGGCCAGGTCGAGGTCACGGGTCTGCGGGTCAGCCATGGGGCCATCGTCGCAGGCGGTCCCGGCACCGGGACGGGCGTGTCCGGATGCAGCCCGTGGAACGGGGCGAGCCCCGCCACCCAGAGGGTGACGGGGCTCGCGGTGCCGCAGCGACGCGGTGAGGCGGTGGAGGTCAGTCGCCGACCTTCGCGGCCGCCTCGGTGGTGGCCTGGACGGTCTTGGCCGCAGTCTTCTTGGCCGCGGTCTTCGTGGCGGTCGCCGACTTCTTCGCCGGGGACTTCTTGGCCGTGGTGGTGGCCTTCTTGGCGGTCGACTTGGCCGAGGTCGCGGTGGTCTTCGCGGTGGTCTTGGCGGTCTTCTTGGCCTGGGTGGTGGTCGTCTTGGCCTTCGCCTTGGTGGTCTTGGCGGAGGTCGCGGCAGCCTTGGTCGACTCCTGCTTGCGGATGCGACCCACGAGCACCTCGCCGCGCTTGGCCAGGTCGGCGTAGGCGGAGGTCGCGGTGGCGGTGGTCTCGTCGAGCTGCTTGCGGACCTGGGTCGGAAGCGCGAGGGCCTCCTCCTGCAGCTCGGCGACGCGCTTCTCGATGGCGGTGCGGCGGGCCTTGGCCTCGTCGCCCAGCGCCTCGACGCGGGCGTTGACGGTCTTCTCGACCTGGGTGCGGAGGCTGGTGGCCTCGAAGTCCTTGACCGACTTCTGCACGCGCTCGAGGCGGGACGTGGCGTCCTTCTGCAGCTCGACGAGCTTCTCCTGCACCTCGGAGACGTACTCACGCACGACCTCGACGGCCATGTCGACCACGCCGGCGCCGGCGTAGAGGGTCTTGGTGGCCTCGGTCTTGAGGTCCTCGATGCGGACGGTGGGGAGAGTGGCCTTGGGCATGATGGATGTGCTCCTTCGGTGGGCCCGAGGGCCCGTCGTGTCGGTCGTGGCGGGTGCCGCGACTCAGGGTGTGGCTTCGTGCTCCTCGCCCGGCTGGGCCGGCTCGGGGTCGGCCCCGGTGGCCCCGCTGCCCGGGGTGGCGCCGTTCATGGCGAGGAAGGACTGGTAGACGTCGAGCAAGGACTGCTTCTGGCGCTCGGTGAGGGCCGGGTCGGCGAGGACGGCGAGCTCGACCGAGCCACCGAAGCCCTCGTCGGGACTCACGATCCCGGCGCGCAGGTAGAGCTGCTCCGCCGAGATCCGCAGGGCCTTCGCGATCTGCTGGAGCACCTCCGCTGACGGGCGCCGCAGTCCGCGCTCGATCTGGCTGAGGTACGGGTTCGAGACGCCGGTCTGCTCGGCGAGCTGCCGCAAGGAGAGCTGCGCGAGCGTGCGCTGCTCCTTGAGGTAGTCACCCAACGAGCCGACTGCCGTCGACACCTTTCCCTTGGCCATGGGACCCATAGTGCTAGCACCAGCAAGCACTTGCAAGCCAGCAAGCACGTGTGACGAGTCACGTCCAGGACGGAGATGTCAACAGATGCAGCGCTCTTGGCCACGTGCGTGTCGCTAGCAGAGTGCTAGCGAGAACTCTCGCTGCCTGCAGCAGCACGCATCCACCCGGGCGCGCCGACGTACGCTCGGCCCATGTGCCGCAACATCCGCCAGCTCCACAACTTCGAGCCCCCGGCGACGACCGACGAGGTCACCGCGGCGGCGCTGCAGTACGTCCGCAAGGTCAGTGGGTCCACGAGGCCCTCGCAGGCCAACCAGGAGGCCTTCGACCGCGCCGTGGCCGAGGTCGCCCACGCCACGCAGCACCTGCTCGACGCGCTCACCACCACCGCCCCACCCAAGGACCGGGAGGTCGAGGCGGACAAGGCCCGGGCCCGCGCGGCCGTCCGCTACGCGCGGTGACGGGCCGGTGACCCAGACCGCCCTGCCCCGCGGCGAGGAGCTCGCGGCCCCGGCCCTGGACCTGCTGCGCGGGCGACCCCTCGTGGTGCTCACCGGCGCCGGCCTCTCCACCGACTCCGGCATCCCCGACTACCGCGGCCCCGGCTCGCCGGCGCGCACGCCGATGACCTTCCAGGAGTTCCTCTCCGGGCCCGAGGCGCGTCGCCGCTACTGGGCCCGCAGCCACCTCGGCTGGGGCCGGATGCGCCGCGCTGACCCCAACGACGGGCACCTGGCCGTGGCGCGGCTCGGCGCGGAGCTCGTGATCACCCAGAACGTCGACGGACTGCACGAGCGGGTCGGCACCCCGCGGCTGGTCGCGCTGCACGGCCGGATCGCCGACGTGGTGTGCCTGGACTGTCGCCGCACCTCCCCGCGCGCGGCGCTGCAGGAGCGGCTGGACGCCCTCAACCCCGGCTGGCACGACCGGCACACGACCGTGCGGATCAACCCCGACGGCGACGTCGAGCTCGAGGACACCGACGGCTTCGAGGTGCCGGCGTGCGAGGCGTGCGGTGGGGTGCTGAAGCCCGATGTCGTCTTCTTCGGGGAGAACGTGCCCAAGGACCGGGTCGAGCGCTGCTACGCCGCGGTCGAGGCGCTCGCCGAGCAGTCCGGCGCCCTGCTGGTGGTCGGGTCGAGCCTGACGGTCATGAGCGGGCTGCGGTTCGTCCGCCGGGCCGCCGCGCGCGCGGTGCCGGTCGTCATCGTCAACAGGGGCCAGACACGGGGCGACCCGCTGGCGACGTACGCCGTCGAGAGCGGCTGCACGGAGTTCCTGACCGCCCTGGCCTGACCGGCCTCGGGCTCAGTCGGCCTCGGGCCGGTCGCGCAGCCGGCCGAGGAGGTCGAGCAGCGCGCCGAGGTCCTGGCCGTCGGCCGCGGCTGCACCACCGTCGCCGTCGCCCAGCCGGGCGCGGACGGTGTCCGGCGGCAGCCGGACACCGAGCTCCATGACGTAGTGGGTGTCCTCGAGGCTGAACTCGAGGTCGACGACGCACGCGGCGTGGAACTCACCGTCGGGGTCGACCACGACGACCTGCTCGTCGAGCTCGAGGCCGCGGGTCAACCCGCTGGCGGAGTGGGACACGACGAACTCCCCACCCGCGCCCGGACCGTCGGTCAGCACGGCGGCACGCACCGGCACCGCGATCAGCTCCATGAGGCTCCCCGCTCGACCTGCGCCGCTCGACCGGCGCTCCGTCACCGTAGACATTCCCTCCATGCCACGACAACGACATGGCTCGGGGGCTGGTCACGCGGGGTCCGCACCCGTCTGGACGGCCCTCAGGTCCGCCGGGGAGCTGCCGATAGCCGGCTGCACCGGGCGGCGGCCGGACTCAGAGGCGGCGCACGAAGATGTGGTCGGCGGCCTCGGGGACGATCTCGGCCGACTCGCCGCCGGCACCGACGAGCACGCCCTCCTCCGTGCGGACCACGGTGACGGTCTTGTCGGGCAGCGCGCCGACACGCCGTAGCGCGCTCATGAGCAGCTCGTCCTTCTGCATCTCCTCGGAGATGCGGCGCACCAGGACCCGACCCTCGCCCTGGGCGGCGGCCGCCGACAGCGACTCCACGCCCTCCATGAACGACTCGGTGGGCTCGGACTGGCCGAGCTCCTCCAGGCCGGGGATCGGGTTGCCGTAGGGCGACTGCGTGGGGTGGTCGAGGATCTCCAGCAGGCGGCGCTCGACGGTCTCGGACATGACGTGCTCCCAGCGGCACGCCTCCTCGTGGACCTGCTCCCAGTCCAGCCCGATCACGTCGACCAGGAGCCGCTCGGCGAGCCGGTGCTTGCGCATGACCCGGGTGGCCAGGCGCTGCCCCTCCTCGGTGAGCTCGAGGTGGCGGTCGCCCTCCACGGTGAGCAGGCCGTCGCGCTCCATCCGGGCCACCGTCTGCGAGACCGTCGGGCCCGACTGGTGCAGGCGCTCGGCGATGCGCGCGCGCAGCGGCACGATGCCCTCCTCGACCAGCTCGTAGATGGTCCGGAGGTACATCTCGGTGGTGTCGATCAGGTCGCTCACGGACCCATCATCCCATCCGTCGGGTGCCCGACCGGAGGGCCGTCCCGCGCGGCCGCCCGGGTGAGCATCTGCTCACCGGCCACCTGGCACCGTGTGGACCCATGACGTCGGTGATGTGGTTCCGCCGCGACCTGCGCCTGGCCGACAACCCGGCGCTGTGCGCCGCGGCGGACGAGGGCCCGGTCCTCCCGCTCTTCGTGCTCGACCCGACGCTGTGGGGGCCGGCCGGCCCGAGCCGTCGCGCCTACCTCGGCGCCTCGCTGCGCTCCCTCGACGCCTCGTTGCGGCAGCGGCAGGCGGGGCTGTCGGTCGTGCGCGGCGACCCGGTCCGCCGAGTGGTCCTCGCAGCGAAGGCGGTCGGGGCCGAGAGCGTCCACGTCTCCGCGGACTTCGGCCCGTACGGCGCCGAGCGCGACCGCCTGGTCGAGGAAGCGCTCGAGGAGGCCGGCATCGCGCTGGTGCGGACCGGTTCGCCGTACGCCGTCGACCCCGGCACCGTCCGCAACGGGTCGGGGCAGAACTTCAAGGTCTTCACCCCGTTCTCCCGGCGCTGGGCCGACCACGGCTGGCCCTCCCCCGTCGACGCACCGACCGGCGTCTCCTGGCTCTCCCTCGACGGCACCGGCGAGTCCACCACCGACATCCCCGCCCCCGACCTCCCTGCCGGGTTGGAGCTCCCCGAGGCCGGCGAGGCCGCCGCCCACGCGCAGTGGGAGCGCTTCCTGGGCAAGGTGACGGCGTACGACGACGACCGCGACCGCCCCGGGGTGGACGGCACGAGCCGGATGTCGGTGCACCTGAAGTACGGCGAGGTGCACCCGCGGCAGCTGCTGGCCGACCTCGCGGGGCGCACCGGCAAGGGCGCCGGCACCTACCGCACCGAGCTGGCGTGGCGCGACTTCTACGCCGACGTGCTGCACGCCCGGCCCGACAGCGCGCGGGAGTACTACAAGCCCGAGTTCGCGAAGATGCCCTACGACGCCCCGGGCGCCCAGCTCGAGGCCTGGGCCGAGGGCCGCACCGGATACCCGATCGTCGACGCCGGGATGCGCCAGCTGCGCGCCACCGGCTGGATGCACAACCGGGTCCGGATGATCGTGGCCAGCTTCCTGGTCAAGGACCTGCACGTGGAGTGGCAGCACGGCGCGCGGCACTTCCTGCACTGGCTGGTCGACGGCGACCTGGCGTCCAACAACCACGGGTGGCAGTGGACGGCCGGCTCGGGCACCGACGCCTCGCCGTTCTTCCGCGTCTTCAACCCCACGACCCAGGGCCAGAAGTTCGACCCGCCCGGCGACTACGTGCGCCGCTGGGTCGAGGAGCTCTCGGACCCCGCCCAGGTGCCGGACCCCCACGACCCGGACCCCGACACCCGCGACCTCGTCGGCTACCCGCCGCCGATGGTCGACCACAAGGCCGAGCGGCTCGAGGCGCTGGACAGGTACGAGAAGATCCGCGGGTGAGCACCCTCCTCGTCCCCTCCGCCTTCCACGGCCCCCCCGGCTCCGGCAACGGGGGGTGGTGCGCCGGCGCGATCGCCGCGCTGTGCGGCACCGGCACCGCCCTGGGCCGCACCGTCGAGGTGACGCTCCGGCTGCCACCGCCGCTCGAGGTGCCGCTCCCGGTGCACGAGGAGGACGGCACCGTCACCGCCTCCGACCCCGAGGGACGCACCGTGCTCTCAGCGCGGGTCGTCGAGCAGGGCCTCGAGCCCTCGGACCCGGTCGAGATCTCCGTGGCCCGGGCCGCGGAGGCGGACTTCGTCGGGCACCGGGCCCACGCGTTCCCGGGCTGCTTCTCCTGCGGGCCCGACCGCGGGGAGGGTGACGGCCTGCAGATCTTCCCCGGCCCGGTCCCCGACCGCCCCGGGACCGTGGCGGCCACCTGGACGCCGCACTCCTCGACGTACGAGATCGCCTGGGCGGCGCTGGACTGCGCCGGCGCCTGGGCGACCGGCCTCGAGGACACACCGCGGGTGCTGGGCCGGATCACCGGGCGGCTGGACCGGCTGCCAGAGATCGGTGTCGAGCACGTCGTGACCGGGGAGGCCCTGGGCTCGGAGGGCCGCAAGCACCACGCGCGCACGACGCTGCGCGACTCCTCGGGCGAGGTGCTCGGCGTGACCCGGCAGGTGTGGATCGACGTCGCCGGCTGACCGCGCGACCGGGGAAGGTTTTACCGGTACACCTGCCTGTGTCACCATGTCGCCATGGCTCCTGACCAGACGCGTTCCGAGTGGTGGCGCCACGCCGTCATCTACCAGGTCTACCCCCGCTCCTTCGCCGACGCCGACGGCGACGGCGTGGGCGACCTGGCCGGCATCACCAGCCGCCTGCCCTACCTGCGCGACCTCGGCGTCGACGCGGTCTGGATCTCGCCGTTCTACCGCTCGCCGCAGAAGGACCACGGCTACGACGTGTCCGACTACTGCGACATCGACCCGCTCTTCGGCACCCTCGAGGACGCCGACACGCTGCTGAGCACCGCGCACGACCTCGGGATCAAGGTCGTCGTCGACCTGGTCCCCAACCACTCCTCCGACCAGCACGTGTGGTTCCAGGAGGCGCTGGCCGCGGAGCCCGGCAGCCCCGAGCGCGCGCGCTACCTCTTCCGCGACGGCCGTGGCACCGACGGTGAGTTGCCGCCCAACAACTGGCTCTCCGTCTTCGGTGGCTCGGCGTGGGACCGGGTGCCCGACGGCCAGTGGTACCTGCACCTCTTCGACTCCTCCCAGCCCGACTTCGACTGGCGCAACCCCGAGGTCGGCGACATGTTCGAGGAGGTCCTGCGCTTCTGGCTCGACCGCGGCGTCGACGGCTTCCGCGTCGACGTGGCGCACGGGCTGTTCAAGGAGGAGTCGCTGCGCGACCAGGTGGTCCCCGAGGGCGAGACCCAGCGCGGCGGCGCCGACGTCAACGAGCAGAAGTCGATGGTCGAGCGCACCCAGCGCGACGAGCCGATGTGGGACCAGCCGGAGGTCCACGAGGTCTACCGGCGCTGGCACAAGGTGCTCGAGGAGTACGACGGCGACCGGATGACCGTGGCCGAGGCCTGGACCCAGACGCCGGAGTCGATGGCCCGCTTCGTCCGCGACGACGAGATGAGCCAGTCGTTCAACTTCACGTGGCTGCTGGCCTCGTGGTCGGCCACCGCGTTCCGCGACGTCATCACCAGCACGTTCGAGGCGCTCGAGGACGTCCACGCCGACCCGACGTGGGTGCTGTCGAACCACGACGTCGTGCGGCACGCGACCCGCTACGGCGGCGGCGCGCAGGGCCTGGCCCGGGCGCGGGCTGCCACACTGACCATGCTCGCGCTGCCGGGCTCGGCCTACCTCTACCAGGGCGAGGAGCTCGGCCTGGAGCAGGTCGACGTGCCCGAGGACCAGCGCACCGACCCGACCTGGCTGCGCACCCGCGACACCGAGGCGCCGGAGATCGGCCGCGACGGTTGCCGCGTGCCGATCCCGTGGGGCGGCTCGGAGCCGCCGTACGCCTTCGGACCCGGCCAGGGCCAGCCGTGGCTGCCGCAGCCCGAGGGCTGGGGCGCGCTCAGCGTGACGGCACAGGAGAGCGACCCCGCCTCGACGCTGGCGTTCTACCGCCGGGCGATCGCGGCCCGGCGTACGTTGCTCGGCGGGCCGGCCACCGTGGAGATCCTCGACGAGCAGCGCCTGGGCGAGGACGTGCTGGGCTTCCGCCGCGGCGACCTCACGGTGCTGCTCAACTGCGGCTCCTCCCCCGTGGCGCTGCCCGAGGGCGAGGTCGTGCTGGCGAGCGCCGAGCTGGGCGCGCAGCCGAGCGAGTTGCCCGGCGACACGGCGGTCTGGCTGCGCTGACCCCGACCGCCGGCGGGACCGGCGTCAGCCGCGGCCGAGCGACTCGTTGTAGAGCGCCAGCAGGTCGGTGAACCGCTCGAGGTCGCCGGCCTCCCAGCCGTCGAGCCGCTCGGCGAGGTAGGTCCGGCGCTGCTCGGCGACCGTCCGCAGCCGCTGCGTGGCGTCGGGGGTGGCCGACAGCAGCCACGCGCGCCCGTCCTCGGGGTCGCGGGACTTCTGCACCAGCCCCAGCTCGATGAGGTGGGTGACCTGGCGGCTGATCGCGCCCTTGTCGACGGTGAAGAGGTCCGCCACCGCCGAGGCCCGCATCGGGCCGTGCTCGGCGACGTGGCTGAGCATGAGGTAGGACGCCGGCTGCAGGTCGGGGTGGACCAGCCGGGCCCGCTCGGCGATGACGCGGCGGATCCGACGCACGAGCACGCCGACCTCCTGCTCGAGCCGGACGAGCGACTCCGGACGCGGTGCGGCACACATGGTGCGGCGATCGTAGGGGAACGCGACGCCTCGGTGGTCGAGGTGCGAGCGCAGCGAGCCACGAGGCCCGGCACTGCCGGGCAGTGGTCGCCGGGTCTCGCGGCTCGTCGCTGGCGCTCCTCGCACCTCGACCAGCGGCGCGGACGTGGTGCGGACCCGGTCGCGCCGGGGGTGTGTGCGACCGGGTCCGGTCCGGGGGCCGCCACGCGCTGGGAGGTGCGTGGCGGCAGCGGTCAGACGCGGAAGCGTCCGACCTGGGCCTTGAGCTCGGCGGCCATGGTGGAGAGCTCGGTCGCCGACTGCAGGGTGTTCTGCGCGCCCTGACGGGTGTCGTCGGCGGCCGAGGCCACCTGCGAGATGTCGTCGGTGATGCCGTTGGCGCCACCGGCGGCCTCGGTGACCGAACGGGCGATCTCGTTGGTGGTGGCGGTCTGCTCCTCCACCGCCGACGCGATGGTGGTCTGGATGTCGTTGATCCGACCGATCACCTCGGAGATCTCTGCGATCGCCGAGACGGCACCGGAGGTGTCGCCCTGGATCGCCTCGATCTTGCGACCGATGTCCTCGGTGGCCTTGGCGGTCTCCTTGGCCAGCTCCTTGACCTCGTTGGCGACCACCGCGAAGCCCTTGCCGGCGTCGCCGGCCCGAGCCGCCTCGATGGTGGCGTTGAGGGCCAGCAGATTGGTCTGCTGGGCGATCGAGGTGATGACCTTGATGACCTGGCCGATCTCGGCCGAGGACTCGCCGAGGCTGGCCACGGTGTCCTGGGCCTGGCTGGCCACGCCCACCGCACCGGTGGCGACCGAGGCGGCCTCGGTGGCGTTCTGGGCGATCTCGCGGATCGAGGCGGTCATCTCCTCCGCCGCCGAGGCGACGGTCTGGATGCTCGCGGAGACCTCCGAGGACGACGAGCTCGCGCTCGCGGCCTTGTCGGAGGTGATGCTGGCGCCGTCGCCCATGCCCTGGGACAGGATCGTCAGCTGCTCGGCCGCGACGCCGAGCGCGTCGGCGGTCTGCCCGATGGTCGACATCGACTCACGCAGCGTGCCCAGGAGGCTGGAGAGCCCTCCTGCCAGCTGGCCGACGGCGTCGTCGCCGCTGACGGTCATCTCCCGGGTGAGGTCGCCCTCGGCCGCGGCGCGGACGACGTCGAGCACGAGCTCGACCTTCGCCGCCATCTCGGCTGCCTGCTCGCGCTCGGCCGATTCCTTGGTGATCCGGGCGAAGGCCTGCGAGACCAGGCGCCCGACGTTGCGCAGCGTGTCGAGGCGCTGTGCGCTCGGGGTGATCGTCTCGAGCATGAAGAAGTCCATCGTGCCGATGACCTGGTTCTCGACGATGACGGGGAAGCAGAGGCCCGACTTCACGCCGACCTTCTGCGCGACGGGTGCGCGCACGCAGTCGGTCATCTCGCCCAGGTCGGGGGTGAAGAACAGGTCCCGGCTGCGCCACGCACGACCGGACAGGCCCACGCCCTCGGCGAAGGTCGCCGCCAGCGTGACGGCGCGGAACTCCGGTCCGGCGTCGCCGGACTCGGCGGCGAAGTGCAGCAGCCCGTCGGTGGGGTCGATGGCCCAGTAGGAGCCGTAGGCCCAGCCGAACTCCGCGCGGACCGCGTCCAGGGTCTCCTGGATCGCCTGCTCGCGGGTGCTCGAGGAGCCGAGGACCGCCAGGGTCTTGCTCAGGGCGTTGGCGTCCGCCATGGCATCGTCGCGCTCGGCCGCGGCCTGGAGCTTCTCGGTGATGACCTCCCACGTCGCCATCGCCCCGATGTAGTTCCCCTCCTTGTCGCGGATGGGCGAGACGTTGAGGTCGAGGGTCTCCGGCCCGACCGAGATGTTGGCGCGGCGCGGCAGGTTGGCATCGTCGGCGAGGATGCCGCGCTGGTAGTCGGGGCTCTTGTGGAAGACGTCCAGGCTGGTGCCCACGATCTTGTCGACGGGGACCGGGAGGTACTCCTGCAGCCCGCGGAGGGTCTCCAGCGAGGCCGGGTTCATGTAGGTGATGGTGAAGTCGCGATCGGCGAACATCATGTTCGTCGGGCTGTTCTCCATCATCGAGGTGACCCGGGCGACCTGCTCCTCGAGGGCGAGCTTCTCGGTGACCAGGTCCCAGGTCGCCATCGCTCCGACGTAGGTCCCCTCGTCGTCGTAGATCGCGGCGACGTTGAGGTCGAGGGTCTCGGGACCGACCCGGATGTGGGCCCGGCGTGGGAGGTGCTCCTCGGGGTTCGCGAGCAGGCCGCGCTGGTAGGACGGGTCCTGGTGGAAGATGTCGAGGCTGGAGCCCACCAACCCGTCGGGCGAGACGGGGATCCAGTCGGCGAGGGCGCGCAGGCCCTCGATGGTCGCCGGGTTGGCGTAGGTGATGACCAGGTCGCGGTCGGCCAACATGACGCGGGTCGGCAGGCTGTCGAGCACCGAGCGCATCTTGGTCAGGTCGGGTGCTTCGTGGACCTCGGGCCGGGTGCTGGCAGCGGGCTTCGTCGTCGCTGCCCTCGCGGCCTTGGCACGCGCGGACGCGGTGCCGGAGCCGTTCTGGGTGGCGCGGGTCTGGAGCTCGGTCACGGCGTTCCTCCGGTGGTGTCGGGTGAAGAGACGTCGACGGCACGTTCGGCGTCGACGACGAGCAGGATCGATCCGGGCAGGGGCAGCACCCCGCCGACCACGTCCTGCACGGTGGCGGGCAGGTTGGCCGGGGTGGGCTGCAGCGGGACACCAGTGGTGTCGATGACGTCACCGATGTCGTCGACGAGCAGGGAGACGACCTCGCCGCGGGAGCGGACGATGACGTTCATGGGCAGCTCGCCGTCGGCTCGCGGTGGGAGCCCGAGCCGGCACCGCAGGTCGAGCGCGGTCACGATCTGGCCGCGCAGGTTGATGAGGCCGTGGACGGCGTCGGGCGCGCAGGGCACCACCGTCAGCTGCTGGTAGCGCAGCACCTCCTGGACGTGCTCCACCTGGAGGCCGAAGTACAGCCCGTCGACCCAGAAGGTGCAGATCTGGCCGGTCGTCGCGGAGGTGGCTCCGGGGGCCGGCGGGGCGGAGAGGGTCATCGCACACCTGCCAGGACGGGACGCACGACGGCGTCGAGGTCGACCAGGTCGGTGACCCGGTCCTGGACGACGGCGGAGCCGAGGACGCCGTTGCGCTTGCCGACCTCGGTCGGGACGACCTGCTCCTCGACGACGTCGAGCACCCGGTCGATGACGATGCCGACGCGGTGCAGGCCGTCCTCGTGGACGACCACGCTGATCTGGTGGTCCTCGTTCGGCGGAGACTCCGCCAGGCCGATCGCCGGCGCGAGCCGGACCAGGGGCAGGATGCCGTCGCGGTACTGCACGACCTCCGCCCCGCCCGAGCGCTCGATCCTGGCCAGGTCGAACTCCTCGAGCCGCGAGACCGCCGTGAGCGGGAGCGCCGCCCGACGGCCTTGGGAGACCTCGAGGACCAGCAGGGCCCGCGCGTCGACGGTGCCGACCGCGACCTCGGCCTCGGCCGCGTGGGCGGCGCCGATGACCCGGTCGCGGGCGATGCCGGCGACGTCGAGGATCAGGGCGACCCGCCCGTCGCCCATGATCGTGGCGCCGGCGTACATCGGGATCGCCTTGAGCTGGCGGCCGATCGGCTTGACCACGATCTCCTGGGTGTCGTGGACCTCCTGCACGCACAGCCCGAAGCGGACCTCGTCGGCCTGGACCACCACGATGGTGAGGCCCTCCGGGCCGGCCTTCGGCCCGCCCAGCGCCTCGGAGAGCGAGACGAGCGGCAGCAGGCGGCCGCGCAGGCGCAGCACCGGGGCCCCGGCCAGGGTCTCGACGTTGTCCGCGAGGTCCTGGCCCTCGAGCCGGACGAGCTCGACGAGGTTGGCCTGCGGGATCGCGTAGCGCTCCCCGTCCTGGCCCACGACCAGCGCCGGGATGATCGCCAGGGTGAGCGGGATACGGATCCGCATGGTCGTGCCTTGGCCGACGGTCGAGGTCATGTCGACGCTGCCACCGATCCGCTCGATCGAGGTGCGCACGACGTCCATGCCGACCCCGCGCCCGGAGACGTTGGTGACGGTCTCGGCGGTGGAGAAGCCGGGCCGGAAGATGAGGTCGAGCACGGCGCGCGGCTCCATCCGGGCCAGCTGCTCCCGCGAGACCACGCCGCGGGCCACGGCCACGTCGCCGATCCGCGCCGGGTCGATGCCCTTGCCGTCGTCGGTGATCTCGACGACCACCTGGCCGGACTCGTGGTAGGCGCGCAGCGACAGCTTGCCGATGGCTGGCTTGCCCTGGGCGACCCGGTCGGCCGGCGGCTCGATCCCGTGGTCGAGGGAGTTGCGCACGAGGTGGGTCAGCGGCCCCTTGAGCGCCTCGAGCAGCGAGCGGTCCAGCTCGGTCTCGTGGCCCTGCATGTCCAGGTCGACCTCGCGGCCCAGCTGGAGGGCCAGGTCGCGCACGATCCGCGGCATCTTCGACCAGACCTGGCCGATCGGCTGCATGCGGGTGCGCATCACGCTCTCCTGCAGCTCGCTGGCCACGAGGTCGAGGCGCTGCGAGGCCCGCACCAGCTCCACGTCGTCGGCGGTCTCGGTGCGCTGGAGGATCTGGTTGCGGGTCAGCACCAGCTCGCCCACCAGCTGGACCAGCCCGTCGAGCAGGTCGACGTCGACGCGGACGGAGGAGTCGACCACCCCGCGGCGGCCCTCCTCCGGCTCGATCTCGAGGGTCGGCTCGGCGACTGGCGCGGTAGCGGCGGCGACGGGCGCAGGGGCGGGTGCCTCGGCGGCGGGCGCGGACGACTCGGCCACCGGCACGACGGGTACGACGACGGGGGCAGCATGCTCGACGACGGTCGCCGGCGCCGG
>FWWL01004975.1_pt1 | contig 17469 bp, 15 predicted proteins | sample 2228331 | NCBI WGS metagenome assembly FWWL01 (sample SAMEA103939775, study PRJEB20133) | metagenome
ACGTAGGCATTGCTCCGGTCGTCCTTCCGTTTATGCTCAGCCTGCCTTGCGGCAGGGCGCCCGTGAAACGCCGCGTCTTCGCGGCCTTCGCCCCGGTGCGGGCGATTCCCGGCTCCATCGGCGCCGGCACGGCTTCCCTGTCGCCGTGCGCGGTGCGGCCGGGACGGCTCCCGGCGACCCCGCAGGGAAGCCGGTTATGTCAATGCGTCGCGGACGGTGCGCCGTCCCGTCTTCACTCGTCTTCGACGGGCAGCTCGTCGGGCTCCGCGTCCAGGGCCGGCTCCGCCAGAGTCAACGCCGCCTCGGCGCCTGCCTCCTTGCGGATGCGCTCCTCCAGCTCGGCGCACAGCTCGGGGTTGTCTTCCAGATACCGCCGGGCGTTGTCGCGTCCCTGGCCCAGCCGGATGTCCCCGTAGTTGAACCAGGTGCCCGTCTTCGTGACGATGCCCATCTCGGCGGCCACGTCCAGCACCGAGCCTTCGCGGGAGATGCCCCTGTTGAAGAAAACATCGAACTCGGCCTGCTTGAACGGAGCGGCCACCTTGTTCTTTACGATTTTAACACGGACGCGGTTGCCGATGGGCTCATTGCCGGATTTCAGCGTCTCCACGCGGCGGACCTCCATCCGCACCGACGCCCAGAACTTCAGAGCGCGGCCCCCCGGCGTGGTCTCCGGGTTGCCGAACATCACCCCGATCTTCTCGCGGATCTGGTTGATGAAGATGGCCGCCGTGTTGGTCTTCGATGCCGAACCGCCTATCTTGCGCAGGGCCTGGGACATCAGCCGCGCCTGCAGCCCCACGTGCGAGTCGCCCATCTCGCCCTCTATCTCGGCCTTGGGCACGAGCGCGGCCACAGAGTCCAGCACCACCACATCCACCGCGCCGCTTCGCACCAGAGCGTCCACGATCTCCAGCGCCTGCTCCCCGGTGTCGGGCTGGCTGATGAGCAGGTTGTCGATGTCCACCCCCAGATTCCGGGCATAGAGCGGGTCCACGGCGTGCTCCGCGTCCACGAACGCCGCGATGCCGCCCCGCTTCTGCGCCTCCGCGATGACGTGGAGGGCCAGAGTGGTCTTGCCGGACGACTCCTGACCGTAAATCTCGATCACGCGGCCCCGGGGGATGCCCCCGACGCCCAGCGCAAGGTCGAGCGCCAGCGACCCGGTGGGGATGGAGTCCACCTTCAGCTGCGGGCGCTGCCCGAGCTTCATCACGGACCCTCGTCCGAACTGCCGCTCTATCTGAGTGATCGCAAGCTCCAGAGCCTTCTCTTTGTCCATCTCACTCCTCGTCGCTCTCCGCGCCGCGCGTCACGGCTCCCGTCGCCAGCGTGAACCCGGCCAGCGGTTCGTACACCGCCCCGGAAGGGGCCAGTGTGCTCTTCATCAGCCAGAAGCGCCGCACCCCCACCTCGAGGGGCTGCATCTCCTCCTCCTCCGCCCATCCCCGGAACCAGGGAGACGGCTCCGGGTGGCGCAGGCGTCCCAGAGTCACGTGCCCGCTGAAGCGGTCCTCCTTCGGGAAGCCGAACGGCCTCAGCGACTCCTCCACCCGGGACGCAAGCGACGCCAGCTCCTCGCTTCCCTCGCCGACGCCCGCCCACAGCACCCGCGGCCGCCCCTCGGAAGGGAATGCCCCCAGCCCCCGGATGCAGAGCCGGAAGCCTTCCGCACCCGCCGCGGCCTCCTGCAGCGCCTTCTCCACCCGCGGGATGTCGCGCTCCCTGACATCCCCGAGGAACTTCAACGTGATGTGCAGGTTTTCCTTGCGGGTCCAGCGAACATCTGTTCCTTTTTTCTTCCCCCGTTCGATGAGGCTGGCCAGCGCCTCCCGGACCTCCGCCGGCAGCAGCACGGCGACGAACAGCCGGGCGCTCTCCTCAGCCTGCCGCATTCTCCGGGAACTCCTCGAGCATCGTCCGGCGCAAAAGCGCCAGCGCGGCCTGCGACGCCCGCAGCTTCACCGTGGCGCGGTCTCCGGCGAACAGGTTGCGCTCCGCTCGCGCCCCCCGGGCCGTCGAGATGCCCAGCCAGACCAGTCCCACCGGCTTCTCCGGCGTCCCCCCGGAAGGGCCCGCAATCCCTGTATCGGACACGGAGATGTCAGCGCCCGACCGGCGTCTGGCTCCTTCGGCCATCGCGACGGCCACCTCCTCGCTCACCGCCCCGTGTGCCTGAATCATCTCCGGCGGAACGCCCAGCAGCTCCGTCTTGGCTTCGTTGGAGTAGCACACCGCTCCCATCAGGAATGCCCCTGAGCTTCCCGGCACGTCCGTGATGCGGGACGAGATGAGTCCTCCCGTGCAGGACTCCGCCGTGGCCAGGGTGAGGCCCCGCTCCAGCGCCTCCCGCACCACCACCGACTCGAGCGTCTCGTCGTCCACTCCGTAAAGCCACTCGCCCGCCCGCTCCCGCACGGCTGCTTCCATCCGGGCGATCATCTCCCGCGCCGTGTCCTCGTCGGGCGCCTTGGCCGTGATGCGCAGGTGCACCTCGCCGGTCTTGGCGTAGGGGGCCAGGGTGGGATTGGGACTGGCCATCAGGTCGCGGACCTTCGGTTCCAGCAGCGACTCGCCGATTCCGACGAACCTCAGCACCCGGGAGCGGAGCACCTCCGAGGGCGTGAACCCCCGGGATGCCAGCCAGGGGACGGCTTCGTTCAGCCACATCGGCCTCATCTCCGCCGGAGGGCCCGGCAGGCAGATGACCGACCGGTCTCCGCAGTCGAAGATGCAGCCCGGCGCGGTGCCGTTCGGGTTCTTCAGGTTGACTCCCCGGACCGGCTTCAGCGCCTGCTTCAGGTTCGCTTCGCTGAAGGGGATTCCCCGGCGGGCGAAAAAGGCGCGGATGGCCTCCTCGGATTCCGGGTCCGGCGCCAGGGGGATGCCGGTGGCGGCGGAGCAGGCCTCCTTCGTCAGGTCGTCCTGGGTGGGTCCGAGACCGCCGATGGTGATGACGATGTCGGCGCGGGACAGCGCCAGCCGCAGGGCCGCCTCCAGTCGTTCAAGGTTGTCGCCGACGGTGCTGCGGTGGAGCACATCGATGCCGCGCGCGGCAAGGTCCTGCGACAGGAAAACGGCGTTGGTATCGGTGATCTGGCCGAGCAGCAGCTCGGTCCCGACGGAAACGATCTCGGCGCGCAAAGGAAAACAATCCTCCCGGGTGACAAACACTGCATGATACCACACCCCGGCAGCCGCGCGGGCGGCCGCCGGGAGGGGAGGGACGGTGTACGAGAGGATGGCATCATGGCATTCGCAAGGACATTGAAGCCTGGAGAGCGCGTCCGTCTGGACACGCTGGACACTGCGGAGCGCGGCGGGCTCACTGAGGAGGAAGGGAGGCGCCGGACCGCAGAACTGGGCGCCCGTCTCGCGGAGCTTCAGGAACTGATGTTCGCCGCAGGAGATACCGCCCTGCTGGTGGTCCTGCAGGGACGCGACACCAGCGGCAAGGAGGGCGCGGCGAAGTGCCTTCTCCGCCACATCCACGCGCCCAGCTGCCGCGTGGTGTCGTTCAAGGCTCCGGTGCCGGACGAGCTGGCACGGGATTTCCTCTGGAGGGTGCATCGCGAGGTTCCGGCGAAAGGCTGCTGCGCCATCTTCAACCGCTCGCACTACGAGGACGTGCTGGTCGCGAGGGTGCGTGGCCTGGTTCCCGCAGGCGTCTGGCGGCGCCGTTACGCTCAGATCAACGCGTTCGAGCGCCTGCTCGTGGAGACGGGGACCATCGTGCTCAAGTTCTTCCTGCATATCAGCCCAGGGGAGCAGGAGAAGCGGTTGCTGGAGCGCGAGAAAGACCCGGTCAAGGCGTGGAAGCTGAACGTGGAGGACTGGAAGGACAGGAGTCTGTGGGACGGCTACACCCGCGCCTACGAGGACGCCCTGCGCCGGTGCAGTCCCGCGCATGCGCCGTGGCGCATCGTGCCGGCGGACCACAAGTGGTTCCGCGACCTTGCCATCGTCGAGGCTGTCGTGCAGGCGCTGGAGCCGCGCCGGGAGGACTGGATGCGGCGTCTGGAACGGATAAGCCGGGCTGCGCGCCGTGAGTTGGAAGACTATCGCCGCGCGGCTGGAGCCGCGTCCCGCCCTTCGATGCACGATTGACAAAGGCGGGTCCCGCAGGTACGATTCAACCGCCGGTCTCTCCGGGACGGATGCTCGACAGGCGGCTCGAGGGAGGCTGGAGTCGCACATGCAGGAAGGAAGGAATTGAGGAAGACCACCTTTGTCAGGCCCGGCACTCTTCGCAGCAACGGACCGGCTCGCATCTTCGTCGCCGCCACGCGCCAGAACGACGGCAAGACGACCACCAGCCTGGGACTCATCCATTCGCTGAAGCAGCGCTTCGACCGGGTGGGCTACATCAAGCCCGTCGGACAGCGCTACACCGAGCTGGACGGGCACAAGATCGATGAGGACGCGCTGCTCATCCGTGAGACCTGCGACCTCGAAGGCGACCTGGCCGACATGTCGCCCATCGCCATTCCTCGCGGATTCACGGAGTCGTATATCTTCTCCCCCGACCCGAAGAAGCTGGAGAAGGAGGTGCTGGACAGCTTCTCGCACGTTGCGGAGCAGTCGGACGTGGTAGTCATCGAAGGGACGGGCCACGCCGGGGTGGGCTCCGTCTTCGACATGTCCAACGCGGACGTGGCGCGTCTGCTGGACTCCCGGGTGCTTCTGGTGGCCTCCGGAGGCATCGGACGGCCCATCGACGAGGTGATGCTGAACAAGGCGCTGTTCGACTCCCGCGGCGTGGAGATCCTGGGCGTCATCGTCAACAAGGTAGAGGTGGACAAGTACGACAAGGTCAACCGGACGGTCCGGAAGGGCCTCGAGCGGCTGGGGCTGGAATGCGTGGGGGTGGTGCCCTACCGCAAGGTGCTCTCAAGCCCGACGATGGAGCAGATTCTGGAGGACCTGGGCGGGAAGCTGCTGTCGGGCAGGTCGGGCCTGAAGAACACGGTCGGGCGGATGGTCATCGGGGCGATGGCGCCCCACGAGGCCATGGACTATTTCGCCCGCGAGGTGCTGCTCATCACTCCGGGCACGCGCGAGGACCTGGTCATCGCCGCGATGAGCTCGTGCGTGGTGGGCATCGGCAAGACCCACTGCGTGAGCGGCATCGTCATCACGGGAGGCATCGAGCCGCACCGGAACATCATGGAGCTCATCAGCCGCACGTTCATCCCGGTGGTCTCGGTCCCGGAGGACACCTTCACGGTGGCCAGCAAGGTCAACCGGCTCATCGTCAAGGTGCGCCCCGGTGACTCCGAGAAGGTGCGCACGGCTGAAGAGCTGTTCGAGGAGTTCGTCGATTTGGACCGCATCCTCGAGAAGATGGCCTGAACCGTCGATGGATTTTCAGGAAAGCGTGGAATGGCTTTCCAGCCTCCGCCGGTTCGGGATAAAGCTGGGGCTGGAGCGGTTCCGCAATGTGCTGGCGCTCGCGGGAGACCCGCAGCTTTCCTTCCGCTCCGTCCACATCGCCGGGACGAACGGTAAGGGCTCGACTGCGGCGATGGTCGCCGCGGCGGCCCGGAAGAGCGGCCTGCGAACGGGGCTCTATCTGTCTCCGTATGTCTTCGACATCCGGGAGCGCATCCAGATCGACGGGGAGATGGTGTCCCGCAGGCGTTTCTCGCAGCTTGCCACGGAGGCGCGGCGTCTCGTCGGGGAGGCGGAGGCGAGAGGGTGGGGCTCGCTCACGGAGTTCGAGGCCAAGACGCTGATGGGCTTTCTCTGCTTCGCTGAAGACGGGGTGGAGTTCGCTTCGGTGGAGGTGGGACTGGGCGGGAGGCTGGACGCGACGAACGTCATCGTCCCGGAGGTGTCCGTCATCACCAACGTGGCGATGGACCATATGGAGCATCTGGGCGGGACGCTGGCCGAGATTGCGGCGGAGAAGGCCGGCATCATCAAGCGGGGAGTGCCGGTGGTCTGCGGCGCACAGGAGGAGGCTGTGGCCGCGGTGGTGATGGAGAAGGCCCGGCGGGAGGGCGCGCCGGTGGTGTGGGTGGTGCCGGAGGGGCGGGTGCCGCCTGCCGGAGCCGCGGGCTGCGTGTCGTACAGCGTGGCCGATGGCCGGGACCCGCTGGTCTGCGGCGTGCGCGGCCGGCGCTGGACGCTGCCGGAGCTGCGCCCGGCTCTGCAGGGCGAGTTCCAGGCCGCCAATGCCGCCTGTGCGGCGGCCGCTCTGGAGGAGCTGGCTTTGCGCGGCTGGGCCGTCACCGGGGAGCATGTCCGAGACGGCATCCGGGAGGCGTGGCTTCCGGGGAGGCTGCAGGTGCTCAGACGCCGCCCTCTCGTCATCGCCGACGGAGCCCACAACCCGGCTGCGGCCGAGGAGGTGGCCCGCTATCTGGAGGCGCGGCTCGGAGGACGGCCGCTGGCGCTGGTTGCGGGTATGATGTCATCACACGAACCGGACGAGGTGCTCGCCCGTCTTGCGCCGCTTGCGCGTTGGGTCGTCGCGACGGAGACGGGAGAGACGGGAACACGCCCCTGCCGGGATATCGTCCAAACTGCGGAGCGGTACTGCAGCCACGTCACCGCCTGCCCGGATGTGAACGAGGCCATCCAACAGGCCTGTGCTCTGGCCGGACGGGACGGTGTGGTCTGCGTGACGGGGTCGTTCTACCTGCTGGGACGCATCAGAAGGCCGCTTCGTGTGCCGGCGGGGATGCTGTGAGCGGCAGGCCCGGCAACAGGGGATTCAGGGGGTGCCGATGATGAGATTCTGCGGTTCGAGATGGGTCTGGACGGTGGCCGCGATGCTCGCTGCAGCGGGCGCCGCGTTCGCGGCGGCGGGTGACGACGCCGTCCGGGAAGCCATCTCGCTGTTCAACGAAGGCAAGCCAGCCGAAGCCATCCAGAAGCTGGAGGACGCCCGGCCGTCTTCTCCGGACAACGTGCTTCTTCACAACTGGCTGGGCTACCTTTACCTCAAGACCGGGCAGGCCGCAAAGGCGGTAGAGCCTCTGGAGCGGGCGCGGCAGCTGGACCCCTCCGGCGTGGAGGCTCTCCGGAACCTGGGCAATGCCGCGCTCGAGACGGGGGACCTGGAGAAGGCGCGCGCCTGCTTCGAGGAGCTGACCCGCCTTCAGCCCCGGTCCGCAGACGCTTTCTACAGTTTGGGCAACGTGTATCTGCGGCAGGGAGACCACGCGAAAGCCGCGGCCGCGTACCGCTCCTCGCTCGAGATAGACCCGGGCGATGCGCGGGTGCACAACAACCTCGGGGTCGCGCTGCAGAACCAGGGCCAAGCCATCCCCGCGGTCGCGGCCTACAAGAGAGCCACCGACCTTGCCCCGCAGGAGGCTCTTTACTGGTCGAACTACGGCCTCGCTCTGAAGGAGACCCGTCAGTCCGCGCTGGCCGTGGAGGCGCTCAAGAAGGCCGTGGCTCTCAACCGGGACGACTACGCGGCCCATATGGCGCTTGCGGAGATCTATGCGGGGCAGGGCAAGCTGACCCTGGCCATCGAGGCCCTGACTCAGGCGGCCCGCATCCAGCCGGATGAGTATCTGGTGCATCTGAACCTCGGGGTGCTGCAGGGCAGGACCGGGCAGAACGCGGCGGCGGAGCGCTCGTATCTCCGGGCGCTGGAGCTGAAGCCGGGCGACCCGGAGGCGCTGAACAATCTGGGGTGGCTCTACTACTCCCAGGGGAACATCGAGTGGGCCATCGAGCGGTTCGAGGCTGCCCTGGCGACGGACCCGAAGTTCGCACCCGCCCTCCAGAACGTGGCCGCGGCCTATCAGGCCGCCGGGCAGAACGAGAAGGCCATCGCGCTCTGGGAGCAGGCTGCCGCCTCCCGTCCGGATGACCCTGCGCCCAGACTCGCGCTCGGGAATCTCTATCTCAAGCAGAAGGAATACGACAAGGCGCGGCAGTCGTACGAAGCCACGCTGAAAGGAGGGCCGGGGGACGTGCCGGGGCTCATCGGCGTGGCGCTGGTGCTGGAGCGCACGGGCAGGCTGGCGGAGGCGGAGGCCGAGCTTCGCAAGGCGCTGAAGCTGGATCCGAACTCGGCCACCGCCCACAACAACCTGGGCTCCGTGCTGGAACGCGCGGGCAGGAAGGACGAGGCGCGCAGGCACTACGAGAGGGCGGTGCAGCTGGAGCCGGGGCATCCGGATGCGATGAAGAACCTGGCCCGTCTCGGCATCCGGAGCTGAGAAGGCTCCCGGGCCCCGTCTGGCGGCTGTGGACTGCATCGGATTCGTCGTAAACCCCAGCAAGCCCGACGCCTTCGGGCTGGGCGAGCGGCTGGCGGCGCGGGCGGCGGCCGCTGGCTGCCAGGTCCTCATCGAGAGCCCGGCGCCGTTCGCCTGTCCTGCGGAGGAAGCCCCGCTTGCCGAAGTGGTCGCCCGGGCGGACGTCCTCGTCATCCTCGGCGGGGACGGTTCGCTTCTCCGGGTGGCTCGCGAGGCTGCCCCGGCCGGAAAGCCGATGCTCGGCATCCAGTTCGGGCACTACGGCTTCATCATGGAGACGGAGCCGGAGGACGCGCTGGAGGCTCTGGAGCGGGTGCTGGAAGGCCGCTATACCCTGAGCCGCCGGATGATGTTCCGGGCGGAGGTGCTGCGCGGCGGGAAGGCCGCCGGGACCCACCTGGCGCTGAACGACGTGGTGGTGGGGCGCGGGGAGCTGTCGCGGCTTCTGCGCCTGAGCGTGGTGGTGGGCTCCCACGAGGTGGTGCGCTACAGCGCGGACGGGCTCATCATCGCCACTCCCACCGGCTCCACCGCGTATTCGCTCTCGGCGGGCGGGCCCGTGGTGCACCCGGAACTGGACGTTGTGACGCTCACTCCCATCGCGCCTCATACCCTCAGCGCCCGGGCGCTGGTCATTCCCGCGGACGAGGTGATACGGGTCTCCGCAGGAGACCCGGGCAACTCCACCGTCACGGTGGACGGCCAGCATTTGGAGCGGCTGGGAGAGGGAGACGTGGTCCGGGTGGTCCGCGCTCCGGTCACCGCGGACTTGGTGCAGATCAGCAGCACGGCGTTCTACAAGCAACTGGACAGCCGGCTGGGTTTTGGTGAAAGATTCGAGCGGTAGCTCCCCGGCCGTGACCAAGCCCGGCCGGGCCTGCCGGGGGGAGCGATGCTCACAGAACTGCACGTCGAGAACTTCGCCCTCATCGACCGTCTGGACGTCCGGTTCGGGGAGGGTCTCACCGTCCTGACGGGCGAGACCGGAGCGGGCAAGTCCATCATCGTCGATGCCCTGAACGCCGCCCTAGGAGAGCGCACGGACGCGGATTGCGTGCGGACCGGATGTGAGCGGGCGCTGGTGCAGGCCGCCTTCGACCTCCGGGAGTCCCCTGCCGTGCGGGCGCAGCTGGAGGAGGGGGGACTGGGCGGCGACGACGTCCTCATCGTCTCGCGGGAGGTGACCGCGCAGGGACGCTCCCAGTGCCGGGTGAACGGCCGACTTGTCACGCTGGGACTGGTTCGCGAGCTCACGGCTCTGCTGGCGGACGTGCACGGGCAGCACGAGCATCAGCTTCTGCTGTCCGCGGCGTGGCAGCTGGAGCTGCTGGACGCGTTCGCCGGGCAGGAGGCGCTGGAGGGCCGCAGCCGTTACGCGGCGGAGTGGAACGCTCTGCAGAGGGCGGAGTCCGAGCTTCAGGGTCTCATCTCCGACGAACGCGAGCGGGCGCGCCTGGCGGACCTTTACCGTTTCCAGGTGGCTGAGATCGACGCGGCGGCGTTGCGGCCCGGCGAGGAGGAGGAGCTGCGCCGGGAGGCGGTGCGTCTGGCCAATCTGGAGAAGCTTTTCGTGGCGGCGGCGCAGTGCGCGGAGCTTCTCTCGGGAGACGAGTCGGAGTTCCCGGGAGCAGTGGCCGCGGCGGGGCAGGCGGCGAAGGCGCTGGAGAGCGTATCCGGCTTCGCCCCGGAGCTCGCGGAGATGCGCTCGCTGCTGGAGAGTGCGGCCGTTTCGCTGGAGGAGGCGCTGTCGGGCGTGCGCCGGTGGCGCGACAGCCTGGACGTGAGTCCGGAGCGCATCGACCGGGTGCAGTCGCGGCTGGATGTCATCGCGTCGCTCAAACGGAAGTACGGGGACACCGTGGAGGACGTGCTGGCTTACCGCGACCGCGCGGCGGCCGAGCTGGGAGCGCTGGAGCGCTCCGACGAGCGCAGGCAGGTGCTGGAGGCGGAGCGGGAGCGGGCGCAGCAGCAGGTGGCGTCCCTGGGCGGGCAGCTGTCCGCCCTGCGCAGGGCGGCGGCGGAGGCGCTCGAAGCGCGGGTGGAGTCCGGTCTGCAGGAGCTGGGGATGCAGGGCGCCCGCTTCCACATCGCGCTGGAGGAGGCGCCGCCCGGACCAAGAGGGCGCGACCGGGTGGAGTTCCTCATCTCGGCGAACGCCGGCGAGCCGCTGAAGCCGCTCTCGCGGGTCGCGAGCGGGGGAGAGGTGTCCCGGACGATGCTCGCGCTGAAGGTCGCGGCGATGGAATGCGACCCGGTCCGGACGCTGGTGTTCGACGAGATAGACGCCGGCATCGGGGGGCGCACGGCCAACACGGTGGGCGAGAAGCTGCGTTCCATCAGCCGGGGACGTCAGGTGCTGTGCGTCACCCACCTTCCGCAGATCGCCCGCTTCGCCGACCATCACCTGAAGGTCGAGAAAGGGGAAGGGGCCGCGGGCGGCGAAAGGATCGTCATCAGTGTGCGGGCGCTCGAAGGCGAGGAGCGTGTGGGCGAGCTGGCCCGCATGCTCGGTGGCAGCGAGGAAAGCGAGGCGGCTGTTCGGCATGCGCGGGAACTTCTTGGCGTCGAGCCCCGCACGCGCTAGCAGGTCGCGCGGGTCGAAGGCAGCCGGCCCGGCCCGGTGCGGACGGCGCACCAAAGACCTGGCGAAGCGGCTCAAGCGGGGCGACATCGCCGTCATCGACCACCGCGACCTGGACAGCGTTGCCGCCCAGATGCTGGTGGAAGCCGGAGTGGCGGGGGTGGTCAACCTGTCGCCGTCCATCTCCGGAAGATATCCCAACCGCGGCCCTTCGGTGCTGCTGGAGGCCGGCATCCCGCTGCTGGACATCCCGGACCGCTCTCTGATGGACCGCATCCGGGAAGGGACTGTGGCGGAGATATCCGGCGACTCGCTCCGGCTGGACGGAGCCCGGGTTGCGGACGGCGAGCTTCAGACCGCGGAGGTCGTGGAGCGCAAGCTGGAGGAGAGCCGCCGGAACCTGGACGAGGAACTGCAGCGGTTTGCACGGAACACCCTGGAGCGAGCGTCGCAGGAGCTGAGCGTGCTGCTCGCCTCGGTGAAGCCTCCTCCCACGCGTGTGAGCATCCAGGGGCGGCACGCGCTGGTGGTGGTGCGGGGGGAGAGCTACAAGCAGGACCTCCAGATCATCCGGGGCTACCTTCTGGACGTGCGTCCGGTGCTCATCGGCGTGGACGGCGGCGCCGACGCCCTTCTGGAGATGGGCTTGCGGCCTGACATCATCATCGGGGACATGGACAGCGTCTCGGATGCCGCCCTGCGCTGCGGAGCCGAGATCGTGGTGCACGCGTATGCGGACGGGCGCCCCGCTCCGGGGGAGGAGCGCGTCCGGGAGATGGGGCTGAAGTATAGCACCTTCGCCGTTCCCGGCACCAGCGAGGATGCCGCGATGCTGTTTGCCTACGAGCACGGAGCGGAACTCATCGTCGCGGTGGGCACGCACTCCAACCTGTTCGACTTTCTGGAGAAGGGGAGGGGAGGGATGGCCAGCACGCTGCTGGTCCGGATGCGCATCGGCTCGCGGCTGGTGGACGCGCGGGGGGTCAGCAGGCTCTATCCCGCGCGCCGGCCGTTGACGGAGATGCTGCTCCTGCTGCTGGGCGGGCTGATGCTGGTCACCATCATCTTCCAGCAGAGCGAGCCGGCCCGCGCCTGGCTGGAGATGCTGGGGAATTCGGTGCGGCTGAAGCTGCTGGAGTGGCGCATCCTGGGATACTGAACCGGGGAGGCTCCTGAGTGCGTTGATAGACCTGAAGTATCACGTCTACAGTCTGGTGGCTGTCTTTCTTGCGCTGGCGGTCGGCATCCTCATCGGGGCCTCCATCAGTGGGGGGCTGACGGGCAACGAGGCCATCAGCCGGCAGAGCCGCGCCATCGAGCGTCTGAACCGGGAGTTCCGGGCCCATCAGGCCACGCTGGCGGAGAAGCAGTCGGCGCTGGACGCAGCCACGCGACAGCTCAGGCAGGCTGATATGCTGGTGGAGAGGCTTTATGCTCCACTCGTGCAGGGGAAGCTGGCCGGGCGCGGTGTGGCGCTTGTGCAGATGGGGCAGGGGGAGGAGGTCGCCGCTTCCGTGAAGGCCGCGCTCCAGCAGTCGGGAGCGGTGGTGAACTCCGTCACGCGGCTGGACACGGATTTCGGCTTCGGCGACCCGGAGAAGATGAGAAAAGCCGCTCAGACCCTTCCGCTGGAGTTCCAGGCGGCGGGCAAGGAGCCGTACCAGCAGGTCTGGGGGTACCTCTCCACGGTGCTGTCGGCGGGCCGGCCGGACAACCCGTTGGAGAGGTTGGCGAGCATAGGGCTCCTGCAAGGGGAGGGGGATTATTCCAGGCCCAACAGGTTCGTCGTCATCGTGTTCCCCAAGGGCTCGGACCCCTCGGCGCTGAAGGAGGTGGTGGTCCAGCCGCTTCTCGGCAAGCTGAAGGATGCCGGCCTGTCAGCGGTCGTCGCCAGTGCCGCCACGGGCAGCCAGACCCCTCAGGAGTTCTGGTCGCAGTTCGACGTCCCAACCATCAGTCACGCCGAGATGGCCTTCGGCAGGATCTGTCTGGTTGAAGCGCTGGTGCGCGGGGAGGGGCACTACGGTCTGGGCCGCGACGAGGAGCTCCTTCCCGCCCGTCTGACCGCGAAGTGACGCGGGCGAGCCTGCTCATCCCCGCCTTCAACGAGGAGGACCGCATCGCGGAGACCCTGCAGGCGGCCTGTGGCCTGCGGGGGGTCTCCGAGATCATCGTCATCGACGATGGAAGCACTGACCGGACGGCGGATGCCGCGGCGTCAGCAGGGGCGGCGCGCGTGCTGAGGCTGCCGCGGAACCGGGGCAAGGGTGCGGCGCTGGACGCGGGTCTGCGGGAGGCGACGGGGAGGTTCATCCTGATGCTGGATGCGGACCTGGGGGGAAGCGCTTCGCTGGCGCAGCCCCTTCTGGACCCGGTGCTGGAGGGCCGGGCGGACATGACCGTCGCCGTGTTCCCCGAACTCCGGTCGCAGCGGGGAGGAGGGGGCTTCGGACTGGCGCTGCGGCTGGCGCGCTGGGGCATCCGGCTGCTGACCGGGGCTGAGCTGGCCGCTCCGCTTTCCGGGCAGCGGGCGCTGGACCGGCGCATCGTGGAGACGATGGGAGGATTCGGGCGCGGGTTCGGGGTGGAGACAGCCCTATCGGGCTGGGCCGCCGCGGGGGGATGGAAGGTGCTCGAGGTGCCGCTCGAGATGTCGCACCGCCGGACCGGGCGGGAGCTGCGGGGCTTCCTGCACCGCGGACGCCAGCTCCTGCACATCGCCCGCGCGCTGCTCTGGCTCGCGGGGGCCCGCCGGCGGGCGCGGGGCTGCCGCACGTGACCCCTGCGGCGGCACTCTCGGCGGTCGCCTTCGGCACGGCTCTCACCGTCCTGGGCCGGCTGGCTCTGGGCCGTCTCGGTCGGCGGGTGACCAACTTCCGGGGCGACTCCATCCCGGCCGGATACGGGGTGTATGTCGCGGCCTGGGGATGCAGCCTCCCGCTGGGTCTTCTGGCGGCCGGGACGGAGGACGATGCCCGCAGCCTCGCCGCGGCGCTGCTGGTGGCGGCCGGGGTGCTGGGGGCGTTGGGGTTCGTGGATGACGCCTTCGGCGCCCACGGCGCCGGGGGGTTCGCGGGACATCTCCGGGCGCTGGTGCGCGGGCGCAGGGTCACCACGGGGCTCCTGAAGGCGGCGGGCGGCGGGCTGGCCAGCATCGGGGCGGCGTGGCTGCTTCACAGGGGCGGCGTGCCGGGGCCGGTGCTCCTTGCGGACGCCATTGTCATCGCCCTCTTCGCCAACTTCATCAACCTGCTCGACCTGCGGCCCGGCCGCGCGGGCTGGGCTTTTCTGGTGCTGTGGGCCGCTTTGTGCGGCGCCGGACTCGTCGCCGCCCCCGGAGGGAAGCCCTTCGGGCTGATGACGCTTCCGGCGGTCCTCGCCCTCCTCGTCCTGCTGCCGGGAGACTCGAAGGGACGGCGCATCATGGGCGACTCCGGCTCCAACCCGCTGGGCGGCATCCTCGGGGTGGGTGTCTGCGCCCTGCTTCCCCTCCCGGGCAGGCTGGCCTGCCTCGCCCTGCTGACAGGCGTCCATATCTATGCGGAACGCCGCTCTCTGTCCGTGCTCATCGAGTCCGTCCCGCTGCTTCGCGTGCTGGACCGGCTGACGGGCATCCGGTAGCCCCTCCGTCCGGCCGGAGCCGGAGGCCGTGGCTGCCCGGCAGGCCCCTGCTCTGTCACGCCGGAGACCCGGCGCCACTCGCGGCGTCCGGGCGGCCGCGGCTATACTGATAGCGTAGAGGAGACCCTATGACCGGCCATCCCCATGCGCATCCGCCGCAAGCCGGCTCGCCGCAAGAGCGCTTCGTTCCGCGCCTGGTCTTCTGGGAGACCACGGCGGCCTGCAATCTGAAGTGCATCCACTGCCGCGCCTCCGCCACGGACTCGGCGTCTCCCGACGACCTCTCCACCACCGAAGCCATCGCGATGATCGATGCCATCAGGGAGGTCAGCGCGCCCATCCTGGTGCTGTCCGGCGGCGAGCCCCTGGTGCGCCCCGACATCTTCCGGCTGGCTCGCCACGCGTCGGAGCGCGGCCTGAAGGTGGCGCTGGCCACCAATGGCACCATGGTCGACCGGGACGTCGCGCTTCGAGCGAAGGAGGCCGGAGTCGAGCGGGCCAGCGTCTCCCTGGACGGGCCGGACGCGGCCACCCACGACAGCTTCCGGCAGATGCCCGGCTCGTTCGAGGCGGCGCTGCGGGGCATCTCGGCCTTCCGCGAGGCCGGCATCCCGTTCCAGGTGAACACCTCCGTCGCCAACCACAACCGGGACCGGCTGCCGGAGATCCTGGACCTGGCGGTGAGGCTGGGCGCCGTGGCCTTTCATCTGTTCCTGCTCGTCCCGGTGGGGTGCGGGCTGGAGATTTCGGAGGAGGAGCAGGTCTCGCCGGAGGAGTACGAGCGCATCCTGAACTGGTTCTACGACGCCTCGCGGACGGTACCCATCAGCCTGAAAGCCACCTGCGCTCCCCATTACTACCGCATCCTGCGGCAGCGGGCCGCGCAGGAGGGTGTGCGCGTCAGCCGCGAGACCCACGGGATGGATGCGGTCACACGCGGCTGCCTGGCGGGCACCGCCGTGTGCTTCGTGTCCCATCGCGGCGATGTATACCCCTGCGGATACCTCCCGGTCAGGGCGGGGAATGTGCGGCTGCAGCGCTTCGCCGACATCTGGCGGGAGGCTCCGGTCTTCCGGGAGATGCGGGACTACGATTGCCTGAAGGGCAAGTGCGGGGTGTGCGAGTTCCGGGGAGTGTGCGGCGGGTGCCGGGCGCGGGCGTTCGGAGAGACGGGCGACTATCTGGGCGAGGAGCCCTACTGCGTCTACGAGCCGCGCTCTTCCGGACGCCGTACGGAACAAACCGTTGAAAAGCCTTCGCCGGCTCATCCTGAGTAGAGGGGGGTCCTGAGCTTATGATCGTCGCCATGCAGTCCGGCGCCACGCGCGAGGAGATTCACGCGGTCTGCGCGGTCATCGAGCAGAGCGGCATGAGAGCCGTCGAGATACCGGGTGGCGACCGGGTCGCCGTAGGGGTCGCCAGCGCCATCCCGGCCGACCTGCGCCCGGTGCTCACGGAGCGTCTTTCCGCGATGCCGGGCGTCGACCGGGTCACCCAGGTGAGCCGGGCCTACAAGCTGGCCAGCCGGGAGTTCCACCCCACGGACACGGTGGTCGAATGCTCCGGAGTGCGCATCGGAGGACGCGAGGTGGTGCTCATTGCGGGGCCGTGCGCCGTGGAGAACCCGGACCAGATGGCCAGGGCGGCGCGGGCTGTGCGCGAAGGCGGCGCCCGCATCATGCGCGGGGGGCCCTTCAAGCCTCGCACTTCCCCGTATTCGTTCCAAGGACTGGGCGCGGAAGGGGTGCGGCTGCTGGTGGAGGCGGCCCGCTCCGAGGGGCTGCTGACCATCTGCGAGGTGATGGACGAGGGGGACGTGGAGCAGTGCGCCGACGTGGACATCCTGCAGATCGGCGCGCGCAATATGCAGAACTTCCGCCTCCTGATGGCCGTGGGCCGCTCCGGGAAGCCGGTGCTGCTGAAGCGGGGTCCGGTGGCCACCATTGACGAGTGGCTGCTGTCGGCGGAATACATCCTCTGCCAGGACAATCCCAACGTCGTGCTGTGCGAGCGAGGGGTGCATCCCGTGGACCGCACTTATACCCGCTACACGCTGGATGTGGCGGCGGTTCAGGTGGCAAAGCACCTGAGCCACCTGCCGGTCATCGTCGATCCATCGCACGCGGCCGGGGACTGGCGCTATGTCCAGGCGCTGGCGCGGGCCGGGGTGGCGGCGGGGGCGGACGGCATCATGGTGGAGGTGCATCCCGACCCTGCAGCGGCGCTGTGCGACGGGCCGCAGGCGCTCCGGCCGGAGAAGTTCCTCGAACTGGCGAGCGAGCTTCGGGCCATCGCTGCGGCGATGGACCGTCCTCTGGCCTGAGTCCGCACAGAAGAGCCGGGGACGCTTGCATCCCTGAAGGAGACCTGCCGCCTGCAGCCGAACCGTTCCCCGGGACTCTACCCGGGGAGGGATGGGCCGCGTGCTTTCCGACGGGAATCCGCTGCTGATTCTGGCGCTGGCTGCAGCTGCAGCAGCCGGAGGGCTGTCCGCCTCCGCGGATGACGGCCGCCTCCGGTTCGGTTCGGGCGACACTCTTCTGGAGGTGGATGCCTCGCGGGGAGTGTTCACCGCCCTTGCCGACAGTGTCTCCGGCATGGGGGCGCGACCGGCTTCGGACCGGGCCGGGAACTTCAGGCTGCTGCTGGACCGTCCCGGCTCTCCTCCCGTCAGCGTGACAGGAAGCGAGCAGCAGCTGACGCGCTGGCGCTCCTCCGGCGGGCTGCTCGAGATGTCCTGGGACGGACCGCTGAAGGATGAGCGGGGCGCGGAGCATGACGTGGCTGTCCGCCTGACGGTCCGGGACACCCCTCAGGGTCTCGTCTTCCGCCTGAGCCTCCGGAACAGCAGCGACTGCAGGGTGCGGGAGGTCTGGTACCCCGTCATCGCGGGTCTGGAGACACTGCATCCGGCGGATGGCCCCCGGGACGGCCGGCTCTGGGTCCCCACGTCCACGCCCACCACGAGACCCCTCACGCTTCCGTTCGAGGACTGTGTCATCGGCTATCCCGGGCACGCCGCGATGTCGTACGCGTTCCTGCATT
>FWWL01006242.1_pt1 | contig 17460 bp, 16 predicted proteins | sample 2228331 | NCBI WGS metagenome assembly FWWL01 (sample SAMEA103939775, study PRJEB20133) | metagenome
CGACGGGAGCCAGGAAGGCCCCCGTCGGAGGCCGCCGCCAAGTGGTTTCTCTCAGTCCCTCGAATCGGAGCCGTCCGCACCGTCTACGTGCTCCTTCATCTCGTCCGCCACGGTGCCCTCCCAAAGGGGAGAGCCGGACACGTAGGCCGCCCGCGCCATCAGGTGCGCTGCGATCGGCTGCGTCACGAACAGGAACAGCACAACCAGCGCGGCCTTCGTCCTCACCCCGACGTCGTCGAACGCCACGATCACCGACAGCAGCACGCATCCGACGCCCAGCGTCGTCGCCTTGCTCGTGGCCTGCATCCGGGTCAGCGAGTCCGGCATCCGCAGAACCCCGTACGCCGCCAGAAAGGTCACCAGCGCGCCGAACGCCAGCAGGATCGCCGCCAGCAGGTCCCTCACTTCCCCGCCCCCCTTTCGATGAACCGGGCGAACGCGATGGTGCCGACGAACGCTACCAAAGCCACCGCCAACCCGACGTCCACCAGTAGAGGCTGACGATGCAGAACCGCCATGGCTGCGATCATTCCGGCGATCGTCACGCCCGCAAGGTCCAGGGCGATCACCCGGTCCGCCAAGCGCGGGCCGATCGCGAGGCGCACGGTGGCGGCCAGAAACGCCAGCGCTAACACGGCGAGCCCGATCTCCGCAACGGTCGTCAGCATTCGAACAGCTCCCGAACCCTCCGCTCGAACCCCTCGCGGACGCGCCGCCGCATGCCGTCCGGCCCGTCCTTCGGAAGGTGCATCGTGTGGACGAAGAGGCTTCGACGATCCGGGGCCACATCCAGCACCATCGTTCCGGGCGTCAGCGTCAGGAAGGTGGAAAGCAGCGTGATCTGAGCGTCCGAGGGCAGGTCGATGGGCACCCGAACGATGGCGGGCCTCAGCCCCTTGGGACCGCGCAGAACCTGCATGGCCACCTCCAAGTTCGCCAGCACGAGCTCGAGGAGGAAGAACGCCGCGAACGAAACCACCCTCTCGACCTGACGGATGTAGCGAACACGGCCGATCACTCCCCTGCGGGACAGCAGCCCCAGCAGGAACAGACCCACGAGGAACCCCACGCCCAGCGTCGCCGGTTCGAAGCTGCCCCACAGCGCGCACCACACCAACGCCAGAATCAGGTTCCAAGCGATCATCGAGTCGGGTCTCCCAGCACCGCCCTGACGTAACCCTCCCTGTCCAGCGAGCCGGACTGCGCCGAGGCCGCCAGCGCGGGGCCGATGCCCAGGCCCACGGCGAGCGCCGCCGCCGCGAACCAGACCAACGGGGCGTGCAGCAACGCCCCCTCGGCCCTGCCGAGGGGCCGGAGGCGCATCTCCTCCGGAGCCGGCTTCCAGAACGCCTCGCTCCAGATCTTGACCATCGAATACAGCGTGAACAGCCCCGTTGCCACCATCGCGGCGGCGATCCAGCCGAAGCCGCCGTCCAACGCCGCCAGCAGCGCCGCCAGCTTGGCCGCGAAGCCTGACGAAGGGGGAAAACCGGCCAGGGAGAACGCCAGCACCAAGAAGAGCGCCGCGAACCACCCGTGGCTTCGGAAAAAGCCGCCCAAGCGGTCCAGCCGGTAGGATGCGCCGAGCCTCCAGCCCACGCCGGCCGCGACGAACAGCGCGCTCTTCACGATGCCGTGGTGGATCATGAACAGAACGGCCGCAAGCACTCCCACCTTGCCGCCGATCCCCGCCGCGGCGATCATGTACCCCACCTGGCTGACGCTGTGGAAGGCGAGGATCCGGCGCCAGTCGGTCTGCACCACCGCGCCGAGCACCCCCACCAGCATCGTGGGCACCGACAGAGCCAGCAGGGCGGCGCTCCACAGAGCGCTCGCCTCGGTGAAGAACACCGTGCCCGTTCGGAGGATGGCGTACACCCCGACCTTGGTGAGCACCCCGGCGAACAGGGCGGCCACCGGGGCGGCCGGTGTGGGATACGCCGCAGGGAGCCAGAAGAAGAGGGGGAAAACCGCGGACTTGATGGAGAACGTGCCCAGGAACAACACCCCTACCAGACCGATCAGCCAGAGGTCCTCGGCGGGAATTCTCCGCTGAGCCAAGTCCGCCAGGTTCAGGGTGCCGGTCGTGCCGTACAGCAGACCCGCGGCGCACAGGAACACCGCCGAGGAAAGAAGGTTCAGAACCACGTACTTGAACCCGCCCTGAATCTGCGCCGGCCGGTTGCCCAACGTGAGCAGCACGAACGACGAGATCAGCGTCACCTCGAACCAGACGAAGAGGTTGAACAGGTCGGTGGTGAGGAACGCGCCCGAAACGCCCGCCAGCATCACCTGCACCAAGGGGTGGTAACCCAGCCTTTCCCAGCGGCCATCCGCCAGTGCGAGCGAGAAGACCGCGATGGGCAGGGCGACAACCGCGGTGAGCAGCACCATCGTGGCCGACAGCGGGTCGGCGAGGAACGAGATGCCGTATGGAGGCGGCCATCCCCCGATCGCGAGCGCCATGGGACCATCCGACAACACCCCACGGAAGAGCTGGATCGAGACCGCCAAGTAGGCGACGTGGGCAACCAGGGCGGCCGTCCTCTGCGCTCGGTGCCGGGCGTGCAGAAGCATCAGCAGGGCGGCGGCGAACAGCGGCAGGAGCACGGGCAGAACGATCACGTCTCCGGCTCCTCCTCCGTCATGCGGTCCAGATCGTCCGTGCCGGTGGCCTGGACCGTGCGGTCGGTCAACGCGAGGGCGAACCCGAGGACGCCGAAGCTGATCACGATGGCGGTGAGGATGAGCGCCTGGGCGAGCGGATCGGCCGCCTCCACAGGCGGAGCGGCGGCGCCCTCGGGCGCGATCGGCGGCACGCCGCGCCTGACGCTCGCCGAGACGAAGATCAGCAGGTTCGCCGCGTTGCCGATCAGCGACAGGCCGACGAGCAGCCGCACGATCGTCCGCCTCAGCATGAGGTAGACCCCGGTGGCGAACAGAACGCCCACGGTCAGCGCCAGCAGCAGCTCGACGGTCAAGCTTCCTCCTCCTCGGTCAGCGCGAACACCATCGTGAGGACCACCCCAACCACCAGGAGGTAGACGCCGAGGTCGAAAACAATCGGCGTGCCTACCTTGACGGCACCGACCGACCACCAGAGCGGCGCCAGAAAGCTGCCCCGGCTGGCCATGCCCGGCAGGCCGCTCACGATCGCGATCAAGAGCCCCATCGCGATCAGCGTCTCCGGCCGCAGCCTCAGCACCGCTTTGGCGGCGTCCATGCCGTTGGAGAGTCCGTAGAGCGCGAGAGACGCCGCTGCCACCAACCCGCCCGCGAACCCGCCTCCCGGCATGTTGTGGCCGCGCACCAGCAGGAACAGCGAGAACACGAGAAGCAGGGGCATCACGAAGGTCGTGCCCGACCGCAGAATCACCGAGTTCACGCCTGAACCTCCCGCCTCAGCTTGGCCCGGTACATGGCCGCGACGCCGATCGCCGCCACCGCCAGCACGGTGATCTCTCCGAGCGTGTCCAAGGCCCGAAAGTCCACGAGAATCACGTTCACGACGTTCCGTCCCTGCCCGTCTGGCACCGATCGGGCGGCGTGCCAATCGGCCACCTTGCCGTGGGGGCTGGTCTGCGTCACCGCGTAGGCCAGAAAGGCCATGACGGCGCCCACCGCCACCGCGAACAGCGCGCTCGGAAGCCGCCAGCGGTCCCGTTTCTGAGCCGGCTGGGGCAATCTACGAAGCACGAACACGAACAGAACCACCGTGAGCGCTTCGACGATGAGCTGCGTGAGGGCCAGATCCGGCGCGCCGAAGTCCACGTAGACGGCCGCCAGGCCCCAACCGACGATCCCCAGGGAGGCCACGGCGGCCAGCGAATTGCTGCTGGCCGCCGCGAGCACCGCCGCGGCGATGACCGCCACCAAGGGCAGCGCCTCGAACGGGCGAAGGGCCGTTCCGCCGCCTCTCGGCAGGCCGGGGCTCTGCAGGTACTGCAGCACCAGGAACGCGACGACCGTCGCCGCCGTCACGAAGGCGTACCACCGAAGCCGGCCGTTCTGAACGAGCCTGGTCAGCCAAGCCGCGAAAACGAGCAGGGCGCTCCAGAAGCCGGCGTAGAGCCGCGACCCGCTCGGGAACAGCCGCTGAGCCCTGCCCCATCGCACCAAATCGGCGTGCCGCCAGTAGGCGAACGCTGCGATCGCCCAAGACGCAACGCTCAGCCCGAGAACCAGGTCCACGCCGTACCAGAACTGCACCGGCTTGTCCTGCCGGCCGTCCGTGATGCTCGCCAGCGCTGGCTGGATCAGCCCGCTCTCCCAGAGACCCGCGAGGACCGGAAGCGCCAATCCTCCGATGGCGAGGACGAGAGGCGCGACGACCATCGTGGGCTTCGCCTCGCGTACATCGTCCACGGGTCTGGGCGGCTTGCCCCAGAAGACCTCGTACCCAACGAGGATGGCCACGCCTCCACCGGACAGAGCGGACAGAAGCATCACCGCCACGAGCCATTGGGTGTCGGCGTTGCCAAGGATCGACTTGAGCGCCAGCTCCTTGCTGGTGAAGCCCGCGAACGCCACAGCACCGACCGAGGATAGGCCCGCCAGCGCCGCCGAAAGGGTGGTGACCGGCATCCGGCGTGCAAGGCCGCCCAGCTCGGTGATCTCGCGGGTACCAGCTTGTTTGTCAACGCAGCCTGCCACCGTGAACAGCGCGCCTTTGTACAGAGCGTGGGCGCACAGCAGAGCCAGAGCCGCGTGCAGCGCGTTGGGGGTTCCGACGCCGAGCAAGAGCATCAACGAACCGAGCGCATTCACCGTGGAATAGGCGAGGAGCAGCTTGAGATCCGTCTGAAGAAGGGCGGCGATGCCTCCAACGACCACGGTCGCCGCTCCAACGGCCACCAAGGAGTCCCTCCAGAACGGCGCCTCGGCGAGCACCGGGGTCAGGCGAGCGACCAGAAACACCCCGGCCTTGACCATCGTCGCGGAGTGCAGGTAGGCGCTCACCGGCGTGGGAGCGGCCATCGCTCCCGGAAGCCAGAAATGAAACGGAAACTGAGCCGACTTGGTGAAGCACCCAAGCAGGATCAGAGCGACGGCCCAACCCGCGGAAGGGTGGTCAGCGATCCGGTCAGCGCGATCCGCAAGGAGGGCCAAGTCGAACGACCCTCCCAGCTGTCCCAAGACCAGAATGCCGGCCAACAGCGCCAACCCTCCCGCCGCCGTGACCGTGAGAGCCTGCTGGGCCGACTTCCGAGCCTTCTCCGACGCCGAGGAGAAACCGATGAGCAGAAACGAGGAGATGCTGGTCAGTTCCCAGAACGCGAACAGCGTGAGGAGATCGCCGGCGAAGGCCAGGCCGAGCATGGCCCCCTCGAAGAAGAGCAGAAGCGAGAGAAGCCGCTCCCGATCAGCCTTCCCCGAGAAGTATCCCGCGGCGTAGGCCTGGATCAGGACGCCGATGAACGCGATGATCAGCGCGAACAGCCGCCCCAGGCCGTCCGCGCGAAGGACGAACTGGACTCCCAGCTCGGGAAGCCACGCCGCCCGCAGAACGCTGTCGACGGGAACCGCCAACACGGCGGCCAGCACGAAGGCGCCCGGCAACCAGGCGATGGAGTCCGGCACGCGGGAAAAGGCTCGGCGCCCCAGGGCGATCGCCAGCGCCAGAGCGAAGCTGAGCCCGACGGCCAGCGCGATCATCGGTTCAGGCCCCCTTCCGCACCCCTCCCCCTCGGCATGGGCAAGATTTTGACCCATGCCAAACCTCTGTTCCGGACTTTCCGACCGCCCGGCGCTTCGCCGCGTAGAGTGTCTTAAGGAGGAGGCAAGCGCAGTCGATGGGCACCGCCGCGAACCGAGGATGCCGCAGCCTGGTGATCGTGCTCGGCGATCAGCTCAGCTTCGACACCGGAGCCTTCGACGGCTTCGATCCCCGACTCGATCGGACGCTGATGGCCGAGGTGGAGGAGGAGTCGGAGCACGTTCCCTCGCACAAGGCCCGCATTGCTCTGTTCCTAGCGGCCATGCGCCACTTCGCGTCCGAGGTCCTGTCTAGAGGCTGGCCGCTCGACTATCTGCGGCTGGAGCAACACCCTTTCCGGAGTCTGTCCGAGGCGATGGACGAGGCGATCGTTCGGCTCCAGCCGGAGCGCATCGTCCTCGTGGAGCCCGGAGACTGGCGGGTGCGGGAAGGTCTGCTCAGGACGGCTCGGTCGCGCTCCGTCCGCGTCGACCTGAGATCCGATCGGACCTTCGCCGCCACAGTCGAGGAATTCCAAGCTTGGGCTCGGGGTCGAAGGAGGCTGGTGCAGGAACACTGGTACCGCCACCTGAGACTGAAAAGCGATGTGCTCATGGAAGGAGCGTCGCCCGTAGGCGGCCAGTGGAACTTCGATGCGCAGAACCGGGAGAGCTTCGGTTCCAAGGGTCCCGGCTTGGTGCCCCGTCCGGTGCGCTTCCTTCCCGACGCAACGACGCGGGAGGTCCTCAACCTGGTTCAGCGCCGGTTCGCCTCGCATCCAGGTGAGCTTTCAGAGTTCGACTGGCCTGTGGACCGGCGTCAGGCCCTCGAGGCGCTGAACGACTTCGTCCAGAACCGCCTTCCCAGCTTCGGGCGCTACCAAGACGCCATGTGGGAGGGCGAGCCGTTCCTGTTCCACAGTCGTCTTTCCGCAGCACTCAACCTCAAGTTGCTTCATCCGATGGAGGTTGTCCGGGCAGCGGAGCGGGAGTTCCGCGAGGGCCGGGTTTCGCTGCCAGCGGCCGAGGGGTTCATCCGTCAGATCCTCGGTTGGCGGGAGTATGTGCGGGGCCTCTACCACCTCTGGATGCCGGAGTGGCTGGGGTGGAACGCTCTGGATGCCCGCCTCCCCCTGCCCGAGTTCTACTGGACGGCGGAGACGGAGATGCGGTGCCTGAGGGAGGCGATCGCGCAGACCCTTCGCCTCGGCTACGCCCACCACATCCAAAGGCTGATGGTCACCGGCCTCTTCGCGATGCTCCTTGGCGTGCGCCCGGTGGAAGTCCATCGCTGGTACCTCGCGATCTACGTGGACGCCGTGGAGTGGGTCGAGCTGCCCAACACTCTGGGGATGAGTCAGTACGCCGACGGCGGACGGATGGCGACGAAGCCCTACGCCGCCAGCGGACGATACATCCAGAGGATGAGCAACCACTGTTCCAAGTGCCGGTTTCGGCCTGATCGGGCGACGGGCGAGGAGGCCTGCCCGTTCACCACCTTGTACTGGGACTTCCTCGCCCGCAACGAGCATCGTCTGGCCAACAACCTGAGGATGCGCCCGGCGCTCCTGAACTTGCGGCGCCTTTCTGCCTCCGACCGGGTGGAGATCCGCCGCAAGGCGGAGCAGATCGGACAGTGCCCGCCGTAGTCGGCTCGCCTCCGACCCACCGCTGAGCGCGCGTTCGCGGCGCTAGCCCAGCGCCCAAAGCCCCCTGCCACGACCTTAACCTTGATTTCACGATCGGGTTGCACGATGGACGCATGGCAACGGATCTGTCCCGACGCGGCCTGCTCCGGGCCTTGGCCGCCGGTCCGCTTCTTCTGTCTCCGCTCCGCTCCTTCGGGCGTCAAGCCAGTCAAGTGTCTGCCGGTGCTTCCCGCTACGCCCCGACCCACCATCCCGACCGCATCGTTCTGAACGTCTCCGACGATCCGACGACGCAGCCGGTCTGCTGGCGCACCTCCGCCGAGGCCGATTCGGCGTTCCTCGAGGCCATGGAGGCCCCCCGGGGACCGATCGACGCCAAGAAGGCCCGGCGGATCGCCGCCCAGACGACGCCCTTGGAGACGATGCTCGGCCCGAGCCACCGGCACCGCGCGGTGATCGACGGCCTGCAGCCCGGCGCCTCCTACGTGTTCCGCGTCGGCGACGGCGAACGATGGAGCGAGTGGTGCTCCTTCCGCGCCTTCCCCGGCGGCCGCGAGCCGTTCCGGTTCCTCTACCTGGGCGACTCGCAGAACGACATCCTGGGGCAGGTGACGCGCGTGGCGCGGACCGCGATGCTGGCCTGCCCGGACGCCGCCTTCGCCGCGCACGGCGGCGACTTGGTCGAGCGGGGCGACCGTGACGACCTGTGGGGCGAGTGGTTCGAGTCGTATACGCCGCTCTCCCGCACCGTTCCGTTCGCGGCGACGCCCGGCAACCACGATTACGCCATCCCAGACCCGAACAACCGAGACAGGAGAATCCTCCCCGACCTCTGGAAGCGACAGTTCAGCTTCCCCGCCAACGGGCCCGAGGGACTGCGGGAAAGCGTCTACTGGTTTGACCGCGGAGACATGAGGTTCGTCTCGCTGAACACCATGGAGAAGCTCGAACCCCAGCTCGACTGGCTGGAACGCGTGGTGTCCACCAACCGGAGGAGATGGACGGTCGTGATGTTCCACCACCCGGTCTACAGCTCCGGCAACGAGCGCGACAGCGAGGCGAGGAGGAAGCTCCTGGAGCCGGTGTTCACGCGGTTGGACGTCGACCTAGTTCTGCAGGGGCACGACCACACCTACGCTCGCACCGGTCTGGTGGCCAACGACCAGCCCAGCGCCGATCGCGGCACCGTGTACCTGACCTCCGTGACCGGCCCCAAGATGTACCGCCTCACTCCGGCGCGCTGGCACCGGAGTCTCGCCGCCCAAACTCAGCTCTACCAGGTGGTCACCGTGTCCCCCGACGAGCTGCGCGTCGAGGCGAGAACGGTGACCGGGGAGTTGCACGACTCGTTCCGGATCCTCAAGGACTCGAACGGCCGCAAACGTCTGGTCGAGGACTTCGAGCCGAGGATGTACAACCCGGCAGCGACGGAGTCAGCCCAATGATGCGGGCCTCCGCCGTCGTCCTTGCTCTCTCGGCGGTCTCGACGGGCCTGGCGGGCAGCAGGCTGAGAACCGTGCCAGGGGAGTGCTCATCGGCTATACTAAGCCCACGATGCTCGGTCTCAGCCTGTGGACTTTGTCGTTGGTCGCACCGCCGTTGGACCTGTCGGTTCCCGAACCGGTGGCCGAACGGCGCCCGCACGTGCGCGAGATCCACGGTGAACGGTTCCAGGACGACTACTTCTGGCTCCGCGACCGGAAGGATCCCGCCGTCCGCGAGTTCCTGGAGGCCTGCAACGCGCACGCCGACGCCGTGATGGCGCCCACCAAGCCCCTCCAGGAGCAGCTGTACAAGGAGATTCTCGGCCGCATTCGGGAGACCGACTCCAGCGTGCCCGTATTCGACCGCGGCTACTACTACTACACGCGGACCGAGAAGGGAAAACCCTATCCGATCCACTGCCGAAAGAAGGGCGGCCTGGGCGCCAAGGAGGAGGTGCTGCTGGACCTGAACCAGTTGGCCCGAGGCAAGCGCTACGTCGACGCGAGCTACTCCGTCAGCCCCAACGGTCGCCTCCTGGCCTATACGCTCGACACCACCGGTTCGCGCGACTACGAGCTGTTCTTCAAGGACCTCTCCACAGGCCGAACGCTGCCCGACCGCTTCGGCACGGTCACCGGGATGGTCTGGGCATCGGACAACCGAACGGTCTTCTACACGACCGAGGACGCCGCTAAGAGATCCTACCGTCTTTATCGCCGGCGGCTCGGCTCCCGGCAGCCAACGCTGCTCTACGAGGAGAAGGACCCCCTCTACAACCTTCTGCTGACCGAGGATCGCAATCATCGGTTCGCCTACGCGATCTCCGAAAGCATGGAGACCACGGAGTGCCGGGTCTTGGACCTGAACGCTCCGGACAAGGCCCCCCGATTGCTCCAACGGAGGCGGGAGGGGGTGGAGTACTACCCCACCAGCTTCGGAGACAAGTTCCTGATCCGAACGAACGACGGCGTGAGGGAGTTCCGCCTGGTCGTGGCGCCCGTCGCCTCGCCCGACCGCCGGCACTGGAAGACGGTACTCACACCCCGACGCGGCGAGACGATCGAGGACGTGGACGCCTTCCGTCGGCACTGGGTGGTCCGCATCCGAAGGGACGCGGTCGCCAGCCTCCGTGTCCTGGACGTCCGGACTTGGTCTGCCCACACGGTCGCCTTCCCGGAGCCCTACTACTCCGCGAGCCTCGGGAGCAACCCGATGTTCGACACCAAGCGGTTGCGGATCGAGTACCAGTCGGCGATCACGCCGGCGACCGTTTACGACTACGACCCCACAACCCGCAGCCTGAAACAGGTCAAGCGCCAGACGGTCTACGGCTACGATCCGAGCAGATACGAAGTCAGGCTCCTATGGGCCAAGGCGCGCGACGGCGAGCGCGTGCCGGTTGCGCTGGCGTTCCGCCGCGATGCACAAAGACCCGCCCCGACTCTCCTTGAGGCGTACGGCGCCTACGGAATTCCCAACGACCCCTACTTCCGCAGTTCCTTCGTCTCCCTACTTGACCGCGGATGGATCCTCGCCTCCGCCCTCGTCCGGGGTGGCGGAGAGCTCGGCGAGCGGTGGCACGACGCCGGCAAGATGGCCTCCAAGCAGAACACTTTCCGCGACTTGGTGGACTGTGCGCGCTTCCTGCAGACCGAGGGGTGGACCTCGCCGCAGCTCTTGGCCGTAAGCGGCGGCAGCGCCGGCGGCCTCACGGTGGGTGCGGCCTTGAACAGCAACGCGGAGCTGTTCCGCTCGGCCCTGGTGTACGTGCCCTTTGTGGACGTCGTCAATACGATGCTGGACGAGACGCTGCCCCTCACCACCGGCGAGTTCATCGAGTGGGGCAATCCCAAGATTCCCCAGCAGTACCGCTGGATCCGGGCCTACTCTCCCTACGACAACGTCGCGCCCAAGGACTACCCGGCCATGCTGGTGCGCACCGGCTGGAACGACACCAACGTCCCTTACTGGGAGGCCGCCAAGTGGGTAGCCCGGCTCAGGGCCCTGCGCACGGATCGCTCCAAGCCGCTGCTCCTCAAGGTGGACTTCTCCACGGGTCACGGCGGCGCCAGCGGCCGGTACGACGCGCTGCGCGACGAGGCCTTCGACCAGGCGTTCCTGCTCGCGACGGTCGGAGAAGGCTCCTTCCGGGTACCCTGAAACGTCTCCGGGCGATGGAGTCCGCCCCTGCCCAAACCGCCGCCTGCGGCTGATGACTCCTGTCGGAGAATGCGCATGGGTGAGACGCTGGAGAAGTTCCTGTGGGTCGGTTTGGGCGGCGCGATCGGAGCGAGCGCGCGCTACGGCTTGGGCGGGTGGCTGCAGTCCCGATTCGGGGCGAGCTTCCCCTGGCAGACGATCGTGATCAACCTCACCGGGTCCTTGCTGATCGGTCTGGTTCTCGGCTTCGCGAACGTCCTTCAGGATCCCACCCGCCTGAGACTTTTCGTCGCGATCGGCATCCTAGGCGGCTACACCACGTACTCGACGTTCGCGTACGAGGGGCTCATGCTGCTGGCCGACCGCCGCTACCTCCCGGCGCTCTTTTACGTGCAGTTCACCGCGCTCGGAACGGTTTTCTCCGCCTGGGTCGGGCTGGTTGTGGCTAGAATGCTGACAGGGGGACGCGCATGAAGATCGAGGGCAAGGCGAAGGCTGTGGCGATCTATGTCGGCGAGAGCGATCGCTGGAAAGGCAAGCCGCTCTACGCCGCGATCGTGGAGGAAGCCCGGCGCTTGGGCATGGCGGGGGCGACCGTGTTCCGAGGAACCATGGGGTTCGGCGCGAACAGCCGCATCCACACCACCTCCATCCTGCGCCTCAGCGAGGACCTGCCCGTGGCGATCCACCTCGTGGACGTCGAGGAGAGGGTCCAGCCGTTCCTGCGCCTCCTCGAAGAGATGGTCACCGAGGGCTTGGTGGTCACCTGGGACGTCAACGTCGAGAGGTACGTCCATTCGGGAGACTCCGGCCAGGGAGGGGGTGGGTCGTGAGCATCGTAGCTCTGAGCCGACAGTTCGGGTCCGGATCGCAGATCGTCGCCAAGGAGCTGGGCGAAGAGCTCGGCTGGCGGGTGGTCGATCGGGAGATCCTCGAGGAGGAGGCTCGGTTGGCCGGCGTGCCGCTCCCCAACGTCATCCACCGCGACGAGCGCGCCCCATCCGTGATCGAGACTTGGGCGCGCAAGGGCGACGCGGAGCGTTACTTTCAGGCCCTGATGGCCGCGGTCCGCAAGTTCGCGGACCAGGGGCACGTGGTGTTCGTCGGCCGCGGCGCGGGTTTCATCCTTCGCGACCGCCCGTGCCTCCACGTGCGCTTGGTTGCAGAGACGGCCTTCCGCGTGCGGCGTGTGATGCAGGTTCGCTGGGTGGGCGAGGACCAGGCTATGGCGATGATCCGGGCCAGCGACGAGGAGAGGTCGGCCTTCCACCGCCGCTTTTTCGGGGTCGACTGGAACGACCCGGCGAACTACCACGCGACGCTCTCGACCTCGCTGGCGGGTCCCGAGCTGGCCGCACGCACGCTGGCGGCGATGGTGCGCAGCTGGCCTTGGGAGGACTGACCTCCGGTCACCGCACGATCTCGTAGTACAGCGTGGCTTGGCCGTTCGGCGCTCCCTGCACGGTGGCGCGGAAGTACAGGTTGCCGCTGGACCAAGTGCTGGGCACCACCGCGACCCGTTGCCCGGCGAGGTCCAGGCGGTAGACGGTGGGTCTGGATGTCCCGCCCAGCGTCAGACCGATGTTGGCGGTGCCGTTGCGCACCAGATAGGGCAGCCTTCCCCACTGCTCGAGCATCGTTCGGTCCGGCCCCGAGAACCTCGTCTCGGTGTTCAGCAGGTCCGTCAGGTGCACGAAGAGCATCCGGCGGCTGTCCGCGATCGGCAGGTTGTCCAGAGCGGTGACCCAGACGGCGGCCCGCGCGCCGCTCGGCGTCGACGCCAGCCGGTTGGCCCGGATCGTGCGCCCGGGCGTTGTGAACACGCCCTCGGTCTTGGGTGTCAGAACGGCGAACGTGCCGATTCCCAGCCAGATCTTCACCTGCGGGTGGAGGGAGGGCGGCGTCACGTTGACCGACCGCTGCACGTTGCTCCACCGCGCGGCGAAGGGGTCCACCCACGGGCCCGAGAAGGCCGCCGCTCCGGCCGTGTTCGGCTGAACCAGAACCGTCGCCTCCCCGACCGCCGGGTTCATGTGTCTCCAGAGGTAGAGGCTCGCCACAGCCCTTTCCGCCGCCAGCCGCAGGGGGTCGTTCTGCACGTCGAACCAGTTGGCCGAGCCCGGAGAGGAGACGTTCGAGGCGTCGTGCGACCATGCGAAGCGCCAAACGCCGTCCCAGTCCTGCGCTGCGGCCACCGCGCCGAAGAACAAGCCCGATTCCGCTCGGTAAGGGTTCGGAAACGCGTAGTTGAACTCGCTGATCGTGAACGGCTTGCCCCTCATGCGCCCGTAGGCGACGTTGCGGAGCGAGCCGCCGAAGTCCCGCACCGAGAGCTCCATGGAGTGCTGCGAAGGCAGGGCGAACGCCTGCTGGGGGAACGAAGGGTGATCCCAGTAGAAGTGGTCGTCCACGTAGTCCAGGTCGACGCGGCTCCTCACCAGCGCCTGCTGGTTCCGCCATCCGTTCGTGTCCGTGAGCAGAGCCTTCACGCCGATCGAGCGCAGCCGGTCGCGCATCCACTGGAAGGCTGCCCGGTGCAGGTCGGCGCCGAAGCGCGCCCCGGCATCCGTGAACGGATCGAACGATCCGCTGTTCCCTGCCGCCCTCCAAGCTTCATCCAGCTTGGCCCTGATCGTCGGGCCGCACGAGAGGTACGCGGAGGCGATGTTGTTCTCGTTCACCACGCAGATCCAAGCGATCGCCGGGTCGTCCTTCCACGCCAGCCCGGTGTACGGGTTCACGTGCTCCAGCAACGCCCTGGAGAAGGCCCACCAGTTTTCCCGGGCGCCGGGGTCCACCAGCAAGAGAGCCTTGTACTCGTCGGTGCCGATGGTTCCGGGAATCACCTCGTTGCGCCGCACCTGCCTCAAGGTGAACAGGTCCAGGCTGACGTAGATTCCGTTGGCCTTCAGCCGGCTCACCAGATAGTCCATCCGGTCGAGAATCGTAGGATCCAGATTCGTGCTGCTGCCCGTCTCTCCCGAACGCCAGCCGCCAGTCAGGTCCACGTCGAAGTGGTGCAGGCGGACGCAGTTGTAGCCCATGCGTCGGAGCCGAACGGCCAAGGCGTCGGCCTGCTCGCGGGTCGGGTAGGCGCACGAGAACACGAGGTTTGGGCCGAAGAACCGCTCGGGGACGTTCGGGGTGCTCTCGAAGGCGAACTTGCCTTGCACCACCTTGAGCCAGCCCTTCGAGCCAGCCGGAGCCACGTCCGGCGGCGAGAAGTCGAGCGCCGAACCGGGCAGGACGTCTGTCGCCGGCCACAGCGGCACCCACTCTGGTCCTTGCTGGATCGTGACGGGGCCCTCCGGCCATAGCTCCGTCGCCCGCTCTCCCCAGAGGGTGAGGCTCACACGAACGCGCTGGCCGGCGGGCCAGGTTCCAGCCCCCAAGCCCCCCATCCGCAGCTCGAACCCGCCGCCCCACTGGCGGCTGTCCTGCAGGTAGAGCGAGGTGCTGGATGGGAACGACAGCGAGAGCTTGCGATAGCCGATCGTGAACTCCACGCTGGTGCCGGAGCCGCTGTACAGGTACGGGCCGGAGCTGACCGACGGAAGGGGGACCGTCTGCGAGCCGATCTTTGCCGTGCCGCCGGCCCACACCCGCGGAGGCAGCTCGAGCGCGGCGTACACGGCCTCGATCGGCACGCTCTGGTCAGGAACCGCCTCGAAGGTCGCGTTGACCTTGGTGCCGTTTTGGGCCGCCGTTCGGGTCAGCGTGGCCTTCTGGCCTCCGGGAAACGCCAGCACGGCTGTGCCCGCTCCATCGAGGCTCGGGGGAACGTAGACCCATCCGGAACCGAACGCGCGCATCTCGAACGTGGCGACGAGCAGATCCTCGTCCTGCAGGCGCAGACCCTGCAGGCGTGTCGGATACGCGTCGTAGCCGCCAGGCGCGCACAAGGCGATGGCGACAAGCCAAGCGTGCATCGGCTAACCCCTGTATCTTAGTATCGAATGTTTCCGCCGTTCCGAGCCCGGTCGGATCGCCGGATTCTTAGGCGGCCGTTACGTGCCTATCCGTCCCCAAGCTCAATCCTTGTAAGGGTCCACGACGTCCTCGCCCGCCATGGCGACGCCTATCGGACGAAGCGTGTGCACAACCCGCACGGAATCGCGGTGCTGGCGCAGGACGTCGCCCAAGCGGCGATAGCAGTGCGGGGACTCGTCCGTGCCGCCCCCACGCAGCACCACGCCCGCTCTGCGCACCCACTCCTCCATCATGTCCCGCGTGACGCGCCCCGGCTTGCGGCGCTTTCCCTTCCCTCGACCGGCGGCCTCGGTTCGGGACATCACCCGCCCGGCTCCGTGCACGGTCGAACGCAGCGTCGCCTGCGACTCGTCCGAATCCACGCCCTCCAGAATCACGGACTCGTCGCCCATCGAGCCGCCCACGAAGCACCTCTGGCCGGGAAACGCCGGGGTCGCGCCCTTGCGGACGACCCACAGCGTCTCTCCGCCGTGCACCTCCCGCCAAGCGAAGTTGTGGTGGTTGTGGACCTCCTCCACGATGCCGGCTCCTACAATCCGCGCCACCCTCGCGCAGACCCAGTCCCTCGCTGCGTAGGCGTAGCGCCCAGCCAGGTCCATCGCCTCCAGATAGTCCTGCCCCAAGGAGGATCGGACCGGGAGGACCACCGGCTCGGCGAACGGGTCGTCCTTGCCTCCGGCTGCCCGAAGGAAATGCGTGGCGACGCGGTGGCCGAAACCCCTCGACCCAAAGTGCACGCCGATCCAGACCCGCCCCAGCTCATCCGCGAACAGATCCACGTAATGGTTGCCGCCTCCCACGGTTCCGAACTGCGACCACGCCAGACCCTTCAGCGCGGCGCACACGGGCAGACGCCATCGGGGGTCGTCGAACACCTCGTCGTCCACCGGCTCGGGATTGGTTCGTCCCAGCCCGAAACTGATCGTCCGACAGATGTCGTCCATCAGCGTGCCGATGCGGGGAAGCACGTCGGCCAGACCGGCGTCCAGTCGGACCGCCTTGTTTCCGCAGGCGATGTCGAACCCCACGCCCGACGGGCTGACGGCGTCGCGGTACGCCACCACCCCGCCGATCGGCACGCTGTAGCCCCGATGGTGATCGGCCATCAGGGCGGCGCGGGCGGCCGTCCGCCGGCACGTTTGGATCTGCCTGAGGGCCCCCTCGTCGATCGGCTCCCCCCAGACCGGAATGTCTCCGAACCACCGCATGGCTTCCCCAACCAGGCAACGCGAAACGGGCCCCGACCGATCCCAGTAGAATCGCACTATGGCACAGATCCATCCGTATCCGGTGAAGGTTGTTTGGAACGGCGGACGGGACGGTTCGGGAGTCGTCACCCCCCAGACCAGCGGCATCGAGCTGCCGATCGCCGTCCCGAAGGAGTTCCAAGGAACGGGCGACGGGACGAACCCGGAGGAGCTGCTGGCCTGCGCCGTGGCCGCCTGCTACTCGATCACCTTCGGGATCATCGCGGCCAACCGCAAGCTTCCCGTGCAGTCCGTCGAGACCGAGGCTGTGGGAGAGGTCGAACAGGCAGGGGCGCAGTTCACCTACAAGAAGATCTCCATCCGGCCCCACATTCGGCTGGCGGCGGAGGCCACCGACGACCAGGTGAAGTTAACCGAGGATATGGCGCACAGGGCGGACGGATACTGTATCATCACGAACGCGGTGCGCGGCAAGGTTGAGATCGAGGTGGAGCCGCGCATCGAGAGGGGGTAGGAAGTGCGCAAGAAGCTCGTCGTCGGCAACTGGAAGATGAACCTCGTCCAGCCTCAAGCGGTTTCGCTGGTCGAGGCGCTGGTCCGGATGATCTCGGTGACGGACGCCGTCGAGGTTGCCGTCTGTCCTCCGTACACCAGCATCGGTGCCGTGGTGCAGGCGGTGAAGGGCACACGCATCGGGGTGGGCGCGCAGAACGTGTTCTGGAAGGACAGCGGCGCGTTCACAGGTTGCGTTAGCGCGCCGATGTTGGCCGACGCGGGCTGCAAGCTGTGCATCGTCGGCCATTCCGAAACCCGTGGGCGTTTCGGCAAGCTGGAGATCGATCCCGAAGACGTCGGGTACTTCGCAGAGACCAACAAGACGGTCAACCAGAAGATCAAGGCCCTGCTGTACCACTCGATCATGCCGATCCTGTGCGTCGGGGAGACGCTCGCCGAGCGCGAGGCGGGCCAGACGGACGACGTGATCCGGACCCAGCTGCGCGAGGGTCTCGACGGCATCGACTGCAGCGAGCTGGGTTGCTTCTCGGTGGCCTACGAGCCGGTCTGGGCGATCGGCACCGGCCAGGTGTGCGACGCCAAGGAGGCGAGCCGCGTGTGCGGCATGATCCGCAAGACCCTCGCCGGGCTGTACGACGACGACGTCAGCGGCACGCAGGCGCTCATCATCGCCGCGGCCGCGGCGGTCGAGCGCCGCGCCCGCCAGGCCGAAGGCGCCGCCATGCAGCAGCTGGCCACGCTCGATGCGCTCGCAGAAC
>FWWL01006243.1_pt1 | contig 17457 bp, 15 predicted proteins | sample 2228331 | NCBI WGS metagenome assembly FWWL01 (sample SAMEA103939775, study PRJEB20133) | metagenome
CGTTTCAAATTCTCCCCGGCACGGGGAGGTGGCAGCGCGTAGCGCTGACGGAGGTGGCCCCAGGCACCGGATGCCCTTGCCTCGGGCCCCCTCCACCATCCTTCGGATGGTCCCGCTGGCGCTGTGCGCCGTCTGCGACTCCCCCGTTCCGGGGAGGATTATTCTGGTGCCCCCACCTCCAAATAAAAAGGCCGGGGTTTCCCCCGGCCTTCTCTCCTTCCCTGCCCCCTATCACAGGGAAGGAAAGCCTGTTCACTCGGCGTATTTGACCGAGCAGCCATAGGGCGTGGTCTGGGCGACCGAGACGGGCTTGCCGGCCTTGAGCTCGTTCAGCGCGGCGAGGACGTGGTTGCGGGCCGAGCCCATTTCCTCGACGCGGGCGGCGGGCTTGTCGTCGATGCCGCCCTGAAAGCGCAGCACGCCCGCGCCGTCGATGATGTACATGTGCGGGGTGGTCTTGGCGGCATAGCCCTTGCCGACCACGCCCTTGGGATCGAGCAGGTAATGGGCCGGGCTCGCCTTCTTGTCCGCGACCCACTTGGTCGCCTCGGTGCCCTGCATATAGCCCTGCTTGCCCGGTGCGCCCGAGTTGATCGTCAGCCACACCACGCCGCCGGCTTTCGCGGCGGCCTGGGTCTTTTGCATATTGCCTTCGTAATGGCGCTGCACGAACGGGCAGCCGGGGTTGTTCCACTCCAGCACCACCGTCTTGCCCTTGAAGTCGCTGAGCTGGACGGTTTTGCCGCTGGCGTCGGTCAGTTTGAAATCGGTCGCCTTTTGCCCATTGGTCTGTTGGGCGGCGGCGGGGATTGCGAGGGCCGCGAGTGTCGCTGCGGCAAATGGGATCAGTCGGTGCATCGGCTCATCTCCTTGATCTGCGGTTCATTTGCCCCCGGTCAGCTCGGTCAACATGCCTTGGGTGAGAAGCTGCGGCAAGACCCGAGGCTCGCTCGCACCCGCCGGATACCAGAGGTAGAGCGGCACACCGGCGCGGTTGTGGCGTTCGATGAAGCGGCCGAGCGCGGGGTCGCCATCGGTCCAGTCGCCGACAAGGACGGTGACCCCGCCCTTGGCGAAGGCGTCGCGGACGGCATCGGTCTCGATCGCGGCCTTTTCATTGACCTTGCAGGTCACGCACCAGTCGGCGGTGAAATAGGCGAAGACGGGTTTGTTCTGGGCGCGGAGGTCGGCGAGCTTTGTTTCGCTGAACGGCTGCGCGCCGGAGGCTGCGACGGCAGCAGCAGCAGGCTTTTCGATGCGGCCGACCAGCCACATGCCGCCGATCAGGATCGCTAGGCTCATCACCCAGGCGATGCCGTTCCCAGCCCCGCGCGCCTGCCGCCGCCCGAGCGCCCACAGCACAACGCCGAGCGCGAGCGCGACGGTCAGGCCGGTCGCCATGCCGTTGACCCCGATAAGGCCGCCCAGCACCCAGGCGAGCGCGATCGCGGTGAGGAACATCGGGATCGAGAGGATCTTGCGGAAACTGTCCATCCACGCGCCGGGCTTGGGCAGCATGCGGCGCAGTGCGGGGACGAATCCAAGCAGCAGGAACGGCAGCGCGAGGCCGAGGCCGAGGCCGAGGAAGATGATGAGCGCGATATACCAGGGCAGGACGAGCGCGGCGCCAAGCGCTGCGCCCATGAACGGGCCGGTGCAGGGCGTGGCGATGAACGCGGCGAGTGCGCCGGTCATGAATGCGCCGCCACTGCCGCCGTTGGCGAGGCGGCCAGCGAATTTGGGGGTCATCAGCTCGAACAGCCCGGCGAGGTTGAGCGCGATGCCGAACACGAGGAGCAGCAGGAAGAGGATGACGCGCGGGTCGGTGAGCTGGAACGCCCAGCCGACGCTCGCCCCCGCCGCGCGCAGCCCGAGCATGAGGCCGCCGAGCGCGAGGACGACGAGCACGACGCCGGCGGTGTAGGCGAGCCCCTCGGCACGGGCATGCGCCTCGCTGGTACCGCTCTTGGCGAGACTGAGCGCCTTGAGGCTGAGGATCGGGAAGACGCACGGCATGATGTTAAGGATCAGCCCGCCGAGCAGCGCGCCCCCGAGTGCGAGCAGGGCGGCGCTCCAGTCGATTGCGGCTGGCGCTGCGGGGGCGGCGGCGACGGTGCCGGGGACAGCGGTGAGCGCGAAGCCGTCGCGTTCGCCGGTGGCGAGGATGCCGTCGAGGCGTTCGGGGACTTTCGACCCGGCCTTGACCGAGAGGATCAGCGAGTCGCCGTCGCGGGTGACGCTCTGCGGCGCGGAATAGGTGACGGCGTCGGGAGTCTGGGCGAAGAAATAGGCGTCCTTCCACAGATCGACCGAGGCGGGGAACGGGATCGCGATGCGCAGCGTGCCATCGGTCACCTGGAACGTCGCTTCGCTGCCGAGCGGCTTGGGCAGCAGGCGGCGCCACTGGTCGAACTGGGCGCGGCGTTCGGGGGTGATGTTGCCGTCGCCGACCGTGAGGTTCAGCGTCAGATTTTCGGTCTCGGGGACGCAGATTTCGTCGGTGCAGATGAGGTAATCGGCGCGCACCGCGATCGGGAGCGGCGTGCCCGGGGCAAGGCCGGCGGGGATCTTGAGCGTCGCAAACTGGGTGTAATTGCCCTTGTAGATATAATTCATGATCCCGGCGATCATCAGCCGCGTCGGCACCGGGTAACGCAGCTCGCCCGCCGTCACGCCTTGGGGCAGCGTCCAGTCGAGCCGCGTGTCGAGGCCCGCGTCGCCGGGGTTCTTCCAATAGCCGTGCCAGCCGGGGTTGGGTTTGGCGACGAAGGCGATCGTCACCTCGCTTCCGGCGGCGGGGGCGTCGCTTTCGGCGACCAGATCGACGGTGAGGTTGTTCTGGCCCGCAGGCTGGGCAGCGGCGGGCAGTGCGACCAGCGCCAGCAGGAATGTCACCAAAGCGAAACCGAATCTGCGCATTGCCAGCCCTTGCCGTATCGATGTCGCGGGAACATAGCGGGCGCGGCCATTTTTGCCATGCCGGAGGGTTCATGCTCGCTCGATTGCTCGCCACTGCCATGCTTGTCACCGTTCCGGTTGCGGCACAGGAAGCTACTCCCGCCCCTGTCCCCGCTCCTGCCCCGGCGACGCCGCCCAAGCTGATCGTGGCGATTTCGGTCGACCAGTTTTCGACGGATCTGTTCGCGGAATACCGCCCCTATTTCACCGGCGGGCTGGCCCGACTGGCGGGTGGCGTGGTCTTTTCCGGCTATCAGAGCCACGCCGCGACCGAGACCTGCCCCGGCCATTCGACGATCCTGACCGGCAGCCGCCCGGCGCGCACCGGCATTGTCGCCAATGACTGGGTCGACCTCAAGACCGGGCGCGAGGACACGACGATCTATTGCGCCGAGGACGAACGCGTTCCGGGCAGCACGTCGGAGAAATACACGGTGTCGCCGGTGCATCTGATGGTGCCGACGCTGGGCGACCGGATGAAGTCCGCCAGCCCCGCGACCCGCGTGGTGTCGGTCGCGGGCAAGGATCGCGCGGCGGTGATGATGGGGGGCAAGTCCACCGATCAGATCTGGTGGTGGGGCGGCAAGGGCTTTGTGAGCTACACCGGCACCGCCGAAGTGCCGGTCGTCACGCGCGCAAATGCGGTGATTGCCGAACGGATCGCCAAGGGGCAGCCCGCGCTGGAGCTGCCCGATTATTGCAAGCCGCGCGATGTTGCCGTGACGGCGGGGAGCCGCACGGTCGGCACCGGACGGTTCGAACGTGCGCCCGGCGATGTCCGCCCGTTCCGCGCCTCACCCGAGTTCGACGGCGCGGTCCTGACGCTCGCCACGGCATTCTTCGAAGATATGAAGCTGGGCCGGGGCGCGGCGACCGATGTGCTGATCATCGGCGCGTCGGCGACCGACTATGTCGGCCATGGGTTCGGGACTGAAGGCACCGAGATGTGCCTGCAGCTGACCCATCTCGATCGCCAGCTCGGCGCGTTCTTCGACATGCTCGACAAGAGCGGCGTGGATTATCAGGTGGTGCTGACCGCCGATCATGGCGGGCACGACCTGCCCGAGCGCAATGTCATGCACGGCGTCCCCGATGCCGCGCGCGCGCAGGCCGGGCTGTCGTCCAAGCCGATGAGCGACAAGGTCGCGGCGGCGCTGAAGCTGGGTGAGCAGCGCGTCCTGTGGGGCGGCAATTTCGGGGACATCTATCTCGACCCGAAGCTTTCGCCCAAGCTGCGCGCCAGGGTGCTGGCGGAGGCGGTGGCGCAGTATCGCGCGCACCCGCAGGTGGCGGCGGTATTTACCGGCGAGGAGATCATGGCGACGCCGAGCCCGAGCGGGCCGCCGGAAAGCTGGACGCTGATCCAGCGGGTGCGGGCATCCTATTATCCCGGGCGGTCGGGCGATTTCTATGTCGCGCTCAAGCCGCGCGTCACGCCGATCCCGGTGCCGGGCGGCGCGGTCGCGACGCATGGCAGCATCTGGGACTATGACCGGCGCGTGCCGATCCTGTTCTGGCGCAAGGGCGTGACGCCGTTCAACCAGCCCAATGGCGTCGAGACCGCCGACATCCTGCCGACGCTGGCGAGCGTCATCGGGTTGAAGGTCGATCCGTCGGAGATTGACGGGCGGTGTCTCGACCTCGATTCGGGTCCGGGAAGCACCTGCCGCTGAACGTCTCGGCGTCGCGCACCTACCCGTTCGGGTAGGCCGCGCGACCCAAGCGGTCGATGTGCGGCGATCCGACGCTGCCTAATCTCATCCTCGTAATCCGGCCGGTGGGACCCGGCACGAAGCGAGGAGCCAAAGGCATGACCATCACCGCCACCGCCGCACCGGCCAGCACGCTGCTGACGCCCGGCGATCACACGCTGATCCTGATCGACCACCAGTCGCAGATGGCGTTCGCCACCAAATCGATCGACACCGTCGCGCTGCGCACCAATGCCGCGCTGGTGGCGCAGGCCGGCGCCGGGTTCGGCGTATCGACCATCGTGACGACCGTCGCCGAAAAGAGCTTTTCCGGCCCGGTGTTCGATGAGGTCAGCTCCGCCTTTCCCGATGCGCAGGTGATCGATCGCACGACGATGAACTGCTGGGAGGACCAGAATGTCGTCGACCGCGTCAATGCGATCGGTAAGCCGCGCATCGTGCTGGGCGGGCTGTGGACCAGCGTGTGCATCGTCGGCCCGGCGCTGTCGGCGTTGGAACAGGGTTATACGGTTTACGTCATCGCCGACGCGTGCGGCGACGTGTCGGCCGAGGCGCATGACCGCGCGATGGACCGGATGGTTCAGGCGGGCGCGGTACCGATGACGTCGCTGCAATATCTGCTCGAGCTGCAGCGCGACTGGGCGCGCGGTGAGACCTATGCGCTGACCACCGGGATCGCCGCGAAGCTGGGCGGCGCCTATGGCCTGGGTATCATCTACGCCGGCGCGATGTTCGGCGCGAAGGAAGGCGGCCACTGACCAGCCGTCTGTCCCAGACGCAGGCCGGGCGCTCCCCCAAGCCCCCCAAGCCCGGCCTGCGCCCCCCGTTCAGGATGACGCGCATGAAGCCCTATCTCCTCTCGCTCGCGGTCGGCGCGCTGGTTGGCGTGATCTATTCGACGCTCGGCGTGCGCTCCCCCGCCCCGCCGGCCATCGCGTTGCTGGGGCTGCTCGGCATGTTGCTGGGCGAGCAGGTCGTGCCGCTGGCGCGCAAGATCGTGCAGCGTGAACCGGTGGTCGCCTGGCTGCGTACCGATTGCGCGCGTGAGGTGCTGGGGCCGCATGCCGCCCCGCCGCCCCGCGACGATGGCGGGGCGAACGCATGATGCCCCGCCGCCGTGAGGCGATCACCGGCGCGGCGGCGAGCGCACTGGTCGCCGCCACCCCCTTTGCCCGGAGCAAATCCATGAACGACCTCGTCATCGTCAATGCCAAGTTGACCACGCTCGACCGCGCCAATCCGGTCGCGCAGGCAGTGGCGATCCGCGATGGCAAGTTCCTGAAGGTCGGCAGCGAGGCCGAGGTGCGTGCTGCAGTCGGTCCCGATGCAGCGATAATCGACGCGGGCGGGCGGCGGGTGATCCCCGGCCTGATCGACAGCCATATTCATGTCATCCGGGGAGGCCTCAACTATAACATGGAGCTGCGTTGGGACGGCGTCCCGACGCTGGCCGATGCGATGGACATGCTGCGGCGACAGGTTGCGCGCACGCCCAGCCCGCAATGGGTGCGCGTTGTCGGGGGCTTTACCGAGCATCAGTTCGCCGAAAAGCGCCTGCCGACGCTGGATGAGATCAACGCGGTCGCGCCGGATACGCCGGTGTTCATCCTGCACCTCTATGATCGCGCGCTGCTCAACGCGGCGGCGCTGCGCGCAGTGGGCTATGGCAAGGACACGCCCGACCCGCCGGGCGGGGTGATCGTGCGCGATGCCAAGGGCAATCCGACCGGGCTGCTGCTCGCCAACCCCAATGCCGCGATCCTCTATGCGACGCTCGCCAAGGGACCGAAGCTGCCGCCGGACTATCAGAAGAATTCGACGCGGCATTTCATGCGCGAGCTCAATGGTCTCGGTGTCACCAGCGTGATCGATGCGGGCGGCGGGTTCCAGAATTACCCGGACGATTATGCGATCATCGAGGAGCTGCACCGCGAGGGGCAGTTGACGCTGCGCATCGCCTACAACCTCTTCACGCAAAAGCCGAAGGAGGAGTTGAAAGACTTCGCCAACTGGTCGACGCAGGTGAAGCCCGGCGATGGCGACGACACCTATCGCCACAATGGCGCGGGCGAGATGCTGGTTTATTCGGCGGCAGATTTCGAGGATTTCCGCGTCGCGCGGCCCGAAATGCCGCCGAATATGGAGGCGGATCTGGAGCCAGTCATCCGCCTGCTTGCCGAGCGGCGCTGGCCGTGGCGGCTGCACGCGACCTATGACGAGACGATTACCCGCGCGCTCGACGTGTTCGAGAAGGTCAATCGCGACATCCCGCTGAACGGCCTCAACTGGTTTTTCGACCATTGCGAGACGATCAGCCAGCGCAGCATCGACCGGATTGCTGCGCTGGGCGGCGGGATCGCGGTGCAGCATCGCATGGCCTATCAGGGCGAGGAATTCGTTAATCGCTATGGTGCGCGTGCGGCGGAGCGGACCCCGCCGGTCGCGGCGATGCTGCGCAGCGGGGTGCCGGTCGGCGCGGGGACCGATGCGACGCGGGTGGCGAGCTACAACCCGTGGGTGTCGCTCGCCTGGCTGGTGACGGGGCGGACGGTGGGCGGAACGGCGCTGTACCCGGTCGCGAACCGGCTGGACCGTGAGGGCGCGCTGCGGCTGTGGACCGAAGCCAACACCTGGTTCTCCAACGAAGTCGGCAAAAAGGGGCAGATCAAGGCGGGGCAGCTCGCCGATCTGGCGGTGCTGAGCGACGATTATTTCGGCGTGGCGGAGAGCAATATCGCCCGCCTGCGATCGGTGCTGACCCTGCTCGGCGGGCGGGTGGTGCATGGCGACGGCGATTTCGCGCCGCTCGCCCCGGACCTGCCGCGCCCCATGCCCGACTGGTCGCCGGTCGCGACCTTCGGCGGCTATCATCAGGCGCCCGCGACCAACGCGAAGCTCGCAGATGCGTGCGGCTGTGCCAGCGGATGCGCAGTGCATGGGCATGACCATGCTGCGGCGCTGGGGGCGGACGTACCGGTGGCCGATGCGCGCAGCTTCTGGGGCGTGTTCGGTTGCGGTTGCTGGGCGATTTGAGCGTGGCCAAGGATCTGATCGAACGCGTCACCGGGAGCCGCTGGTTTCTGGCCAGTGCGCGGCTGGCGCTGGTTGCGCCGTTCCTGACGAGCGGAATCGCCAAGCTGGTTGATCCGACCGGCGCGACGGCGGAGATGCAGCAGTTCGGGCTGACTCCGGCGGGGCTGTTCGCGGGATTCGTGATCGCGGTGCAGCTGGCTGGCGGGATCGCGGTGCTGGTCGGGCGGTGCAGTGCGATCGCGGCGGGGGTACTGGCGCTGTTCACGCTGGCCGCGACCTTGCTGGCGCACCCCTTCTGGAGCTTTGCCGATCCGATGCTGTGGGCGCTCCACCGCAACATCTTTGTCGAGCATGTCGCGATCATCGGCGGGCTGATGCTCGCGGCGAGTCTGAGCGCGCGCCGGTGAGTTCGCCGCTTTCGAGCCCGGTGTTCCGGGCGCTGTGGCTGGCGACGATCGTGTCGAATATCGGCACCTGGATGCACGATGTCGGCGCGGCGTGGTTGATGACCTCGCTGTCGCCCAGCCCGCTGATGGTGGCGCTGGTGCAGGCGGCGACGACGTTTCCGCTGTTCCTGCTGGCGCTGCCTGCGGGCGCGCTGGCGGATATCGTGGATCGGCGGAAGGTGCTGATCGGGGCGCAGCTGTGGACCTTATGCGCGGCCGGAGCGCTGGCGGCGGTGACGCTGGCGGGGTGGGCCTCACCGGCGTTGCTGCTGGGCTTTACCGTGGCGCTCGCCTGTGGTGCGGCGATGAGTGCGCCGGCGTTTCAGGCGAGCGTGCCGGAGTTGGTCCCGCGCGCCGCGCTGACGCAGGCGGTCGCGCTCAATTCGACCGGGATCAACATTGCGCGGGCGATCGGTCCGGCGCTGGGCGGGGTGATCATCGCTGCCGCCGGTTCGGGCGCGGTGTTCGCGCTCAACGCGGTGTCGGTGACCGGCGTACTGATCGTGCTGTGGCGCTGGCGGCGCGCGCCGGGCGACCATCATCTGCCGCCCGAGCACTTTGGAGGAGCGCTGGCGGCGGGACTGCGCTTTGCCGTGCGGGCACCCGCGTTGCAGGTCGTGCTGATCCGGGCGCTTGCCTTCTTCCTGTGTGCGAGTGCGCTGTGGGCGCTGCTGCCGGTGGTGGCGCGGCGCGAGCTGAGGCTGGATGCGCTGGGCTATGGCGTATTGCTGACCGCGCTCGGCTGTGGCGCAGTCGCGGGCGCTTTGCTGTTGCCATGGTTGCGCAAGCGCGTTCCGGTCAACGCGCTTACGGTCATTGCCGCATTGCTGTTTGCCGGAGCGACTGCTGCGCTGGCGCTGGCGCCGGGACTGGCGCTGGCGATCCCGGTGCTGGTTGCGGCGGGGATGGCGTGGATCGCGATGATGGCGGCGCTCAACGGCGCGGCGCAGCTGGCGGTGCCGGGATGGGTGAAAGCGCGGGCACTGGCGATCTACCTGCTCGTCTTTCAAGGATCGATGACGGCGGGCGCGGCGCTGTGGGGATCGATCGCACTCCAGGCCGGGACCGATGCCGCGCTGTTCGCGGCGGCGGGTGGCCTCGTCGTTGCACTGATCGCAGCGTGGCGATTCCCGCTGTCGGGTGAGGATGCGCTGGACCTTGCGCCATCGCTGCACTGGGGGACGCCGGTCGTTGCGGGAGAGATCGCGCATGATCGCGGACCGGTGCTGGTCACGATCGAATATCGGATCGACCCCGACCAGGTCGCCGCATTCGCGCGCGCGATGGCACCCATGCAGCGCGTGCGGCGACGCGATGGCGCGAGCGGCTGGGGGCTGTACGAGGATGCCGCGATGCCCGGGCTGATGATCGAAAGTTTCACCGTGCCGAGCTGGGTCGAACATCTGCGCCAGCATGTACGCGTGACCAATGCCGACCGCACCGATCAGGACGCGGCGCGCGCGTTTCACCTCGGCCCGCAGCCGCCGGTGGTGCGCCACTGGATCGCGCCGGGATGACGCGCGGCGCCCTGCTCGCGCTTGCGCTGCTGCCTGGTCCGGCCGCAGCGCAGGCACTGACGCTGGATGCCGGGATCGAGGCGCGGGTGCGGGTCGAGGAGCTGCAGGACGACGCGCCCGGTAGCGACCGCTGGCTGCGTGTGCTTCCGCATGCGCAGGTCGAGGTTGGGCCGTTGCGGCTGTTCGTGCAGGGGATCGCGACCGCCGCCGCTGGGGCACCGGAGCCTGGGCCCACCGATACGACCGGCATCGACCTGTTGCAGGGCCATGCCGCGCTGACGTTGACCACCGGCGGCGCCGATGTGACGCTGCGAGCCGGGCGGACGCTGATCGCACTCGGGTCGGAGCGGCTGGTCGGGCGGCGCTATGGCGCAAATGTCCCGCGCGCGTTCGAGGGTGCGATGCTGACCGTGTCGCGCGGGCGACTGAACCTGTTGGCAATGGCGCTGCGCCCGGTGCGGGTGGGGCGCGGCGATTTCGACGATCGCGCTGACCCGTCGCGCTGGCTGAACGGCGTCCAGGCGCAATGGTCGGGGCGGCCGGTGTCGGTCGATCTCTACTGGCTCGACGACCGGCGCGCGGCGATCGGCGCGCGCGCGTCGCTGGGCGTGCGGGTATATGGCGCGCAGGGGGCGTGGCGCTGGAACTGGGAGGCGATGCGCCAGCGCGGTGAGGTCGAGGGGCGGCGTATTCGCGCATGGTCGCTGGCGAGTGAGACCGCGCTGGTGCTGGATCCGCTGACGCTGCGGCTGCGCGCCGCGATCGCCAGCGGCGATCGGTCGCCGGACGATGTCACCGCCGGAACCTTCGACCCGCTCTATCCCAAAGCGCAATATTTCGGCGAATTGTCGCCGATCGGGCCGCGCAACATGATCAATCTGCATCCGGGGATCGAACTTGCGCTTGACGAGCGTCTGACCGTTTCGGCCGCCGCGATCGCCTATTGGCGGCATCGGCGGGGCGATGGCGTTTATGATCTGGCGGGCCTGCCCCTGACCGGGCCGGGCGGGTCCGCGCGGCTGATCGGAACGCAGGTCGAGGTGGGTGCCGAGTGGCGCGCGCGACCGGGCCTGTCGCTGACGGGGGCGATCGCGCGCTTCCGGCCGGGGCCGGCGCTGGGTGGGCCTACACAAAAGCTCGTAGCGGTCGAGGCAACGCTGACGCTGTAACGTCAGATGTCGCCAAGTCCCGGAGATGCCTCGCCGCCCGCCTCCACGAAGCGGTCGAGCAGCCACGCTGCCGCGGGGCCGGGGGGCGTGTCGCGGCGATAGATGGCGCAGAAGCGGTAGGCGCCGCCGGGTGCTTCGGGCATGGCGAGGCGGACGAGGCTGCCGTCGATCAGATCTGGTTCGACCATCGGCAGCGGCATATTGCCCCAGCCGATGCCCTGGCGCAGCAGCTGGTGCTTCGCGCTGAGGTCGGCGAGCCGCCAGGTGCGCGGGCTCTGCACGGCAAAATCGCGGCCGGCCGTCAGCGGCGAGCGGTCGGTCAGCACCAGCTGGATATGCGCCCGCCCTGCCCCCGGCGGGACCGGATGAAGCTGTGCCAGCGGGTGGTCGGGCGCGGCGACGGGAATCATCTCGACCGATCCCGCCGCGACCAGTTCGATGCCATCGGCGTCGGTAGCGAGCGGGCCGCTGATCCCGACGCCCGCCTTGCCCTCAAGCACCAGCGCCGTCACCGCGCCGAGCGCCTCGACATGCAGCCGCAGCGCGACGGTGGGAAAGGCAGTGCGGAAGTCGCGCAGCACGGTGCCGAGCGTCGCGGCGGGCATCATCACGTCGACCGCCAGGCTGACCTCGGCCTCCAGCCCCTCCAGCAATCCGCGCACCTTGGCGCGGAGGCCGTCCATCCCCTCGGCAATCCCGCGCGCCTCCGCTAGTACCGCCTGTCCGGCGACGGTCAGCGTCGGTTTCCGCGCGCCCTCCCGCTCGAACAGGGTGACGCCGAGCTGCGCCTCGAGATTGGCGATGGCGTAGCTGATGACCGACACCGCCCTGTTGAGACGCCGCCCCGCCCCGCCGAAGCTGCCGGTATCGGCAACGGCGAGGAAGATACGCAGCTGGTCATAGGTCGGGGTGCCAGGCTGAACCATTCAACTTTCTCGAACGAATATGTGAATTTTATTCCACTCTTCACCGCCAGCGGCAAGGCCTATTTCCGCCTTCGTAGCCACCGCGAACCAATCGCGCGGCGGCCTGGAGAAGACCAATGATCGAACTTCGTCCTTTCGACAGCCTTGGCGGCGACAATCATGGCTGGCTCGATGCCAAGCATCATTTCTCGTTCGCCGGCTATTATGACGAGAACCGCGTCCATTGGGGCAATCTGCGCGTCTGGAACGACGACACGATCCAGCCCAAGACCGGCTTCCCGCCGCATCCGCATCGCGACATGGAAATCATCACCTATGTCCGCAAAGGCGCGATCACCCACCAGGACAATCTGGGCAACAAGGGCCGCACCGAAGCGGGCGACGTGCAGGTGATGAGCGCCGGCACCGGCATCACGCACAGCGAGTATAACATGGAGGAGGAGGTCACCCAGATCTTCCAGATCTGGATCATCCCCACCCGCAATGGCGAGAAGCCGAGCTGGGGCGCGCGGCCCTTTCCCAAGGGTGAGCGGGCCGGGCAGTTCGTCACGCTGGCGAGCGGATATGACGGCGACGGCGACGCGCTGCCGATCCGCACCGATGCGCGGGTCGTCGCGGCGACGCTGAAGGCGGGCGAGAGTGCGGAATACCCGCTCACCGCCGCGCGCAAGGCCTATCTCGTCCCCGCCACCGGTGCGGTCGAGATCGACGGCCTCCGCGTCAATGCCCGTGACGGCGTGGCGATCAGCGAGCTCGAAACGCTGCGCGTCACCGCGATCGAGGACAGCGAAATCGTGCTGGTCGACGCGGCCTGAGCACCCCCGGCCGCCGGGCCATCGCTTGCCCGGCGGCCAACCCCTTCTTTCGCATTTTGAACAGGAGACTATGACATGAACACCACCCGTGTTTCGCCCGCCGCCAATGGCGTGCTGCCGCTGTTTGCCCGTATCGCAATCGCCGCGATCTTTCTGTTGAGCGGGGTGTCGAAGCTTACCGCGCCGGCAGGGACGATCGGCTATATCGCGTCAGCAGGGCTGCCGCTGCCGGAGGTCGGTTATGCCATCGCGTTGCTGGTCGAGATCGTCGGCGGGCTGTTGCTGGTCGTTGGCTACCGCACCCGCATCGTCGCCGCCGCACTCGCGCTGTTCACCGTGGCTGCTGCGATTTTCTTCCACAACTCGCTGGGTGACCAGAACGAATTCATCCACTTCTTCAAGAACCTCGCCATTGCCGGCGGCCTGTTGCAGGTCGTGGCGTTCGGCGCGGGGCGGCTGAGCTTCGACAAGAACTGAAGCGCGCCAGACGCAAAAGGGGCCGGACCACCGATGGGTGGCCCGGCCCATTCTTGTGCGCGCAATCAGCCCTTGATGAAGGCGAGCAGGTCGGGATTCACGACATCGGCATGGGTGGTGCACATGCCGTGCGGCAGGCCGGGATAGGTCTTGAGCGTGCCGTGCTTCAGCAGCTTGACCGACAGCAGCGCCGAGGCGGCGATCGGGACGATCTGGTCGTCCTCGCCATGCATCACCAGCGTCGGCACGGTGATCGCCTTCAGGTCTTCGGTGAAGTCGGTCTCGCTGAACGCCTTGATGCAGTCGTAATGCGCCTTGGTGCCGCCAGCCATGCCCTGACGCCACCAGTTCCAGATCACGCCCTGATCGACCTTTGCGCCCGGCCGGTTGAAGCCGAAGAACGGGCCGGTCGGAACATCGAGGAAGAATTGCGCACGGTTGGCGAGCAATGCGGCACGGAAGCCGTCGAACACTTCGATCGGCAGCCCGCCGGGATAGCCGGCAGTCTTGAGCATGATCGGCGGCACCGCGCCGATCAGCACCGCCTTGGCCACGCGGCCCGGCTTGGCGCGGGCGACATAGCGGGCGACTTCACCGCCGCCGGTCGAATGGCCAATATGCACTGCGCCCTTGAGGTCGAGATGGTCGGTCAGCGCCGCGACATCGGCGGCATAGGTGTCCATCTCGTTGCCCGTATCGGTCTGGGTCGATCGGCCATGGCCGCGGCGGTCATGCGCGATGACGCGATAGCCCTTAAGCAGGAAGTACATCATCTGGCTGTCCCAGTCGTCCGCCGAGAGCGGCCAGCCATGGTGGAAGACGATCGGCTGCGCGTCCTTCGGCCCCCAGTCCTTGTAGAAGATTTCGGTGCCGTCCTTGGTGGTGATGATACCCATGCGTCGGTCTCCTGCGGTGGATGCGGCAAGCGCCGGTAACGCGCCGGCTGACAACGCGGACGCACCGGTCAGCAGCGCGGCGGCGGTCAGCAGATCGCGCCGGGTGAGATCGATAGACGCGCTGAAGGTCGGGGGCATGACAGGCTCCTGCTGCGGATTGCCGCGCGATCATCCCGGTTACGCCTGCGCACGACCATCCCCCCACAGGTATGCAGCGCCACCCATTTGGGTAGGTCGCGCGCGGGGCGACAAGCTGATAGGGTTGGCGATCACGGGGCGTGGGATTGGATTGGGCGTGCAAGCGTGGCATCGGCTGTTAGCGCTGCTCTTGGCCCTGGCCTGTCCCATGTTGCTGGCCGCGCGCGATGCGCCCGCAGGCTTTGACGGCTTCATCCACCGCGCCTGGACCAGCGACGACGGCGTCCCCGACTTCGTCCAGTCGCTGGCGCAGACGCCGGACGGATTTCTGTGGCTCGGCACCTATGAGGGGCTGTTCCGTTTCGATGGCGTCAGCTTCGAGGCTGTGCCGGTGGCCCCCGGCCATCCGCCCGGCGCGATTCCGGTCAGCGCGGTCACGGTCACGCGACGCGGGCAGCTATGGGTCGGCTATGCCGGCGGCGCGGGCGTCGAGGCGATGCGCGACGGGCGGCTGGTGCGGATGCACATGCCCGACCCGCCCGGCGAGGTGACCGGCATCCATGAGGGACAGGATGGCGCGATCTGGGTCGTCGGCGGGCGCGGGCGGCGCGCGCTCAAGCGCTTTGCCAATGGCCGCTGGGAATTGATCGACGCGCGGCGCGGTGTGCCCGACAACGAACATGTCGCAAGCCTGATGGTCGCGCGGGACGGCGTGGTGTGGTTGGCCATGCAGTCGCGGCTGCTGTTCCTGCGTCCGGGTTCGACGCGGTTCGAGGCGACTCCGCTGCGCATCGCGGCGGGCGCGAGCATGGCGCAGGATGCGCGCGGGCGCATCTGGCTGGCCGATCAGGCGGGAACGCGGATGCTGCCCGATTATCCGGCCGGAGCAACGCGCGCCGCCGACCCGCGCGTGTATCCCCCGGTGGCCGATATCCGCTACACATCGCTGCTCGCCGAACCGGGCGGCGCGCTGTGGGGGACAACCTATACCGGTGGGGTTTTTCGAATCGCAACGCCCGCCACCGGGCCGTTGGCGCAGCCCCCGGCTTTTCGCACCGATCACGGGCTGAGTTCCAATCAGGCGATGGCGGTGCTGCGCGACCGGGAAGGCAGCATCTGGGTCGCCACCGAGGCGGGGCTGGACCAGTTCCGTCCGGCCAATCTGGTCGCGCTTGCCAGCCCGCCACGCAGTTCCCCGACCGGCTATCTGACCGCAACCGATGTGGCGGGCATAACCTGGTTCATCGCCCGCGACCGGCTGTATCGCGTCGACCGAGAGGCGGAGCCGGTCGCCGTCGCGGGCGACGTTTCCGGCGCACGGGCGCTGTGCGCCGATCCCGGCGGCGGGCTGTGGGTCGATCGCCCGGGGCGCATGGTTCGCATGCGCGAGGGGCGGACGGTCGACACGCGCGCGCTGCCCGCCGGCGAAGTATTCGGATGCGGGGTCGATGGGCGCGGGCAGCTGTGGGTGGCGCGGTTCGGGCGGGGTGTCGGGATCGCCAGCGCAACCGGCTGGCGGGACGTTCCCGTCCCCGGGCCGGAGCGCCGTCGCCCGCAGGATATCGTGATCGACCGACAGGGGCGCGCGGTCATCATCCTCGATCGCCGCGCGGTGATGCGGGTCGAGGAAGGACGGACGCGCCTATGGTCCAATGCGCAGATCGGGGTCGCCGGCCTGACGGTCGTCTATGACAGCGTCGGCGGGCTGATCATCGGCGGCGGCACCGGCCTTGCGCGGTGGAACAGGCGCGGGTTCGACCGGCTGTCGATCGAGCAGCATCCATGGCTGCGCGGCGTGCGCGGCATCGTCCAGACGTCGGGCGGAATGACCTGGATGGTCAACAATCGCGGCGTGATCCGGATGCGCACCGCCGAACTCGACCGCGCCTTCCGCGCGCCGCGCACGCCGATCGCCCATGCGCTGTTCGACGAGCAGGATGGCTTTGCCAGCCGCACGCAAGGCTCGGACGGGTTGCAGCTCACGCAGGGCGGAGACGGTCGGCTGTGGGTGCTGACGCGCCAGGGGGTCATCCGGATCGACCCGACCAAGCTGGGCCGCAACACCACCCCACCGCTGGTCGCGATCCGCGCGGTGACGGCCAATGGCGTGCGTCATGTCGATCCGGTGACGCTGACGTTGCCAGCCGGGACCAGCCGGTTGGCGATCGATTATAGCGGCCTCAGCCTGGCCGAGCCGGGGCGGGTGCGGTTTCGCATGCGGCTGACAGGGGTGGATGGCGACTGGATCGATCCGGGCGAGCGGCGTCAGGCATTCTACACCAATCTCGGCCCCGGCCGGTACCGGTTCGAGGTGATGGCGGCGAACAATGACGGCGTTTGGAATCCGGTCCCGACCAGCGTCACGCTGACCATCCCGCCTACGTTCATCCAAACCCCACTGTTCGCGCTGATCTGTCTGATTGCAGCGGGTGCGTTGGCGACATTGCTGTTCCGCCTGCGGCTGCGGGCGCTTGCCCGCGGCATCCGCGCGCAGATGGCCGAGCGGATGCGCGAGCGCGAACGTATCGCGCGCGAACTGCACGATACGCTGCTTCAGTCGGTACAGGCGTTGATCCTCCGGCTGCATCTGGTGGCCGAAGAACTGCCCAAACGCGGCGCACCGCGTCGTGCGATCGAGGACGCACTCGACCGCGCGGAAGAGGTGCTGGAGGAAGCGCGCGACCGGGTGCGCGACTTGCGCAAGCCGACCGGCGATTCCGATGCGCTCGACCAGCGGCTGCTGGATATTGTGAGCAAGCAGGGCTTTCCGCCCGACCTGGCGATCCGTGTCGAGAGCGAGGGCCAACCCCGTTACCTCGACCCCCTTGTCTTCGAGGAGGTCGCCAATGTGGCGGGCGAGGCGCTGTTCAACATCCGCAGGCACGCCGGGGCGCGGACGGTGTCGATCCTGGTTGCATGGCGTGCGCATGCGCTGTGCGTCCGCTTTCGCGACGATGGCGTGGGGATCCCGCCGCAGATCCTGCAAAGCGGGCAGCGCGAGGGGCATTTCGGCCTCCCCTCGATGCGCGAACGCGCCCACCGGATCGGCGGCGAGTTGAGCATCACGCCCGCCCCGGGCGGCGGCACCGATGTCATGCTGATCGTCCCGGCATCGATCGCCTATGCGCGTGGAGGTGACGATGAGTGAGGCTGGCTCCATCCGGGTGCTCGTTGTCGATGACCATCCGATGCTGCGCGAGGGGATCGTCGCGGTGATCGAGCGGCAGGCGGACATGACGGTGGTCGGCGAGGCCAGCGACGGCTTGGAGGCAATTGCGCGCTTTTCCGAACTAGGTCGTAAACTCATAAAATCTGGCGGCGGATTTGGCGCGTGATATGAGGGGGTATGCACATCACGTGGAAGCGGGCG
>FWWL01006244.1_pt1 | contig 17451 bp, 14 predicted proteins | sample 2228331 | NCBI WGS metagenome assembly FWWL01 (sample SAMEA103939775, study PRJEB20133) | metagenome
CTTGGAATTAATAAACTCGTTTAATCCTGCATCAGGCATAGGAAGCGCAGCGCATTTGGGAGGTCTTATAATTGGTTACATGATAGGGAGAATATTCAAAAAACATCGATATTAAAATAAAAGATATGTTAAAGTTGATTTAACAACGGAATGACCGTGAGGGGTTAGAGATGGCAGAAATCGAAGAGCTACACGCATTCATTCTTTGTGGAGGAAAAGGCACGCGTCTAAGACCGTACACATACACTGTACCGAAACCAATGCTGAAAATTGGTAATAGACCGTTGTTGGAATATGTTATCAGAAATCTAAAAAGAAACGGCATCTCAAAACTCATCCTTACTGTAGGATATCTAAAAGACCAGATAATTGACTACTTTGGTACTGGAGAACAATTTGGTGTAGAAATAACCTACTTAGAAGAAGATCACCCCAGAAATACAGCAGGATCTATACTTCCAGGCAAAGAATTAATCCAAAAAGATAAGCCATTCATAGTCATTATGGGAGATCATCTGACTGATATAAACCTACGCGATATGTACACTCATCACCTAAAAAATAAAGGTATAGTTACATTAGGAATTAAGTTACAAGGAGTACCACTAGAGTATGGTATAGTAGAAATTGAAGGTGATGTAATAAAAAAATTCCAAGAAAAACCAGTCCTCCATCACTATATCAACACCGCGATATATATCTGCGAGTATCGAACTTTCGAATACATTAAAGAAGGCTATGACTTTGCTTCAGATGTATTTCCGATCATGCTAAAAAAAGGTGAGAAGCTAGTTCCTTACTTATTTGATAGCTATTGGGAAGACATAGGAAGGATACATGACTACCAGCGCGTACACCAGATAATAAGTTTACTTGATTTCATACGCGAATGTTGAGGCTTTTTAGAATGAAGATAATGTTGGCTTTTGGAACTCGGGCATGCACTATTAAAATGGCGCCCATATATCGTGAGGCAAAACGACGAAATCATGAAGCACTGATTCTCTATTCTGGTCAGCATTACTCACCCAATCTCTACGAAGAACTCTTTTACGATTTGGAACTGCCGGAGCCACACTATGATATAAAAGCAACAGGGTCACCGATTGACATAGGCAGCAAGATACTAGTCGAAACTAAAAAAATTCTTGATAAAGAACGACCGGATATTGTATTGACACATGGAGACACTTACTCCGCATTGTTTTTTTCTTTAGCAGGAGCAATATGCATGACTCCTGTTGGACACATAGAAGCAGGTTTGAGAACTTACAGTTGGGAACCATTTCCTGAGCAGATATGCACAAGAACTTCTGATGCATGCAGCTCACTTTATTTTGCGCCTACTGAAAAAAACAAACAAGACCTAATTAGCGAGCACTTTCCTGATGAGAGAATATTTGTAGTTGGAAATTCTGTCGTGGACGCAGTAAAAGAACACAGTGAAATAGCAGAACGAAAAAGCACTATCTTGAAAGACCTCAAGCTAAAAAACAAAAAACCTCTGGTTTTTTGGTCTGTTCACAGAAAAGAAAACCTCATCCATAAAAACAGGATGAAAGGCATTTTCGATGCACTCCTGGAAATGGAAGACATATACTTTTTCTGCTCTGTTTTGCCATCTACACAACATGCAGCAGATAGATACGGCTATTCGAAGAAGCTTGAAAAAGCTTCTCACATCATTTGGACTCCTTGTCTGCCAAAGTACACAGATGCCTTAAAAATTTTAATGAACTCAGACTTATGCTTAACTGACTCAGGCGGGCTGCAAGAAGAATGCATTTGCTTGAAAATACCGACTCTAACATTAAGATACGTAACAGATAGACCTGAAACCATTCACGCAGGAGGTAATAAATGCATCGGATTCAAGAAAGAAGACATTATAAAGGAAACTAAAAGAGCTATCTACGATCCAGAGGTAAACTCAAAAATGAAAAGCGCACCTAATCCATACGGAGATGGGAATACTTCTAAAAAAATCATTGATATAATTGAGATGTTCGAAGGAAAAATGGAACGATGGGAGACTAACATAGTCAAACAGTAAAGAGGTTACCATATAGAATGGAGATAAGAAATCCCAGTGCTATAAACGGCATGAATGGAGGATATCCAGTATAAATCGGAAAAACACTAATACCTTCTTCTTTTTCGATCTGCTTTAATTTCTGAATATCTCTCTGCTTGATTACTCTGGGTAGGGAATAATTTTTGACTATTTTTGGATCCATCACTTCAGTTGCCAAAACGTCTTCTTCAGAAATTTTAGATATGGGGAGATGGGTTATGAGCGTTGCGTTTATTTCGTCTCTGAAGACCACAAAAACCAGTGTGGCTATGCCCGCATATATCATTCCACCAAGAATCAACGGTGAAATACCAATACCTAGATTCAACAGAAGTACAAAAAGTACACCATATGCAATTGAGTAGAGAAAGGCATGCCCAAGCTTTGTCCAAGAAAGCTTGTATTTTCTTTCTTGAACCATCTTAACTACACGTGATCCATATACAATAAGAAAATAGGTTATAAAGAAAAAAAATGCATAAAGTAATGTGTTAAATATTTCAGAAACCAGATATGGATGTGGAAAAGCAGGCAACAATAAAGATATTCCAACGATCGCAAAGACATCTGCGCCGCCAAGCTGACCCATCATATATGTAGGAACAGTAAATGCAAGCATCAACAAAACAAGCAGCAAGCTAAGCATTAGATGTGAAGGAAAAAGAATATTTATAATTACGCCAATTGTAACAAAAGCATAGCATATCTCTGCAGGTATTGTTTTATTGTTAAATAGATCGTAATAAGTAAATATGCCTATTCCCGCTATAGTCAATAATATGCGTAATTCCAACATTTCAGGAGTAGTAGCCAATAAATTAAAGAAATTAATTGCATGAAGATTAACCATAGTTGTATTTGAAATGTTAGATTTTATAATGTTTTTACAAAAGAGATTGAATCTATGAAAAAAGACATCTTTGATGTTGCTGTAAATAGAGGCTTTTTCTTTCCTTCGTTTGAGCCTTATGGATCTGTTAGTGGCTTTTATGATTATGGACCTCTAGGCCTAAAAATAAAGAATAAGATAATAGGCATATGGAGAGAGATGTTTCTTAGCTCACCTGAAATTCTAGAGATAGAGACAACAGTCGTAAACATAGAAAAAATGCTAATAGCTTCAGGACACGTAGAAAACTTTACAGACCCTCTAATCAGATGCAATAACTGTAATGAAGAATATCGTGCCGATAAACTAATTGAAGAAAAAACAAAGAAAAAAACCGAGGGTCTAAGAGCTGATGAACTACAAGAATTAATAGAAAAAGAGAACATCAAGTGCCCGAAATGCAAAAACTCTCTGAGCAGCATAACAAAGTTCAATCTAATGTTTGAACTTCAGATAGGAGCAACGGGAAAAGTAAAGGGTTTTCTAAGACCAGAAACTGCCCAAGGGTTATTCGTAGCTTTTCCAAGGGTCTTTAAAACATTTGGAAACAAGCTACCTATAGGAATAGCACAAGTAGGAAAAAGCTTCAGAAACGAAATTGCTCCAAGAAAAGGACTAACAAGAATGCGAGAGTTTACGCAAATGGAAATCGAATACTTTTTTGATCCGGAAAAAGCAATAATAGATGGATACGACAAAGTCAAAAACACAGAAATCTCAATGATGACAAATGAAGCACAGGGCAAATCGCTGACTACACCTGTAAAAGGAAGTGTTGATGCATTTTTAAAAAGCGGAAACATACCAAACCAGATAATGGCATACTTCATAGCTATGGAACAAAAGTTTTACGAGAGGCTCGGGATACCAAGTCAAGAATTTTGGTTTAGAGAGTTGCTACCTGATGAGACACCACATTACTCTGGTGGAAACGTCGATATGGAAGTAAGAATTGGTGATGAAATAATAGAGACGATAGGAAACGCATATAGAACTGATTATGACCTAAAAAGGCATATGGAAGTCTCAAAAGAAGATATGCGCGTTTTTATAGATGAAAAAAAAATTAAAATAATCCCGCACGTGGTAGAACCATCAATAGGCTTTGACAGATCATTTTACGTAGTTCTTTATCACTCCTACAGAGAAAAAGGCAACGGCAAAGACTGGTCCTGGTTTGACTTTCCTTTTGAGATCTGTCCATATCAAGTAGCAGTTTTTCCTCTCATGAAAAAAGACTCATTAGATGTAAAAGCACTCGAAATATATTACGAAATAAGAAAACATTTTGATGCATACTATTCAGATAGAGGCCACATTGGAAAGAGATATGCCCGCGCAGACGAAATAGGAACATACTTAGCAGTAACTATTGATTATCAAACTTTGGAAGACAACACAGTAACTATCAGACACAGGAACACAAGCAAACAGAAAAGGGTAGAGAAAAAAGAGCTAATAAAAGAAATATTGAACCTTTCTACAAAAAAGGACATATGAAGAAAAAAATCTTCAAAGATAATTTTAAATCAAGATAATTTTAAATTAAAAAAGATAGTGATATGGGGGATTAGATGAAAGAGCAACAAGTAATGTTGGTTGGACTATTAATCTGTCTTGGATTACTAGGAGTACTAGGCTATCTACCAGATGCAGAAACAGCCATCTCAAACTTTTTGCTATCAAGCTTTACAGGAGCAAAATCAAATATCACAAATGATGGCCAATGGACAAACTATACAATATCTTATCTTCCTGACTTGACGATAAACTTTAGTTTAAACTACCTTGAACCAAAAGAGTTAATTATTCAAGGAACCGACTTTGAGATACCATATTACATTTCAGAGTTAAATATAAACAATCTGGGGATAGGCAGAAGCACCCCACCACAATTTTTTCTTCATGGTCACTATTATGTATATTACGCAAATGGTACTGTAGCCAGATATAACGAAAGTCTTTCTTTCTATGAAAACTGTAGTGTGGGCCCAGTATATAACTATGCTGATAAAACAGTATTCAGCTATAAATACAATAAATACAAAATATTCACATTGTTAGAGCCATTTGAATCTGTGATGTTAAAACAGTCTGCAAATATAACTCTGTGCAAGCTCAAGATACCTTGGAACAGAATAAAGAATGCGACTTCAGTAAGTTTGCTTGCGTTCACTGCCCAAATAGACCCATACAACTACATAAAGGAAAGCGTTGAAACAAACAATGGCTACACGCTCAGAATCGGAAAAGCATTCAGCCTAAATATAACATATCCAACAGTATATCAAAACTTCACTAACTACTCAAATTTAACAAACAAAACAAGCTACCTACCGGATTACAGAGTATTAAGCTTAATAAGATTATATGCTGTAACTGACGTGAACATTCTAAATAGATCATTCATAACAGGTACGCTCGAGTACACTTATCCCCATTTATTCCTCTACAATGAAGGTAATACCACTGCACCTGTCCCAGATATAAGAACAGAAGTAGAATTCAATATCAGTTATTCAAGTGGATACTCACGTGCAGTAAGAACTACCATAACCTCAGATTGTACAGACCAGAGTACATTTAATTTGTATGGGAGACCCGTCTGGAGCTACATCACAAACAGAGGAAGAGACAGTAATACAGAAATCCCCTATGGTTACAAAAATCTTACATACCTAAACAGATATGAACAAGTTCAATACGCGTCACCAAATGAAGTATGCAGAGTAAAATTTCGTGTGCCATACGCTGAGAACTCCACAATAAGAATAACCAGAATCATCACCACTGTAGACCCACTTAATAAAGTAACTGAATCTCGTGAAAACAACAATATCGATAATTACTACGTAAACATGCAGGTATATCCATTCATACTACAACCGCTGAACTAACCTGTGAATTTGCCCAAAAAAAAAGCATAGTAATAAATTTTTGCCTCTTTTAGTTTTTTTGTATGTTTTTTAGGACCAAGTATATTATCACCGAGGCACTCGCTAAAAGTCTAAAACAGCATTCAATAGATCTTACCCAAGAAGAAATATCGAACTCGATAGGCATAGCAAAACTCGAATTTGCAGATTTGTATTCAAATATCTTCTTTAAAAAAGAAATAATAAAGAACAAAAACATAGATAGTATAATTGAAGCCGTTCAAACAGACTTACCAGACTTTCAACTAGAGATACGCAACGGCTATTTAAACATCACTTTTAACGACCGCATTCTTTCTCGCTTTCTTGTAGACAGCACTTTTTACCAAACAAATAAACCAAAGAATTTCATCATAGAGTTTCCATCAGTAAATCCAAACAAACCTTGGCACATTGGTCATTTGAGAAATGCACTTTTAGGTCAGAGTATTGCAACACTACTGCAAAAGACCGGGCATAATGTTTTCGTAATCGATTATATAGACGACTTAGGACTGCAATTTGCTCAAACTATCTACGGACTAATGCAAAAAAACTTGTTAAATGAATTTACCGAACAAGAATTGAGCAAACTCAAGATGAATTACGGTAGAATAGACTTCTTCCTGGGAAACACATACGTAGAAATAGCTGGAAAAATTGGTGAAGATTCTGAAGAGGTAAAAGACATTGTAAGAAAGATGGAACATGATAGAGATTTTCTTAAAAAATCAAGAAAAATAGCAGAAATATGTGTAAGCGAACAGTATATTACTGCAGAAAAATACGGAATTACAAGAGATCTACTGGTTTTTGAAAGCGATGTTGTATCATTCCTGAGGGAAACTGGGGTAAACAAGCTTAAAGCATCACAATCAATTAGACTCATCAAGGATCAGAATGATCCATATAACAACTGCTATGTCATAGACGTAAGCCACCTGCCTGAATCTAAGGAAGGTAAAAAAGTGCTTATAAGAAGTGACGGAACACTAACATACACTGGAAAAGATATCATATTTCATATGTGGAAATATGGACTAATTCCTGATAATATGAAGTATACTCTATTTGAGAGAGATATTCCAATGACGTGCTTTTATTCAGATCATAATCTGCCAATTATGAAACCCCATACCAGTGATTGTGGAATTGTAATAATTGGTTTAGAACAAACATATCCTCAAAAAATTCTGAAATTCTGCTTAGAACAGCTTAATTGTAATACCAAACACATACATGTAGGCTATGCACACGTTAAGCTACGTGAAAGCCGTTTTTCAGGAAGAAAAGGAACGTGGTTAGGGTACACTGCTGAAGAATTGCTCGAGGAATGCATTGAAAGAGAGGCAGAAAAATTAACTGACAAAAAACCTAATTGGCAAGAGATAGCAGAAACTATATCTACTGCCGCAATAAAATACTATATTCTAAAGCACTCCCCAGAAAGAGAAATAGTTTTTGAATGGGACAAAGCACTTTCTTTAGAGGGAAACGCAGCCCCATACCTATTATACACATGTGTCAGAGCAAACGCGATATTTAAGAAAGCACAGCTTGAAATGAGCAAGTATTTTTCAGCACCGGGAAGCAATTATACATTCAATCAAGATGAGAAGAAACTCCTGAGACTGCTAATTAGATATCCAGCAATACTAGAAGAGGCGGAGAGAGGTCTCTATGTCCATAATCTAACAGATTACGCATTTGAGATAGCTTCTGCTTTTAACACTTTTTACAATCGTAATCAGGTGCTGGTAGAGGACAGTACAACTAAAGAAAAACGGTTGTTGCTCTGTAAAAAGTACTATAGCACCATGGAACATCTTCTCTCTATATTAGGCATAACAATTCCAGAGTGGATGTGATAGGAAAAAAGTACCTTAATAGTACTTTAAATAGCCTCCAATTATTTTCAAGAAAGGATTTATGCGCGGAAATTTTTTCTTAGTGAGATATGCTGCAAATTCTAACATACTGAGTGAAAAAATAGAAAACGGTGCAAATTCCATAATTGGTTTCCCGATTGTCATACTTTCTATTACATTTTTATCATAGGGAAGAAAGTATGTGTATGGCTTATCCTGAAATGCATTTGCGATATCTTTTTCTTCATTCTTTTTGTTAAGCGATTTATTTACGATTATTGCAGAAACACCCTTTTTAAGGAGCCTACAAACCGCATACAACTTCATACCCGTAGCAAGTGAATTAAGCACAGGTGTCACAACTATAAAGACAAAGTCCACTATGTTGAGCCAGTATTGTGTTTCTTTACCAATCGTTGCAGGCATATCGACTATTACTAGTTCCTTTCTTTTAATAAGCTCTTTTTTCAGGATAGTTTTTAGCGGATATTCACCTACAGAATCAAGGGCAAGGCTAGATGAAATAATCTTTACGCCTCTTGGATGATTAAATATGACCTTCGCAATAGGAACGTTTTTCGCAAAACACTCTTGAATAGACCTGGCAGGATATGGCGAGCCGAGAGCTATGCTCAAATTACCTGTTGTCATATCTCCATCTACCAGTAATACATTAACTCCATATTGTTTCAGTGCAAGAGCAAGATTAACTGTAACTGCAGTTTTACCTACTCCGCCCTTTCCAGAAGCAATTCCAATTATCACCACAACACCCACTAATTATATATGTAAACTCTAATTTTAGAAAAACCACGGTTGCCATATCTATCAAATGCAACTGCAGTTATATCGTGCCATCCATTTTTCTCATTTGTAGTATCAAGCATATATGTTATCTCATCTTTCTCTACTATAGCAAGCAACCTTTCATCAAAATACAGTTGCATGTATGCAATTCTATCATTATCTGCAGATATAGCTTTAACCATAACACTACCGCCAATATTTACACCTTCTTTCGGAGTCACAAGTGTAACAGCAGGCGCAATGAAATCAGCACGTACAACTGAAATGCTTGCATAATCACACTTTTGATAAGGAGTAAATGCCACAAGAGTATAGTTTCCAGACTCTACGTAATTACACATAAATTCACATGAACCATTTCCAATACCTATGCAAGACTGCATATCCCCTGGCTTGCAAAACAAAGTAATCCTGTCTCGCTCTGTGAAATTATAGTAGTTTACTAGAACCTTTATATTTTGATTATCCAAAACCATTGTCTTTTCTGGTTCTATAGAACATCTAAATAAAGAATCGTCAATTAACTGAAGATAGAGATGGCATTGCATTTGTGTGGCTTTATCATAAGCATATACAAAGTAATTTCCTTGCTTGAGTTCTTTAGGAACGGTGAGGAAATAAACGTATTCTTTTCCACCGAATTCTAATGCTCTCTCTCTTATTACTCCAAAAACGTTAATATCAGAATATGTTATTGTGTTGTTTGGACAACTGATTATGCCATATTCGTTGTAACACTCAAAACCAAGAGTTTTTGAAGTACCAACTGCCATCTTTATGGTACCTGGCATAAACCTACATCTTATAGGTGACTCAACAAATAACTCTAGTTCAAGATAACCTTTGTTTTCGAAAGGATCATATGCTTCAACTGTAATTAAATGCTTTCCTAACTTGATTTTTGAGAGATCTAATGAACATGCAACATTATTGCTGTCGATGGCATTACACAAAAGCTCGTCGTCAAGAAAGACAAAAATCCTGCTAACTCCAACATCATCAGAAGTTATAACCGAAAACGTGTAATTTCTAGTAACATCAAGCACACGGGAATCTGGTAAGCCGATTATACTGATCTGCGGTGGATTCAAATCTTTGGTATCCAAAACAACTGCTTTGTAAACACATCTGAAAGAATCTGATGGGTCAGTTACTAGAAATGTGTACTCACCTGCTTTTGTGTATGTGGCTTCGTATTCAAATGACGAGACACCTGATTTCATAAGATAATAGGAATACTTATTTGCATCAGCATCAGTCTTTACTATGAGCGTGGACAAAGAAGAAGGACGTTTATAGAAAGTTATGTTAAAGTTATACGTTGCTGGCTTAAATTTATACTTAGTATCTGCGGATACGGTACATACAGAATCCAAATAATCTTTATAGAAGGTTACAACCCTGCTACTTCTAACGTTACCTGCTCTATCATAAGCTCTGGCAAACACAATATGCTTTGAGTTTTCTTCGTGCTGAGTCATATCAAATGTATAAACCAATTTATCTGCCATTACAGTTTGCGAAAGTAGACCATCCACATATAAGTCTATTTTTTCAATTCCAACATTATCGTATGCACTCACATTGATTATTGCATAATGTGTAAATCTCTGCCCTTCGTTAGGTGAGCTTATGAATACTGTAGGAGGCTGAATATCTAATGGAGGTTCTGCATATATAAGAGTACTACAGTTTACATCTCTATAAGAAGCACTAACATTTGCAACTATTACCTCATTGATAGGAAAATAGTCACATGCAGCAGTAAATGCATTCCCCATACCTCGTATCTCCTTGAAGTTTACGCCATCACATGAAAAATTGATAGCATCTGGAGCTAATCTATAAAAAAGTATAGTAATGTTTGATGTGAAAGGACCCTTCTTGTTATTCGGAGATGCAAATACTGCGCAGCTCTTTTTTACCTCGTTGGAAACCCTAATAACTATTGGCGTACACTCGGGCCTACCTGGCAGAGTATTAACCACATACGTGCCTTCTACAGGAAAACTACAAAACACTCGACACTTATTTTCATGTAGATTGCATTCTTTAACATCTCTAGGCATGCATTGAATTCTAAGGTTTTGATTGTCTAGTTCTCTGTGGTAAAGCTCAACTTCCACTTCCTCGTTGACGGCCACTTCGTATTCGTTTGCAGATATTTTACATAAGTGTTGAAGTTCTGTAACATTTATCGTGTCGTATAGCTCTGAAGGTGTCTTTCTCTCAAATTCCTTTAGGAGATATTGAAACTCTGAAACGTTCTTTTCATCACTTTTCTTAAGTTCTAAGCAAACCCTATCTGTTTCCTTTATGCACGCCCCTTTTCTACAGATACTGTAGTTGCAGTCTTCATCGTAGCCAAAACAATTAGGCGAAGTGACATTATCAAGCTCTCTATATATGCAACGATAGCCAGTATCTTTTGAACATGTTGCCTCAACACAAGGATCTAAAGACTCGCATGGAGGACAGCTCAACATCTCCTTTTTTGGCTCACCCGGATAGTCAGTAGGAAGATATTCAGAAATAGTACAGCCTGAAACAAGAATGAGTAAGAATAAAATTTGCACTAAACCTATTGTCAGATCTCTCACAGACCACACAAAAATCCCATCGACATCGCTATTTATAACATTATTCAGTGTAGGTATTTATTACTTGCGATTCAACGAGAGAAACTAAACGTTTTTATACATATATTGCCCATTTCAAAAACATTGAACCGAAAGCTATATAAACCGCTGGTTACAATAATAAAATTACGTCTTCTCTCTGCCTTCGGCAGGAAAACTGGTCGCCTTGCCAGCGTTGGCCGCGCTGGCAAACTTCTTATATCTGACCATTAATCATAATTCTGAAAAGATTTATAAAAAATCAATTATATTAATTCTGTTCATGAAGAAACAAGCTTACTTAAAAGAAGTTGTGGAGCACATAGACATAACCTCGTTTGATGCACGAGAGATTTTAAGGCAGTACAAGAAAATGTCATTCCAGGCCAGAAACTTGGCACGTGCAGCAGCCATATACGATCAAATGATTTCAGACACAGAGTGTGGAATAATCTTTTGCTTAGCTGGTTCTCTGATAAGTGCAGGTCTAAAAAAAGCAGTTACTACACTGATGGATAACAACATGATAGACATAATAGTAGCAACAGGTGCAAACATCGTAGACCAAGATTTCTTCGAAGCGCTTGGATTTAAGCACTATATTGGCACGCAATATGTAGATGATGACGAACTTATGAAGCTGCATATAGATAGAATCTACGATACATATATAGATGAAGACGAATTAAGGATTTGCGATGAGACAGTAAAGAAAATCGCAGACAAGCTACCTCCGAAACCGTATTCTTCTAGAGAGTTCATCAAGCAGATGGGAAAATACCTTGTTGAAAATAATATTGGTAAAGACTCAATAACGCGAATTGCTTATGAGAAAGAGATACCTATATTTGTTCCTGCATTTTCAGACTGCAGTGCTGGCTTTGGACTGGTAGCTCATCAAACTGAAAGAATAAAAGAGCATAAACCAATGGTTACCATCGATTCAGCAAGAGACTTTCTGGAACTGACAAACCTAAAGCTGAAGCTCGGCGAAACAGGACTGGTAATGCTTGGCGGCGGAGTCCCAAAAAACTTTGCACAAGACATAGTTGTAGCTGCAGACATACTAGGATACAACGCAAATCTGCATAAGTATGCAATCCAAATAACTGTAGCAGACGAAAGAGATGGCGGTCTTTCTGGATCTACTCTAAAAGAAGCACACTCTTGGGGAAAAGTAGACCAAGGAAAGGAACAAATGGTATTTGCAGAAGCCACTCTTGCGTTTCCTTTACTAGCAAGCTATGTTTACCACGAGAAAAATTGGACTAAAAGAAAACCAAAAAGATTAAATTCTCTATTGGAGGATAGATAGCATGATTGCAAAAAAGATGTTCTTTGTAAAAGGCGTTGGTGTCCATAAAGAAAGACTAGCTTCTTTCGAGCTTGCACTTAGAGACGCCGGCATTGCTCCTTTTAATCTTGTTTCGGTATCAAGCATTTTTCCTCCAAGATGTGAAATAATAAGCAAAAAAGAGGGTTTAAAGTATCTTGAACCTGGGCAGATCGTATTTTGTGTTATGGCTAGGAATGAGACTAACGAACCAAACAGATTGATATCTGCTGCCATAGGCCTTGCTCTGCCAAGCGACAAGAACCTCTATGGTTATCTCTCAGAGCATCATCCTTATGGTCAAAAAGGTGAAGTTGCGGGAGAATACGCAGAAGATCTTGCAGCAACGATGCTTGCAACAACTCTGGGTATTTCATTCGACCCAAACAAAGCGTGGGACGAAAGAAAAAAAATCTACAAGACAAGTGGCTATATATTCAGAACGAGTCATGTATGCCAATCTGCAGAAGGCCATAAAAACGGGCTATGGACCAGTGTAGTCGCAGCGGCTGTTTTTGTAACAGATCTAGATCTACAGCGTTACCAAAACAAAAACAAATAATCTCAAGTAGAGTGTAACTCTTTTATTCTCCTATAAGCAGCTACTATGAGATCCCTCTGTTCCTTAAAACGTAAGAAGTTTAGCAGAACATCATATGAAAACCATCTCGCTTGAGTATGCTCAGGAGAAACCCTGGCAGTTGCATCTTCTTTCGCCCGACCAAGAAAATAGACCACTCTTTTTTTGATTAAGTTTCCTTCACGCTTAAAATAATACTCAACTTGATACCTAAATACATCATCATATTCTATATCAGTTATACCCGTCTCCTCTGTAAGCTCTCTCAATGCAGCTACGATCTCTGTTTCACCTGGCTCTATATGACCCTTCGGAAAATCCCAGTGCTGTTCTCGATGCTTGAGAACGAGAAACATTGGAAAGCTATCGACGAGCCTGTATAAAACAAATCCTGCGCTATGCTCTTCCATAGTTCGGATTTAAAGCGTTATGATATTAAACCCATATGGATTAAACTTTTCAACATTATGAGCGTTGAGCACGAAAAAGCAACTTATATAGATTTCTTTTCTCAGACACAAGCAAATATCCTTGGTAGGATATTTTCATTAGCTTTCACACTCATATTCGTAAGGCTTTACAGCCCTGATGATTTTGGTTTTTTCAATATAGTAGCAACTATAAGCACAATAGTGCTTCTACTCATAGACAGCGGAACCTCTGCAGGAATCTTACGTTTTGTGACAGAACAATTAAAGCTCGGAAACAAATCAAAAGCCAAAGGATATCTCTTATTTTTCGTCACCATTCAGATATTGATATTTTTGTTCATAACTATCGTAATTCTGTTAGGGTTCTTCGACTTGATTTACAAAGATATCCCAAACATAACAAAATATATTATCTACATGATTCCGTTCATTTTCGCCTATACAATCACTGAGATAATCATTGCTGTTTCTTACATTTACAATAGAGTAGATAACCTTTTTTTAAAAGAATTAAGCTACGGCATACTTAGGGTACTTGGACTCGGCATGGTTTACTACTTAAATAAAGAATTAGGAATGGTTTTCCTGTTGCATTCGGTGGCCTATGCAATAACTTTCTTTGTGGTACTGCTACGTATGAGAAAAGACCTGTGGGACTTATTAAGCCACAATGCTGATTACTCATTCAATCCATTCGAAACACTCAAACACATAATTTACATGACATTTCAAAACTTTGCACATAGTATTTTCGGGTTTATCGACATTATGATTCTAGCATTTAATGTATCACTAAAGGCCATTGGGGTATATAAAATTGCAAATTCATACACTACTCTGGCAGAAATGTTTCTAAACTTTTACAGATTGGCTCAACCACTAATCGTAAAAGTCAACGAAGAAGAAAGACCAAAGATTATAGATAATTTCATTCGTACTCTTGGAACACTATCTATATTATTTTTACTTTTTACTCTAGCGATTGGAAGAGACCTAACAGCCATAACTTTTGGTATTGAGTACACAGAAAGCTATTACTATTATACATATCTTGCTTTATCGAGTGTTTTCGTTCTACTTGCTTCAATATTGTACGGGATAGTATTTTTCTATGGCCAATCTGCATACATTGCAACTGGTGCTGCTACGAGTACAAGCTTGAACATCATACTAGACATATATCTGATCCCTGTATTAGGTGTAGAAGGTGCGGCTATCGCTACTGTAATATCGCGATCGGTTTCACTTATAATTCTATTATACGCAGTCAAAAAAATAAAATTCAAATTTAATTTCAGACAAATATTTCTCTTAATATGCGCCTACTATTTTGGGTTCGTAGTAGTTATCTCGACAATAGGTTACGCAACCTTCTTTGAAAACATATATCTCAATCTCATAGCCAAAGCAATCATCAGTGGAAGTGCACTCATCTTGTGTTTCATTGGAGCATTTAAGCTAAACATAATTGACAGTGAAACCATAAACGCATTAATTAGTGCTGCGATAGAAAGTTTTGCGAAACTAAAAAAGCCTTTCATTTAGATAATAATGACCATTAAAAGGCTTTTTTTCGATAAAACAAACTAATCATTTATTAAGTAGATCTAGGGAGAATAGCTCTTGATGATGCCTATGGTACTAAACACATTAATCATTGGCTTACCTGGAAAGATGGGAAACGCCATCTTAGACGAAGTAATCACAAGCTATAATGATAAGATAAATCCAGTTTTTGGTATAGCACGAAAAAATAGCACTCATAGAGGGATACCAGTATATACTTTTGAGGAATGTTCGGATCAATTAGAAAAAAGCGAAAAAGGTATAGAAGCCATAATAGACTTTAGCTCTCCTGAAGCACTATCTAGAGCAGTAGATCTTGCAAAAAACTACGAAATACCTTTCATAGTTTCTGGCACAACTGGCTTGGGTGTTGAACAACTAGAGAATATCAGAAAAGAGATAGAAAATAGCAAAATATCAATGGTATGGTCACCAAACTTTTCTCCGCTAGTAAATCTACAGATCGCATTAGTCGGCCTGGCTGCAAAAAAACTAATTCCTATGGGCTATGACATAGGAATAATAGATGAACACCACAGCATGAAAAAAGACAGTCCGTCTGGAACAACAAAGAAAATCATTGCAGAAATAACAAAGAACACAAACATAAGAGAAGTAAATTATTGGAAAGAAGAATTTAGACCTAAGAATAAAAACAGTCTAGACGTAGCTGTTCTAAGAATAGGAGGAACTGTTGGCTTACACGACGTCAGAATAATTGGCCAAAATGGAAGATTAAAGATAGAAACACTGATGTATTCCAGAAAAGACTTTGCTAAAGGCGCATTAGAATCTCTTTTGTGGTTAAAACAGCACGGAAAAAAAGGCAATCTATATTCATTTAACGAAGTGCTTGGCATTTAGGCTTATAAAAAGTGAACACAAAAGAGTTAAAACAATGAAAGTTTCTCAATGCCTGAAAACTTTTTTCGAATTCAGCAGGGCTGAACATGCGATATTCATAATCGTCGTAGTTATTGCAACGTTGCTTGATTTGCAACCTGCTTCTAAATATTACGAATATCGAACGATGATTCTTCAAGCCTTTCAAAACACTGTCAGATTAGAAATCAACTTCTTCCTACTCGACGTGATTATTAATGCCTTTGGACTCGTAATTTATTATATTCCTTTCATACTCCCTCCGTTTTTTATCTCACTTTACGCTTTCTGCCTCAATGATATTGTAGATTACAGAACAGATAAAGCAAACAATAGAATAGACAGACCACTCGTCCTTGGAAAGCTCTCACTCGATGAAGCAAAGATGATTACAAACTTACTTGGTACGCTCTGTATAATTTCGATACTCCTTGCAGCATCTGCCGCAGAAACAAGATCAGATATAATAGCTGTTTTCACACTTTGGGGATTTTTTCTAGCATCAATTCTTTACAGCTTTTACATCAAAGACCTTCCTTTTCTGGGAAACACCTACATAGCATTTACGATGGCAATACCATTCATTTATCCTATATTGATTGTCCACGAAAATGGAGCGCAAGTACCAAATACTTTATTGATCCTGGCGATTTCAGCTTTTGTGATGGGAATGGCACGAGAAATAGTGAAGTCTGCTCAAGATATATACGGTGATCTAAAATTCCGGGCTTCTAAAACATTACCTGTGATAATGGGCGAAAGAAACTCGGTAATTTTGGCAGGGATATTGCTTATTCTTTTGGGTGCTTCATGTTTCTTTTACCTCTTAACTTATCACAACACGTTGCCACACGAAAAACTTTTGGAAGAGGAATACTACATTTTTAAAGAAATCTCTGTATTTTTGTCTAGAAGCAATGTATCTGAAGTTGGAGAAAGCCTAATAAAAACAAGATATGCCAACGCAATAGCTTCTTTGGTGCTACTTTCTTTTATTGCTTTTTCTTCTCTGTACCTAGGTTTGGATTGCATAATAAACCATCAAAGGACCAATGAGAAAAACGCATGGTATAAATCATTCAGGAAAAGATCTATTTATGCAATTGGGCTAATAATCGGTATTTATTTACTGTTCACAGTACTGATCAAGGGCTACTTATTTAGGTAACACACGTATAATAAAAACCCTAATCATTAGATCTCTGAATTATAAATACAACCTTCTGATGAGCTGTAAAGTAAACGTCACCTATTCAACCAATTTTTGAACGTTTTTTTTCTTTCAGCAAATTTTCAGCAAGAAGTCGATAATTTATAAATCTCCACATTTAAGCTTATATAAATGTAAATGGTAGATTAGCCATAGCAAAAAAGACCGTATCGCTGAGCGTTGAAGAGGAAATTTACGAAGAGTACAGAAGATACTGTGAGCAGAAAGGCATCATCCTGTCAAAGCAGTTTGAGAATTTTATGGCAGAGGAATTAAAG
>FWWL01003040.1_pt1 | contig 17449 bp, 14 predicted proteins | sample 2228331 | NCBI WGS metagenome assembly FWWL01 (sample SAMEA103939775, study PRJEB20133) | metagenome
CGACTTTGGCGGCCAGACGGTGCACACCTGCAACGGCGTGCCGCCGGGCCAGGGCTGCGGGCCCCGAGACCTGGAGGCCCCCTCAGGCTTTGTCTCCGCCACCCAGGGCTTCCCGCCCTTCAGGGCCATCGGGGTGGCGCTGCGGGTGCGCTGAGGTCGGCGCTCCCGTGGCACCCAGGTGCAGAGCGCCGGGCAGGAGGGCGTAGCGCTCGGCCCAGAGGCGCGTGCCTCTCCCCGCGCCTGCCCTTCGCCGCAATTCGGTCAGCCCGGGCGCCGCCAGGCAGGCGTGGGCCGCCTCCTCGCTGCCGCACCAGACCGTCAGCAGCAGGCTGCGACGCGACAGCCAGCGGTGCACCTTCAGCACCCCGGGCAGGCCCTTCAGCTCGCGCTCCAGCCTTCGCACCCGCCAGAAGGCGAGGGGCATGGGCAGCATGCTGCGCAGGTGCAGGGCGATGAGCAGTAGCAGCGGGGAGTCGGCCACCGCCCTACCCCTGGCCCGGGGGCGTCGGCAGGGGCCTGGGCCCCGGCTCCCGCACCAGCGAGAAGAGGTCTCTGGGCCGCACCCGCATCAGCCACAGGGCCAGCACCCCCACGCCGATGACCCACAGGTTGGTCAGCAAGTGGGTGACGATGGCATAGGCGAGGGCCTGTTCGGTGGGCACCTGCCAGGCCGCCAGCACCCCCAGCAACACCGCCTCGTAGGTGCCTATGTTCTCGAAGGTGATGGGGAAGGCCGAGACCAGGTTGGCGGCGATCATGATGACGATGAAGGCCACCAGGGGCACGTCCAGCCCGAAGGCCAGGCCGAAGAGGGCGAAGTTCAGCACCTGGGAGCCCCAGCCCAGGAAGTTGAGGGCCATGGCCAGCGTCAGCAGGCGCCAGTTGCGCATCGTCTCCAGGCCGTCCAGGAAGCGGGGCCACCCCTCCTGGAGCCCCGACCGCAGCCAGTGGGGCAGCCTGTTCAGCCAGCGCCAGCCGGGGACCTGGCGGGGCAGGAAGGCGCTGGCCATGACCGCCGCCACGAAGCCGCCACCGGAGGCGGCCGCCACGCTCCACAGCAGCGCCGGCGGCACGAAGCCCAGGTCGAGCACCGCCAGCCCGATGGCCAGCAGGACGAGGAAGGTCACCCCGTCCAGGAGGGCCTCCACCACGAACACCGACGAGGCCAGCCCCGCCCGCGACAGGCCGTAGCGGTTGGCCACGATCTGGATGCGGGCCACGTCGCCCGCCCGCATGGGCAGCAGGTTGTTGAGCAGGTTGCCGATGAGGAAGGCGCCCAGCAGCCCCAGGTAGGGCGCCTGGCCCACCCGCGAGAGGTAGACCTGCCAGCGGAGGGTGTCCACCGCCTTGGTCACCAGGTTCACGGCCAGGGCCAGGGCCGCCCAGGCGTAGTTGGCGGCGCGCAGAGAGTCGCCCACCTGCCGCAGGTCTATCTGCCAGACCACCAGGCCCACGAACAGGGCGGTGGCCACCAGCTGGAAGGCCCAGGGCGTCCTGAGGGCGCGCAGGAGCCTGCGGACGGTGTTCTTGCGGCCCACGGCCCCTTAACCTCGCTCCGCCTCCGGCGCGGCCCGCGCCCTGGCGATAGCCTCGGCGTATTCGCCCCACCAGTCGGGGGGCAGCAGCAGGCCGATGGCGGTCATGACTCGCTCCCGCGCCAGACGGTCGGCCTCCTCCCGCGGCAGCCCCTCGGGGACGGAGAGCCGGAAGGGCGGCCCAAAGCGGAAGACCAGCGTCGTCCCCTCCTCCCAGACGGCCACGGGCAGGAAGGGGACGCCGCGACGGGCCAGCGCCAGCAGGAAGAGGCCGCTGCCGCGCGGCGGCTCCACCAGTCGCCCCGAGCCCCTGGCCTCGGGGGTGATGCCCACGGGCGCCTCCTCCAGCGCCCGCAGCAGGCTGCGCAGGGCCGCCGCCCGCCCCATCACCAGTTCCTCCCGCCGGGGCATCACCACCAGGTCGTAGACCCTGGCGATGCGCCGGAACGTCCAGCGTATCAGCGAGAGGGGTATGGGGAAGGGGCCGATGCGCCGCCCGTGCAGCTCGCTGGTGAAGGTCCAGCGCACCTCGGGCGCAGCGGGCCGCGCCTGCCGCAGGAAGAAGCTCACCATCATGGCGCAGTGGTAGGGGTGCAGGCCCGGGCGGTCGAAATGGTTCATGAGCAGCACGAAGCGGTCGTCGGCGGGCAGGTTCTCCAGCCCCTCCACCCGCCGCGGGAAGGGGTTGGCCCGCATCAGGTGGGCGCCGTCGCCGGCGAAGGAGCGCCGCCAGCCGAAGAGGAGGGACAGGCCGAACATGACCAACTGGGGCAGCAGGCGCAGACGGGCATACTCGTAGCGGGGCAGCTCCGGTGCCGACGCCGACCTCATGCTCCCCTCGGGGCGGTCACCCACACTTGTTGTATCCGCAACTGCGGCAGAGCAGACATCCCTCCTGGTAGACCAGCAGGGCGCCGCAGTCGGGGCAGGTCATGCCCGTCTCCTCGGCGGGGGTCATGGCCGGGTCGAGGGGCTCGTCGCCGCGAGCGGCGGTGGCGGCGGGCTGCCCGGGCCCGAACTTCATCTCCAGCCAGCGGAAGATGTAGTCCAGCACCGAGGTGGCCCAGGGGATGCGGGGGTTGTTGGTGGGGCCGTAGGGCTCGAAGCGGGTGTTCTTCAGCTTGCGCGCCAGGTCCTCGATGGGCACGCCATACTGCAGCGCCACCGAGGTCAGCAGGGCGACGGCGTCCATCAGCCCCGAGACGGTGGAGCCCTCCTTGGCCATCTTGATGAAGATCTCGCCCGGGCGGCCGTCGTCGTAGAGGCCCACGGTGATGTAGCCTTCTTGGTCGCCCACCTGGAACTTGTGGGTGATGGAGCGGCGCTCGTCGGGCAGCCGCTCGCGGTAGGGGCGGGGGCGGGTGGGCAGGCCGCCCACCTCTCGCGCCACCTCGGGCGTCTCCTGCTCGGGGCCGCGCACGTTGGCGGCGGCGTGAGACAGGACCGAGACCTCCCGCGAACCCTCGCGGTAGACGGTGATGCCCTTGACGCCCTCGCGGTAGGCCAGCCAGTAGGCGCGGGCCACGTCTTCCCTGGTCGCCTCGCGGGGGAAGTTGATGGTCTTGGAGACGGCGTTGTCGGTGTGTCTCTGGAAGGCGGCCTGCATGCGCACGTGCCACTCGGGGGCGATGTCGTGGGCGGTGACGAAGACTCGCTTGGCCCACTCGGGCACCTCGGGACGGTCACGCAGGCGCCCGCCGGCCGCCAGGTAGTCCATCAGCTCCTCGGAGTAGAAGCCCTCCGCCTGGGCCACGGCCACGAAGTGCTTGTTCACCTCTCGCAGGCGGGTGAGCTTGCCGGGGTCGGCCGGGTCCAGATAGTGGTGGCGGAAGAAGGCCAGCGAGAAGAGGGGCTCGATGCCCGACGAGCAGTCGGCGATGATGGAGATGGTGCCCGTGGGGGCGATGGTGGTGCGGGTGGCGTTGCGGTAGGGGAACCTGGGATAGTGACGGGAGCCCTCCCAGGCGGGATAGGGGCCCCGCTCCTCGCCCAGGGCCAGGGAGGCCTCGTTGGCCTTCTCCTGGACGAAGCGCATGACCTCTTCGGCCAGGGCCAGCGCCTCCTCCGAGTCGTAGGGGATGCGCAGTTGCAGCAGCAGGTCGGCCCAGCCCATGATGCCCAGGCCGATCTTGCGCGTGCGCTTGGTGGCCTCCTCGATCTGGGGGATGGGGTAGCGGTTCATGTCTATGACGTCGTCCAGAAAGCGGACACAGACGGGCACCACGCGCGCCAGCCGCTCCCAGTCCAGGCGTGGCCGGCCGCCGTCGTCGCGCACGAACCTGGCCAGGTTGATGGAGCCCAGCGTGCACGACTCGTAGGGCAGCAACGGCTGCTCGCCGCAGTTGTGCACCAGCACGCCGTTGGCGTCGAAGGCGTTGGCCCCAGGCACCCGCACGTCGTAGACCGGCTCCCGACCATCGGGCACCACTGCCGATACCCTGGCCAGGAAGCGTTCCCGGTTGGCCCGCCTCCGGTAGCGGGCGAGGAGGTCATCGAGCCGGCGTCGCTTGGCCGGGTCGGCGAACCCGATCAGCTCGGCGTAGCGAAAGATGTTGTCCCCGGAGATGACCAGTTCGTATTGAGGGCGGATGCGATAGAGGCGCCTGCCACCGCGACCATCGGGGAGCAGGGACGTCCCCCCGGCGCGCCGCAGGTATAGCTTGCTGACGATGCCCAGCCGCAGGAGCATGCGCTGGACGGCGCGCAGGGACTCCGGGTCGCTCTGGGCCAGGCGTATGCTGACGCCCTTGCGCTGGCTGCCCTGCACCGAGCCGTCGCTATCGAAGAGGCCACGCAGGAAGCCGCGGTAGAAGTCGGACGACGCGCGCTCGATCTCGGGCGTTATCCGCTTCGAGCCAGGGGCCATGCCCAGGGCCGTGGCCAGGCGGCGCACCGCCGCCAGCGAGAGGCGCCACTCGTTGGGGCGGACGCGGACCCAGCCGCGAAAATCCCTCCGGTGGGGGAGCGTCCGCGCAGCAGCGACAGCAGCGGCCATCGCCCCCTCCTCGCTGGCGGCGGGCGTCCAGACCGAGAGCACGGCCTTGTCCTCCTTCAGGGTGCCGTCGCCTATCAGCAGGCCCACCAGGTAGCCCTCGGCCTCGCCGTGGGCCCCGGGCCAGGCCGCTGCCTGCCGGTGGTCGTTGAGGACGATGAGGTCGCCGGGACGCAGCGCCCCCGCTGGCACCCATTCCTCCTCCCGGACGTGGCGGGTGAGGCGCCTCACCCGTCGCACCGGGTGGTCAGGGGTGGCGCGCAGCGAGTATCCCTCCTGCGTCTCTATGCGCACCAGCGGGCGGACGCCGGTGGGGAAGAAGCCTTCGTCGCCGCTGGCAAAGGGCCGACCGTTGACCAGCAGCTGGCACGGGCGGCCGACCAGCTCTCGCACCTGCCTGGGGCCCTCGTCGGTCATGACCCAGGTGTCGGCCGGGAGGCAGGGGTTGGTGGCCTCGATACGCCCCAGGTGCGGCGTGGGGTTGTCGGCGTTGATGCGGTCCAGGAACACCAGGCCCGGGTCGCCGCAGAGCCAGGCGTTCTCCACCATCAGGTCGAAGATGTGGCGCGCCCGTCGCTTCCCCACCGCCTCGCCCGTGCGCGGGTTTATCAGCTCGTATTCGCGGTCCTCCTCCACCGCCCGCATGAACTCGTCGGTCACCGCCACCGAGATGTTGAAGTTGGTCAGGGTGCGCAGGTCGGCCTTGAGGGTGATGAACTTCTCGATGTCGGGATGGGTCACGTCCAGGATGCCCATGTTGGCCCCCCGGCGCGTGCCCCCCTGCTTGATGGCCTCGGTGGCGGCGTCGAACACCTTCAGGAAGGAGACGGGGCCCGAGGCCACGCCCATGGTCGTGCGCACCCGGTCGCCCTCGGGCCGCAGCCGCGAAAAGGAGAAGCCGGTGCCGCCCCCCGTCTTGTGGATGATGGCGGTGTGCTTGATGGCGTCGAAGATGCCCTCGATGGAGTCCTCTACCGGCAGGACGAAGCAGGCAGCCAGCTGCTGCAGCTCGCGACCGGCGTTCATGAGGGTGGGGGAGTTGGGAAGGAACTCCAGCCGGGCCATGAGCTGGAAGAACTCTTCCTCCCAGTAGGCGGCCCGGTGGGGGTCTTCCAGGGGCTGGTAGAGCAGCTCCGCCTGGGCGATGTTGTGGGCCACACGGCGGAACATCTGCTCGGGGGTCTCCGCCGGCCGCCCCGACTCGTCCTTGGCCAGGTAGCGCCGCTCCAGGACGACGCGGGCGTTATCGCTGAGGGCGATCTCGGCCACGGGCCATCACCAGTGCCAGTATAGCACTATAGAGGCTTTCTCTAACGACTAACGGGGCGCTCAGGGTTGCGGGGCCTGTGCCTGGGCCAGGCGCGACTCCAGCGCGGCGATACGCTCTCGCAGCGCCCGCTCCTGCTGCCAGCGCTCGGTCACGTCGCGCATGATGGCGGCGATCCCCTGCACCCGCCCGTCGGCGTCCCTGAGCAGGGCGATGGTGAACTCCAGCGAGAGGCGGGAGCCGTCGCGTCTCAGGGCCGGCACCGACAGCAGCTCGCCGCGGCCGTATCTGGTCTCGCCCGTGGCCATGACGCGGTGGTAGCCTTCCCAGTGGCGCTGGCGGTGTCGCTCGGGGACGATGAGGTCGAGGCTCTGGCCCACCGCCTCCTCAGCCCCGTAGCCGAAGATCTCCTGGGCGCGGCGGTTCCAGAAGCGGATGATGCCCTCGCGGTCGGCCACCACCACGGCGTCGGCCGCCTCGTTGATCACCTGCCAGGCCAGCTCGCGGTCGTCCCAGGGCCAGCTCATGCTCTCCCCGCCAGCATCTCCTCCAGCACCTGTTTCAGGACGACGGCGTTGTTGTGCTCCTGGTCCTGGGCCGAGTAGACCAGGGTGATGGTGCCGTTGCGGGCCTTCTCGGCCAGCTCCCGCAGCAGCGCCTGCTTTGCCGGCTCCTGCAACTCCTGGCGATAGCGCTGCTGGAACTGTGGCCACTTGGTCGGGTCGTGTCCGAACCAGCGTCGCAGGTCGTCGCTGGGGGCCAGGTCGCGCAGCCAGGCAGTGAGGCGCAGGGCCTCCTTGCTCAGGCCACGGGGCCAGAGGCGGTCCACCAGGTAGCGGTCGCCGTCTTCGGGAGTCGGAGGCTCGTATGCCCGCTTCAGCCCGATCACGGGACGGTCACAGCCGGCCAGGTTCCGTCAGGAGACCTCCTTCGGGGCCAGCACCTCGCCCCTGGGCGAGAGGACACCGATGCCTGTGGTCTCGGCGGCGGTGACGGCGTCGGGGTAGACGCCCATCCCGTAGGCGTAGGGCAGATAGGGCGGCACGATGCCGGCCCGCTGCATGCGCTCCCGCCACTGGGCATCGGCCAGCTGGGTGGCCAGGTGAAAGACGTCGCCCCGCCGCAGCCTGACCTTGGCCTCGGCCACCACCCACAGGTCGCGACCGTCGGGCGACTGCACGGGCAGCACCACGTCCACCTCCCCGTCCAGGGAGATGGGCTGGGGCTCGCCCAGGATGCGATAGCCCTTCTGACGCATGACGTAGGGCAACACGTCGTCCAGGTCGGTCTCGATGCTGCCGCCGACGACGTTGGAGAGGGTGCCGACCTCCTTCTGCAGGGCAGCGACCGCCCGTTGCAGGTCGGCCACTGCCTGCTGCAGGCCGACTACAGCCCGGGACAGCTCCTCCAGTCGCTCCTCGACGCGCAGCATACGCTCTTCCAGAAAGGTGACCCGCTCCTCCAGCCGTAGATGTGCCTCCTCGAGGCGGGTCATTCTCTCCTCGAGGGCCGAGAGGCGTTCCTCGCTGCGGCGCTGCGCTTCGGCCAGGGCGGCGACGGCGTCCTCCAGGCGGGTGACTCGCTCCTCCGTGCGGCGCTGGGCCTCGGCCAGGGCGGCGACGGCGTCCTCCAGGTGGGTGACGCGCTCCTCGAGGGCCGAGAGGCGTTCCTCGCTGCGGCGCTGGGCCTCGGCCAGGGCGGCGACGGCGTCCTCCAGGCGGGTGACGCGCTCCTCCGTGCGGCGCTGGGCCTCGGCCAGGGCGGCGACGTTGGCGGCTAGCTCCCGCACCAGGGCCGGCAGCGACAGCAACTCCTCGCTGAGGACGTAGCGTCGCACCTCGTCCCGGAACTGCGGGTTCTCCCGCAGCAGGCGGATGATGTCCTGGGCCGACCGTATCTCCTGTGCCATCGCCTATCCAATCATAGCATCCCGGACAGCGGATGCCATCGTGCCATGGCCGTAGCGATATCTTACCACCGAGAGCCTGGGCGACCGGACCCGTTCGGCCAGTGCCCCGTCCGCCCGTAACGGCGAGGCCACCGCCGGCGCCGGCGGTGGCCTCGGGCAGGCAGCCGCGCCCAGGGTCCTCTATCCGCAGCCGGTGGTGGTGCCGCAGTTGTCGCAGCAGTAGCAGGCGCCCCGGCGCACCATGATCCAGCCGCAGGCGGGGCACGGGGGCGCGTCCTCATGGGCGTGGCCGTTGGCCCGTGCCTCTACCACCGGCAGGGCCAGCTGCTTCGGCCCCTCCCGCGACAACTTCTCGCGCACCGCCGGCGAGAGCACCCCCAATTCCTCCTTCTCTTCCTCGGAGAGGAACTGGGAGGCCAGCCAGCGGAAGATGTAGTCCACGATGCTCTGGGCCACCGGTATCTCCGGGTTCTCGGTGCGGCCCGAGGGCTCGAAGCGCATGTGGCTGAACTTGTAGACCAGGTCCCGCAGGGGAACCCCGTACTGCAGGGCCAGGGAGATAGCCGTGGCGAAGGCGTCCATGGTCCCCGAGAGGGTGCTCCCCTCCTTGGCCATGGTGATGAAGATCTCCCCCGGCGACCCGTCCTCGTAGAGGCCCACGGTGATGTAGCCCTCGTGCCCCTCGATGGAGAACTTGTGGGTCAGGGACCTGCGCGTGTCGGGCAGGCGCCTGCGCACCGGCCTCGGCTCCTCCTTCTTCGCCTCCACGTCCTCCTTGCGGGTGGTCAGCACCTGCACGTTCTTGGAGTTGTCGCGGTAGATGGCCAGCGCCTTCAGCCCGTGCCGCCACCCCTCGATGAAGGCCTGTTCCACGTCCTCAACGGTAGCGTCCTCGGGCAGGTTCACCGTCTTGGAAATGGCACCCGAGATGAAAGGCTGCACCGCGCCCATCATGCGGATGTGCCCCATCCAGTGGATGGAGCGCTGGCCGCCGGGGGCCTTGAAGGCGCAGTCGAACACCGGCAGGTGCTCCTCCCGCAAATGGGGCGCCCCCTCGATGGTGCCGCGGGAGTCTATGTAGGCCATGATCTCCTCGATCTGTTCCGGCGCATATCCCAGCCGCCTGAGCGCCCTGGGGACGGCGCGGTTGACCAGACGCATGACTCCCCCGCCCACCAGCGCCTTGTATTTGACCAGCGCCAGCTCCGGCTCGATGCCGGTGGTGTCGCAGTCCATCATGAAGCTGATGGTGCCGGTGGGGGCGATGACGCTCACCTGGGCGTTGCGGTAGCCGTGCTCCTCGCCCAGGGCCAGGGCCTCGTCCCAGGCCGCCTGCGCCGCCGCCACCAGGTCGCGCAGTCCTGGCACCCGTGCCGCCCACTCCGGCTCGCCGGGTTCCTGCGCCTGGGCCAGGCGGCCGTAGCGCCCCAGCTCGTAGAGGCGGTAGGCGTGCTGCCGGTGCTTGCCGATGACGTGCAGCATGGGCTCGCGGTTGCGCTCGTATCCGGCGAAGGGGCCCATGCGCCCGGCGATGCGGGCCGAGACGGCGTAGGCGTGGCCGGTCATGAGGGCCGTCAGGGCAGCGGCGTAGGCCCGCCCCTCCTCCGAGTCGTAGGGCAGGCCCAGGGTCATGAGCAGGGCGCCCAGGTTGCTGTAGCCCAGGCCCAGCTGGCGGTAGTCGCGGGCGTTGCGCTCGATCTTCTCGGTGGGGTAGGACGAGTTGTCAACGATGATCTCCTGGGCGGTGATCATGACCGCCACCGCCTGCTTGAAGGCCTCGATGTCGAAGGTGTCGTCCTCGCGCAGGAACTTGAGCAGGTTGAGGGAGGCCAGGTTGCAGGCCGAGTCGTCCAGGTGCATGTATTCGGAGCAGGGGTTGCTGGCGTTGATGCGCCCCGAGTTGGGGCAGGTGTGCCAGTCGTTGATGGTGGTGTCGTACTGGATGCCAGGGTCGGCGCACTCCCAGGCGGCCTGGGCCATCTGCCGCAGCAGGTTGCGGGCGCGGTAAGTTGAGCAGACCTCGCCGGTGGTGACGTAGCGGGTCTGCCACTCGCGGTCTTCCAGGGCGGCCCGCATGAAATCGTCGGTCACCCGCACCGAGTTGTTGGCGTTCTGGTACTGGATGCTGATCCACAGCTCCGAGTCCAGGGAGGGGTCCCAGCCCGACTGCACCAGGGCGCGAGCCTTGCGCTCCTCCTTGGCCTTGCACCAGATGAACTCCTCGATGTCGGGGTGGTCCACGTTGAGCACAACCATCTTGGCGGCCCGCCGCGTCTTGCCCCCCGACTTGATGGTGCCGGCGATGGCGTCGGCCCCGCGCATGAAGGAGACGGGCCCCGAGGCGATGCCGCCCGAGGAGAGCCGCTCCCGGGAGGAGCGCAGGGGCGAGAGGTTGATGCCCGCCCCCGAGCCGCCCTTGAAGATCTTCCCCTCCGTCTTATACCAGTCGAGGATGGACTCCATGGAGTCCTCGATGGAGAGGATGAAGCAGGCGGAGCACTGGGGGCGCTCCTCGATGCCCACGTTGAACCAGACGGGCGAGTTGAAGCAGGCATACTGGTGCAGGAGCAGGAACTTAAGCTCCTCACGGAAGGTCTCCATCTCCTCCTCGGACGAGAAGTAGCCCCCCTTCTGGCCCCAGGAGGCGATGGTGTCCACCACGCGGGAGATGAGCTGCTTCACGGAGCGTTCGCGCTGGGGTGTGCCCAGAGGCCCGCGGAAGTATTTGGAGGCGACGACGTTGGTGGCCTGCTGGGACCAGGTCTTGGGGAACTCCACGTCCTCCTGCTGGAAGACGGGCCTGCCGTCGGGCCCCTCGATGAGGGCGGTGCGCCGCTCCCACTCCACCTGGTCGAAGGGGTCCACCCCCGGCCTGGTGAAGAAGCGCGCCAGGTGCGCGAGCTGATGCTGCTTTCCGGTCTGGCCCCGAGCCTCGACTAACATGGTTGCCCTCCTCCGCTCTCGAAAGCTGTCGAGCGCCGGTCGTTGCTGTCCGCCGTCGTCACCTCCTTCCGCCTCGTCGTGACCTCGTTCCCGTTATCGTCGTAGCTGCAGACCTTTAGGTCTGCCCCCTGCCCTCGCCAGCGTCTGGGGCAGGGCTAAAGCCCTGCAGCTACGACTGATTTCGCAGGGCTGTTACCTCCTAAGATCCCTCGCTATTTTGCCCGAGATCGCGGTGACCGATGACCGGTAACCCGCGTCCGACTTCTAATCTCCGGCAGCAGGACGAGCTGGCCCGGGGGCACTTCGGGGCGGGGCCAGCCGGCCTTCAGCGCCTCCAGCTCCCGCTCCAGCTCGTCCACGTCGGCGAAGGCCCGATACACGCTGGCGAAGCGGATGTAGGCGATGCGGTCCAGGCCCCGCAGCTCCTCCATCACCAGGTCGCCGATGTAGCTGGTGGGCACCTCCGCCTTGCCCAGGGCGTAGACCTCCCGCTCCACCCGTTCCACCAGCTCCTCTAGGGCGCCGGTGGGGATGGGCCGCTTCTCGCAGGCCTTGCGCACCCCGGCCAGCACCTTCTCGCGCGAGAAGGGCTCCCGACGGCCGTCCTTCTTCACCACCATCACGTTCTCCAGCTCCACCCGCTCCATGGTGCTGAAGCGGCGGCCGCAGGCCAGGCACTCCCGCCGCCGCCGGATGCCGCCCGGCCCGGGGCGGGAGTCCATCACCCGCGAATCGGGGTGGCCGCAGAACGGACATTCCATGCTCCATGCCCCCTCTCGAGAGCGGCGACAATATACCACAACATCTTGGGGCTGTCAAGGGCCACGACACAACATCTTGGGGCATCTCCACACCTTGTCCACAGGTCCGTAAAAGCGTCAAGTGGGGCCGTTATGGGCCGTCCTGCCCGCCCGCCGGCGCCCCGTCGGGGCGCCTTCGGGGGGCTTATGTCGAGAAGCTGTGGAAAAGGCTGCCCGCCGGGGGAAGGGCAGGGGGTGGCCCCGCGGCCGCCCCCTGCCGGTGCTCTTCGCGCTCTAGTTAACGGAGGGTGACGCCCCGCCGAAGAAAGGAGGGCAGGTCGGTGTCGGACAGGTTGGGCATCTCGTGCCGCAGCCGCCGCCACTCCTCCTCCTCGGCGGCGGCGCTCCGCCGCTCGCCCTGGGGCTCGAAGCCCACGGCGATGAGGGTTATCTTCACCTCGTCGTCCAGGCTGGGGTCGGTGGCGGTGCCGAAGATGATCTCGGCGTCGGGGTCCACCACCTCGGTGATGACCTGGGCGGCCATGTTCAGCTCGTGCAGGGACATGTTGCCGTTGGAGGTGAAGTTGAACAGCACCCCCTTGGCGCCGTGGATGCTCACGTCCAGCAGCGGACTGCGGATGGCTGCCTGGGCCGCCTCCACGGCCCGGTTCTCGCCGCGGGCGCGGCCGATGGCCATCATGGCCGGGCCGGCGTCGGCCATGATGCGGCGCACGTCGGCGAAGTCCAGGTTGATGTCGCCGGGCACCGTGATCAGCTCGGCGATGCCCTGGATGCCCTGCCGCAGGATGTCGTCGGCCAGCAGGAAGGCCTCCTGCAGCGTCGTCTTCTGGTCGCAGACGCTGAGCAGGCGGTCGTTGGGGATGACGATGAGGGTGTCCACCTCGTTGCGCAGGCGGCTGATGCCCTCCTCGGCGTTGCGGCGGCGCTTGGCCCCCTCGAAGGAGAAGGGCTTGGTCACCACCGCCACCGTCAGGGCGCCCACGTGCTTGGCCACCTGGGCCACCAGGGGGGCGGCGCCGGTGCCGGTGCCGCCGCCCATGCCGGCGGTGATGAAGACCATCTCGGCGCCCTTGAGGGCCTCCTTGAGCTCGTCCAGGGACTCCTCGGCGGCCTGGCGCCCCTTGTCGGGGTCGCCGCCCACCCCCAGCCCCTTGGTGAGGCGGTCGCCGATGCGTATGCGCACGTCGGCCTCGCAGCGCATGAGGGCCTGGGCGTCGGTGTTCACGGCGATGAACTCGACGCCGGCGATGCCTACCTGGATCATGCGGTTGACGGCGTTGCAACCCCCTCCGCCTACCCCCACCACCTTGAGGGCGGGAAGCCCGTCCACTTCCGCCCGTCGGCCTTCGGCTGTCCTGCCTGCCATGACCCCCCTCCTGAGTCCTTTCCTGATCACTGCGGTATCAAGAGCTTCAGCCAGCGTTTGATGCGCTCCCAGATGCCGGCGCCGGCCAGGGTGGGCAGGGCGCGGCGCCCGCGGCTGGGGCCCGACCAGCCGTCGGCGTAGGCGGCCCAGCGCAGCAGCCCCACGCTGGCGGCGTAGGCGGGCCCGCTGACGGCATCGGCCAGGCCGTAGGTGCCCTTGGGCAGGCCGATGCGCACCGGCACGTGCAGCAGCTGCTCGGCCAGTTCGTCCAGGCCGGGCAGGGCGGCGCTGCCGCCCGTCAGCACCAGGCCGGCGGCGATCATGTCGTCGAAGCCGGCCCGGCGCACGTCCAGATAGACCATCTCCAGCACCTCTTCCGCCCGCGCCTGCAGGATCTCGGCCAGGCGGCGGCGGGGCACGCTCTTGCGCCGCTGCCCGCCGAAGGACTCCAGCTCCACCGCCTCCTCGGCGTTGACCCGGCTGGGCAGGGCGGCCCCGTAGCGCAGCTTGGCCTCCTCGGCCACCGAGAAGGGCACCCGCAGCCCCAGCACCAGGTCGTGGGTGAAGTGGTAGCCGCCCACGGGCAGGCTGGCGGTGTGATAGGGCATCCCCTCCAGGAAGACGACGATGTCGGTGGTGCCCCCACCGATGTCCACCACCACCACGCCGTGGCGCTTCTCCTCCTCCTCCAGGACGGCCTCGGCCGCGGCCAGGGGCGAGGCCACCACCGCCTCCACCTGCACCCCTGCCCCCTCCAGCGCCTGGCAGAGGTTCTGGACGGCGGTGGTGGAGGCCGTCACCAGGTGCACCTCCACGTCCAGCCGCTGGCCATACATGCCGATGGGGTCGGTGACCGCCTCCTGCCCGTCCAGCACGAAAGAGCGGGGGACGACGTGGAGCACCTCTCGGTCGGTGGGCAGGCTGACGGCCTGGGCGTCCTCCAGGGCGCGGCGGATGTCCTCGTGGCGGATGGCCCGCCGGCCGCCCGGGACGGTGGCGACGCCGCGGTGGTTGAGACAGGACAGATGGTTGCCGCCGATGGAGACGAAGCAGGGGGGAAGGCGCATGCCGCTGGCCCGTTCGGCCCGCTCGATGGAGGCGGCGATGGCCTCGGTGGCCGCCTTGATGTTGTCCACCAGCCCCTTGCGCATGCCCTGGGCGGCGGCCACCCCCACCCCCAGCAGGCGCAGGTCTTCTTCCGGCGTTATCTCGGCCAGCAGGGTGCAGACCTTGCTGCTCCCCACGTCCACCGCGCCCAGGATGCTAGACCTCTTCACGCCCTTCCTCCCTTCAACGCAGGGCAGGGCGGTCACCGAAGCGCAGGTCCAGCACGCGCCCCCGCAGCCCCTGGGGCCCCATCTGGCGATGGACGGCCCCCCACACCCTCAGCTTGTAGTCCAGCCCGTTGGCGTCCCCCACCACCGCCCGGTAGTCGGCGTCGGTGCTCACCACCAGCCCATCCTGCGGCGTGAACTCGAAGCGCACCGGCCTTACGCCCACCGACCGGGGCAGTTCGTCGCGCAGGCGCAGCGCCAACGATATGGTTGAAGCGTTGACGCGCTCGCCTGGTTGCAGCGCCCCACCCCCGGTCGCGTCAATTATAGTCGGAACGTCCCCCGTCGGCGATACCCCCTGCAAGACGACGCCCTCGTCGTCCACCACGTAGAGCTCGCCGCCCCGCTGCCAGTAGCCCCAGGGCTGCCGCTCCTGCACGCGGATGACCACCCGGTCGGGCAGGTGCGCCTCCACCTGCACCGCCTTGACCATGCGCAGGCCGCGGATGCGGGCCTCGGCCCGCTCCAGCGGCAGGCGGAAGATGCTCCTGCCCTGCAGGTCGGCCAGAGCGGCCACCTCGTCGGCCGACAGGACGCGGGTGCCCTCTACCTGCACCGTCTGCACCCGGAACAGGGGCGAGAGGTAGAGGCCGAGGGCGGCGGCCAAGGGCGCCGCCAGGGCCAGGGCCAGCAGCAGCCGTTGCCAGCGGCGCCGTCGCACCAGGGCCTGCTCCCGGGGCCCCAGGAGCACGTAGGGGCGGATGGGCCCCCGCTCAGGCCTGCTCCGGCGCGAAGATGCGTCGCTGCTTCTCACGGTGCCGCTCCAGCCCCAGCTCGATGAGCTGGGTTATCAGCTCCCGATAGGAGAGCCCGGCCGCCTCCCACAGCCGGGGATACATGCTGATGGGCGTGAAGCCGGGGATGGTGTTGATCTCGTTGACCACCGGCTGGTCGTCCACCAGGAAGAAGTCCACCCGGGCCATGCCGGCGCAGTCTATGGCCCTGAAGGCGGCCAGGGCCATCTCCTGCAGGCGCCGCTCCACCGCCGGCGGCAGCGAGACGGGGGCGACCAGGCGGGTGCCCTCCTCCAGGTATTTGGCGCGGTAGTCGTAGAACTCGCGGTGAGGCACCACCTCCCCCGGCGGCGAGGCGACGGGCTCGTCGTTGCCCAGCACGGCCACCTCGATCTCCCGTCCCGACACCGCCTTCTCCACCAGGGCCTTGCGGTCGTAGCGGAAGGCCTCGTCCAGGGCGGGGGCGAGGGCCGCCCACTCCTTCACCTTGGCGATGCCCACGCTGGAGCCCAGGTTGGCCGGCTTGACGAAGCAGGGCAGGCCGATGTCGGCCCGCAAACGGGCCTCCACCGCCGGGCGGTCGCGCTCCCACTCGTGGCGGGTCACCACGGCGAAGTCGGCCGTCGGCAGGCCGGCCCGCCGGAAGAGGGACTTCATCAGCGCCTTGTCCATGCCCACGGCGCTGGCCGCCACCCCCGCCCCCACGTAGGGGAGGCCCATCAGCTCCAGCATCCCCTGCACGGTGCCGTCCTCGCCGTGGGGCCCGTGCAGCAGGGGGAAGACCACGTCCGTCCGGGCCAGGGCCGTCAGCACCTGCGGGCGCAGGGGGGGCACGTTTCCCTCCAGCGAGGGCAGGGGCAGGTAGCTGTTCCGGGGCACCGACTGCAGCGCCCGCTCCGTCTCCTCCGGCGTCAGCCAGACGCCCTCGCGGGTGATGCCGAAGGGCACCGGCTGGAAGCGCTCCGGGTCCATGTGGCGCAGGACGCCCTGGGCCGAGACCACCGACACCTCGTGCTCGGCGGAGCGGCCGCCGAAGAGGACGGCCACCCGCAGGCGGCCGGCGCTCATCGGAAGCCCTCCCCCACCAGGGCCACCTCCAGCTCCAGTTCGACGCCGAAGCGCTGCCGCACCCGCTCCCGCGCCAGTTCGATGAGGGCAGCGATGTCGGCGGCGCGGGCCCTGCCCAGGTTGAGGATGAAGTTGGCGTGCTTTTCGGAAATCTGGGCGTCGCCGATGCGGTGGCCCCGCAGCCCCACCTGGTCAATGAGCCACCAGGCGGGGTGCTCCGGCGGGTTCTTGAACACGGAGCCGGCGTTGCGTCCCGGCGGCTGGGCCGCCTTGCGACGGGCGTCCAGCTCCCGCACCCGCCCCTTCAGCTGGCGGGCGTCCCCCTCCCACAGGCGCAGGTCCACCGAGAGCACCACCAGGTCGCGCAGCAGGCCGCGGGTGAGGACGCTGCCGCGATAGCCCAGGGCCAGGTCGTCGGGGCCCATCTCCAGCAGGCGGCCCTCGGCGTCGGCCAGGCGGGCCGTCACCAGCACGTCGCGCAGGCAGCCGCCGTAGGCGCCGGCGTTGTAGACCACGGCCCCGCCCACGGTGCCGGGTATGCCGCAGGCCCACTCCAGGCCGGCCACGCCGGCGAAGGAGAGGCGCCGCGCCGCCGATGCCAGGCTGGTGCCGCTCTGCACGCGCACCAGCAGCCAGCCGTTCTCGCGCCTGGGCCCCTCCAGGCCGACCGCCTGGTTCTCGATGACCAGGCCGCGAATGCCCTCGTCGCCCACCAGCACGTTGGAGCCGGAGCCGAGGACGAAGACGGGGACGTCGTGCTGGCGGGCCAGGACGAAGGCCCGCACCAGCTCCTCCTGGCTGCGGGCCACGAAGTAGACGTCGGCGGGGCCGCCCACGCCCCAGGTGGTGTGGCGGCGCATGGGCTCCATGAGGCGCACCGGCCCCAGGCGCCGCAGCCCGTCCAGGAAGTCGCGGGTGATCATGCCGACAGGGCCTCCAGCACGCGGCGGGCCACCCGGTCCACGTCTCCCGCGCCGACGGTGAGGAAGACGTCGCCGGGCTGCAGGGCTGCCAGCACGGCCGCGGCGGCCTCTTCCAGCCCGCCCACGTAGCGGGCGGGGGGCTGCTGGATGTGGGCGGCCAGCTCGGCGGCGTCCATCCCCGCCGACGGCTCCTCGCGGGCGGCGTAGGTCTCGGCCAGGAGCAGCACGTCGGCGCCGCGGAAGCAGGTGCGAAAGCCGTCCAGCAGGTAGCGGCTGCGGCTGTAGGTGTGGGGCTGGAAGAGGCAGACCAGGCGCCGGCCGGGGAAGCGACGGCGGGCGGCGGCGAGGGTCGCCTCCACCTCGGTGGGGTGATGGGCGTAGTCGTCCACCACCGTCACGCCGCGGGCCTCCCCCAGCACCTCGAAGCGCCGGTGGACGCCCCGGAACTCGGCCACCGCCTGTCGCAGGGCGTCGGGCTCCAGGCCCAGGGCCAGCCCGACGCCGATGCCGGCCAGGCAGTTGCGCACGTTGTGCAGCCCCGGGAGCGGGGTCGTGAAGGTGCCCAGGTCAACCCCCTGCCAGCGCACCCGGAACGTGGCGCCCATGGTAGCCAACAT
>FWWL01006245.1_pt1 | contig 17449 bp, 8 predicted proteins | sample 2228331 | NCBI WGS metagenome assembly FWWL01 (sample SAMEA103939775, study PRJEB20133) | metagenome
ATGGGGTGACTTGGCAGCGGATGGGGTGACTTGGCAGCGGATGGGGTGACTTGGCAGCGGATGGGGTGACTTGGCAGCGGATGGGGTGACTATTTTATTTGAGAATAGTGGGCAGCGGATGGGGTGACTTGGCAGCGGATGGGGTAACTTGGCAGCGGATGGGGTGACTATTTTCTGCATAAGATAATTCTTTTATCCGCTGCCTATAACCGTTATTTTCACGAGAGAAACCCGGTTTTTGAACTCCCACTAAGGACTGAGACAAATTGCGCCATGTTCGCGTTATGATGGGGTCGATAGAAATTTTTAAGCTAAAAAAAGGTGAAATTCTGTGTCTATTGGAGCGAATTTTCAAAGTAGTCATTTGAATAGTGCGCGGGCAACGATTCGTCGATCACTTTCTTGGTATTCTTATATTCGTCGCCACCCGCAACCGTTTACGGAAATTGAACATCAAGCGGCAATGCAAGCCCAGTTAGATAGACTAAAAACTTGTTTAGAAAAGTTAGACCAAGCAATTCTTCGCATTGCTGCTTTTGGTTTAGTCAGTCGAGGAAAATCAGCGTTATTAAATGCGTTGTTAGGTCAGAAACTTTTGACAACAGGACCACTACATGGGGTGACTCAATGGCCAAAATCAGTGCAGTGGAAACTTGACGATATCCCGCTCGCCGATCCTTCTTTACAAAAAAATCATCAGGACACCCAAAAAATAATTATTGAGTTAATCGATACCCCTGGTTTGGATGAGGTGGAGGGGCAAGCCCGATCGCAGATGGCGCGAGATGTAGCCCAACAAGCGGACTTAATTTTATTTGTCGTAGCAGGGGATATTACCCGAACTGAATATGATGCTTTGTGCGATTTACGGCAAGCAGGAAAACCCATGATTTTGGTGTTTAACAAGATTGATTTATATCCCGACCAAGACCGAGAAGCGATTTATCAACAGTTGTTATCTTTGGGGGGAAGTCGTGGGGTAAGTCGGCTACTTTCGGCCAATGATATTGTGATGGTTTCCGCCGAACCTGCCCCGTTACAAGTGCGGGTAGAATGGCCTGATGGTCGGGTGAGTTATGAGTTAGAAACTCCAGGGCCACAAGTTGAAGAATTGAAACAGAAAATTTTCAGCATTGTCCAGAAAGAAGGGCGATCGCTGATTGCTTTGAATGCTTTAACTCAGGTGCGAGATGCGGAGTCAAAAATGGCTAAAATTGCCTTATCTGCCCGTAGCGAACAAGCAGAAAATTTAATTCAAAAGTTTTCTCAATATAAAGCTTTAGCAGTAGCTTTAAATCCGATTCCGATTATTGATTTGTTGGGCGGTTCTCTGGCAGATTTATTGCTAATTCGTTCTTTAGCCCGGTTGTATGGGTTGCCCATGACCAGTTATGAAGCCGGGAATTTGTTAAAGCAAATTCTGTTTAGTAGCGGCGGTTTGTTATTAAGTGAATTGCTGAGTGGGTTATTTTTGGGCTTAAGCAAAATTGGCGGGGCAATTGGTGGCGGCATGGGTGATGGGGCGGGGATTACTGCTTACGCAGGGGCAGCGATCGCCCAGGCAACTATGGCCGGTTTTGGTACTTATAAAGTGGGACAAGCAGCCCAAGTTTATTTAGAACAAGGTTGCACTTGGGGACCGATGGGGCCGAGTGTGGTAATTCAGGAAATTCTCAGTCAGTTAGACCATGATTCGGTGTGCGATCGCCTGCGGGAAGATTTGCAACAACAACTGAAAAAATCAGCAGTCTAAGCTTTTTTTACCACAGAGACACAGAGAACACAAAGACAGAACACAAAGATAGTTGACTTATTTGTCCCCAAATAGTATCTTATTTTAAAATAACCTCTAAAATAACCTCTCTGGAGAGGTATCTTGTCAACCCTGATTTGAGTGGTTACTATGGTTAATGACCTCACCCAAAGTAGTAATAATTTAGCCCCGGTCAACTATAGCAGTTTTCTGCAACAAATCCTGAGAAAATTGCCCGATTATCCTCTGTTTGGATTATCCGGCGATCATCAACGTTTAGTGATTCAGATTGACCCTTTGGCCAAGGCTTTGGCTACTACTCCTGGGGTGGAAAATCCCCTGACTTCTTCTCAAGGGGTGCGTAGTGCTACCATTAATTTTGCCCGGGGTTTTGAGGAACAATTTCCTGGGAAAATTCAGCAAATTCGTTCTTTATTACAGGAACAGTTAGCCGGGGCGATTTCACCGTCAGAAACTATCCAGGAATTGCGCGATCGCTTAATCCTGAACAGCTTATCAGACTTACCAAAAGCTGGAGAAAAACCTTTAAGCTTATGGCAAGATTTTGCCAAACCATATCCCAACCAGCAAACCCAACAACTGCGGATAGAAACCAACCGTCCGGGCAGTGATTCCGCCTTAAAATTCCACAAACTCACCATCAACGTTCACAACATCAACCAATTTCAAGACCAACTCAAACAAGGCATTGAAAACTATATTTTAACCGAGGTAGACAGTGAAGCAGAACGAGAAGAACTGCTGGAAATGCTTCAGATAGAACAAGTAAACGAAGATTGGTCAGAATTTCACACTTTACAAAAAATTGTTGACACCGAAACCCTCGGTAAACTGAAAAAATACTCCCAAATCGTCTATCTAGAATATCTCCTAAATCACCTGCCAATCACAGACAAACTAGAACGAATTTATTTGCAAGATTTAATTCGACGTCTGAAGTTAATTGAACAATATATTAACGATCCCAGTAAAACCGACGCTGACTATGAAGTCAACTATGCTGGCTACACGATTAACTACAGAGATGCTTTTTCTCGCGCTGACGCTTTTGACCCCCTGCCGATTATTCCCATTGTTGCCGGAAACTTAGGCGAATATACCGATACAAATAAAGGAGAAACTCAGTTTATCTGTGGTTTCAAAATGAAGCTTAATGGCGCCGTCCAAGCCTACGGTGGTCAACCATCTTTTGACTATCATCTAGGTTTAATCAACCCCAGATCGGAAGAACATCAAGAAAATTTAGCTAACCCCGAAACAGCTAAAACTTTTGCCGAAAAAGTCCTCAAGCGAGTCTTATTATACTACTTTGTTTTTGCCTCCCGCAGCGACCTTCTAGACCCTAACTATGACCTTAACTCCGAACTAGAATACCCAGCCCTAGAAATTTTTCAAACCAAAGTTTTGCCTATTCTCCAAGGGAATAACGAGGAGCAAAAAAAGACTCTATTTTATGGCATGATTAGAGGCTTCAGACAATTCTCGGTTTCCGAAAAAGTTAACCGCCTGAAAAAACTGCTAAAAAACGGTCTGGAACAAAAAACAATTTTACCTGCTGTGACTTATCCAATTCACATTACAGTTAAACAAGGGGTTCTGGAGGAACCTGACAGTATGCGTAACGGGATATTCTTTAAGCAAGAATACATCACCAATCCCAAAAAATGCCTGAGATATATTTCCGTTGGGGAAGCGACGGTAGACACTGAAGCCCTTTGTCAAATTCCGGGGACGATTAAAATAGAAGATATCCGTTATTTTACCGCTGAAAACCGGGAAGAGTTTACCTGGAAATATCAAATTGACGGGATTAAAGTTCTGCCGGTACTCTGGACACCTAGTGATACTAAATGCCTGGAAGCATATCGTCATCCAGGATTTCCCAATTCTTTGGTAGTCTTTGCTTACAGTAAAGATATTTTAGGACCAGCCAAGGCAAACCAGAAAGAGAAACCATTAACCGAAAGCCAGGGATTTACCTATCGATTTGTTTGGACATTGTTGTCTTATATCTGCTTGGATATCTTGCTAGAAAATGCGCCCAATAACTTATTTATTCCCCAAATTCGTCTGCACCTAGGAAACCACAACAATCCGTTACACGCGGAAAAGTTTATCGCCCATTTGTCTAAAACATTATCCCACTTGTTGCGGGAAAAATATCGGTCTAATTCCCAAGGTTTTCGGATTAATCCTCTGAATCATCAATATAAGATTTACAATGGTTTAGCCTCTTTGTACTCGGTATTACCCAAAAAGTTTCGCTTTAGCCAAAATTCAGCCCCGCCAACTTTAGATAAATTAGCCATTATCGTAGTTTCTAGTCGGGAAAGCGACGCTAAGTACGATAACAAAAATCGCCAAAGTCGCAAGGCAAATTTAATCGGAGAAGTCATTACCGTAGACCGAACAACAAATAATATTATTGTTCTCACTCCTCTGCTGACTTTTTCTGAGAACTATTCTCTGAAAGATTTGTTTGGTGAACCGCCAATTTTAGTTGATACGGTGAGCAATTTATATCGCCAAGGATACCGGCATTTTTTATATATTGCCCAAGCCCCTCATACGAGTACCCTGCATATTACTAAGACCGAACAAGATGAGGGACTGTATTTTATGTCTCCTAGTATTATTAATGCTTTGGGGAAAAATCATGGGGATATCAAAATATATCCCGTATTTTGCGATAAGTATTATGTGCGAAAAGTGAAAAAGATGAAGCAGCAATCTTTGTATGTGCAAGATACCGCTGAACTGACCCGCTTATCCCAAGACCCCCAACAGCAAGCAGTGGTATTTTTTAACTTGTTTAATGGCATTTCCGTGGGCAAGGATGAAGACGATCGCTTTTATAATGGAGTCATGTCTTACTCCACTTTATTAGGCAAGTTCTATCCGGGAGTATTGGATGACCAAAATATCCGCCAGGATTTAATTTATCAAAGTCCGCTGAAAAATGATATTTTGCAATATCTGACTTTATTTCACTTTTCCCGGTTTGAGAAAACTAAAGATATGTGCATCAAGTTAGACCCTTATGATAATCTGATTGGGGATGATTCAGTGGGCGCTTTGTCTGTTTTCCCCCAAATGTCCCCTGGAGTCGACTTTAATTCTTTGGCGTTTTTAACGGAAGTGAAAAAAGTGCTAAATGTGCCGAAACGTTAATTAAGTAGGGTGACTCTCGCATGATGTTGTAAAAATGTTGATTTTGTCCATTTATTCCCCATTCGTTTGGTGACAAATATTTTTTGCCTATTTTTTGCCCGGTAAGCGAAGCTATGCCGTCAGGCTTTATGCTTCGCCCCTACATATATCCAAAACCTACATACACATTTGTGGGATATACATTTATGGGATATAATAAATAAAAGTTAACCACTAATTTATGATCAAACTATGATGATCGCAGCAAATCTCGGACGATTATTTGAAGTAGGCTTTAATCTGGGCATTTTGGCTTATATAGAACACCGGCAAATCCCGCACCATTTTGGCGATTTATATCGCCACGATTTAGAACATCTTGAGTTACCGAAAATGGTGAAGCAGATGGTTGGCTCCGATCGCCTGATTAGTGACTTGAATACTCAAATTGTGGAAAAGTGGAGTCAATATCTGCTGCAAAAAGGGTTTTTAGGCGGTTTAAATTTTTTCCGGGAATATTTGCAAGCCACGGGATGGAGTCCCCAAGGGCGCCGCAAAACCCAAGATTTAGAAATTCTATATTATCAGTGTAGTTTTTATCAGTGTAGTTTTGGAAAAAATAACAGCTTGGGAACTTATTCCAAGGAGGAAACCCTACACTTTAATCAATGTTTATCTCAGTTTGGTGAATTGGAAAATATCGATGCTTTAATTAGCCAATATTCCGGGACAGGAAATAAAGGCGAATTTTTGCAAGCGGATTTTTTGCAAGCGGATACTTTGCTGCTGTTGCGTTATAAAAATCAATACCGGATTCTCTGTGTGGATTTATCTACATTTTCCGTAAAATCTGCCGCTGATTTAGCCCCCCTTGATGACGTGGAAGTTTTACGGCGAATGTTGATGACCGAAATTAAGTATATTCGTTCAAAAAGTGTGTTTTCTCAACTGCGAATTGATACGGGAAATTCTGAATATCTCAGAGGCGATTTTTCTAAAGATTTAGCCCAATATTTTACCGCTTTTAAACGCAAGGATAAGGAAACTGCTAAGTTGATTCAAGCGGGTTCATATATCCATAGTTTTTATGGCTTTTTACAGAAACAGGGACAAAAACATCAGATATTGCCCGATGATGCGGATGTGGTGTTTAATGTGGTGGGATATAGCGATCGCCACTTAAGTACCCTATCCCTCCGTCCAGAAAATTTGGATATTTTGGCCACCTTTGCCCAAATTTATAAACATGAACCAAAAAACCAAGAAATTCAAAATGCCCGTCGGAAAGTTTTGCGGTTAATTCAACGCAATACCGCTAAGAGTTTTATCAATGGTCAACAGTTGATTCAGGAGTTATCCACTAAACCCCTGGAAGCGGCAATTAATTCTATTACTAAGATAACTCATACAGAAAAAATTGACAATTTTTTTAATTCTTTGGGTATTATACCCGATGAGTTAGCTACTCAGCTAAATGTCACCCCAGGGGCAACTCTGAGAAATGCCCATGCTGAACTAATTCGACAAGCTTTATTATCGGATAATACTTATATCTTTTTAACCGGAAATCCGGGGATTGGCAAGACAACGGCGATCGCTAATTTCTTGAAAAGCCGTAAAGACCAAGAAGGTGACGATGGTTACTTATTCCTTTATGTCAGTCCCCGGAAACAAGTTAACCTAGATTTGATTGAAAAGTTTAAAAGCGATCGCCGCGATTCCATTTCCGGATCCGCTGCGCGGAATCGCCCCACAGAAAATCCGGGCAAATTATCAGATCCTATGCCTCCGGCACGCTTGTGCGAACGGATATTTGCGATTAACAGTAACTCTGCCACTATTGAGGATAACTTAGGTCGTCCCACGGTGCAATATTATTCTGATGCGCGTCAAGATAATTTTCGCCTTAAACAAGTTGATTTTATCAATGCTGCGGCTATATCTTCTGAAGATAGCCGTTTAAGCGATCGCCGTTCTCCGAAACGCTTACACCAAATTGCCGAAGACCAAATTCGCGATCGCGGGGAAAAGAAAGCCGGAGTTTTGTTCAGTATTTGCGAAGGCATTCATAGCTTAATCCATGAACGGATATCCAACCAAATCGTCGCCACGGTTTCCATTCAATCATTGCGAGTAACTCCCCCAAGAGAACCAGGGCAGCAAAACTTCAGTCCAGCGGTGGATACTTTACGCCATTTGGACAATATTTTTAAAGGGGCATACAACTCACGGGACAAGAAAGTAATTCCCGAAAAAATGCGGGAAATTGCCCAGAGAATTAAGCATATATTTATAATGATTGATGAAATCACCGGAGATGATAGCGGAGCTAATTTTCTTAAAGGCATCAGCCAATTTTTAACCAAATTTAAATTAACAGAACATGGGTTTAATGTAAAAATAATTGTGGCCGATGCCTCCATTGTGGAAAAGGAAGTAATTACCCAACATCTTGCCCAAACTACCCCAGAACCGGATAAGATTTATTTTCGGATGGCCAAACAAGCGGCAGCCCCTTTGTCGGTGCAGAATTTTGTGTTTAATAAAAGAAATGCGATCGCAATTAATGCCAACTCTTATCCCGCTAGTTGCTTAAATATTACTTATCAATTGTTTATCCAATCTGTCAAATTTGTTCGCGTCAGCAGTGCGGAGCACTTTCCCAACCCATTAAAAGAGAAAACTAATCAACTCAATCAAGCAGTCCAAACTCAGATTAATGCCGATATTCAACGGTTATTAGATGACGCCAACTGCGGCCAAATATTAGTCTATATTCAAGACAAGAAACGCTTAGAAGAACTGATTGAGAAAATTCGCCAAGACCGGGGAGAATTTAACCCGAATACAGATTACCTAGAAATTCATGCCAACCTATCAGAAGCGGATAAGCAGAAAATTAGCCAATATAAGCAAGATGCCAAGGTAGTTTTTATGACTTCTTCGGCAAGTCGCGGCTTATCTTTTCCCAAGGCAACTCATATTCTGGTAGAAATTCCTCGGTTTCAAATTGAACGGAATTTAATGGAAGTAATTCAGGTAATTTATCGGGCAAGAGGTGAATTTTTAGAAAATGGGATAAAGCAAACTATTGATCGAGAAGAAAAACAGCTAGTATTTTATTTATCAGAGACAGCAGTTTATTATCCTGATGCGGAGGCAGACTCCCAGGAAAATGACGCCCAAAAATTATCTATCCAAGAAAGTATCTTAAATTTGTTGAATATTCTGATTATTCTCAAGCTATCGATTATGACGAGAATTGTTGGGGCGGGAATATTGGGTCGAAAACAGGTAATGATGATTCCTATTGGCGGAAAATCTGTCACCGCAGCGGGCGCGATTTTTACCAGTATTATGACTAATTTAATCCGGGAAATGAAGAACGAACACCGTCGCAAACCGAGTCATAAAAACCTAGAAGAAGTTTATCACAGCTTACAACAAATTCTCAGTCGGGCTGAGTTTGTGTTGCATCACGATATGCCTCCGGCACCCTTGCGCGATCGCGATCTGGTTGACCCAGTGAAAAACCAGGTATTTTCTTATTTACAGTTGCGAGAAAAATTTAACAGTAATTTTGCTAATTTATGCCAACGGCTAGATAATTTATTAGAATTGGGTAATATAGAACCCGGTATCCTCACGGGTAATTTATTGGTGGTACAAATTCACCAAAAACTTGAAGAAACTTATCAAATTCGTCTGGAAGAACAGATTAGACGATATGCCACTAAAGACCTGGTAGAAAAAATGTGGGCAATTAGCAAAAGTAACCAGTATCCCGATAATTTGCGAGCGCAGATTCGGGATGGGGCAATGGAGTTAGTAAATTTACTGCGTGGTGATATTAATAAAACCCAATGGTTTGAACTGACCAGCCAGAATTCCGATCAATATTATGCCCTGCCCCTGTTTGTGTTCATTAGTGGGGAAACCCTGCGGGAATATTTTAAAAGTCAGCCAGAAGAGGAAGCAGAACGCGAATTTCGTAGCCTACTTTCTCGTTACGTCCATTCTCTTTACCCCGCCTATGATACCCTGCCCATTGGTCGGCAATATCGCGAGTTTCCCTTTCTAATTTTCCGCAGCTATAGTTTAGCGGAAATGCGAGTGAATATGTTCAGCGATCGCTATTTGTTAAATTCCCATGAGTTAAATGTGTTGAATTTAATTTTAGCCCAGGAATAATTACCAGCCGTAGGGTAGACCAATCTATCTGATGCGGCAATTATGGTTAAATTTAATTATGATTGTTAATTACGATTGCCTACCCTACAGCCCCTTATATATATGTCGGCACATTTTCCCATTTTAGCGTTAAATATATAATAAAATATATCTTGAGAGTTGTCAATAGTTTCGAGAAAAAAAATTGAGAATTTAACCACCAAGACACAAAGGACACAAACACGAGAAGCACATCCGTATCGCCCTGTATCTTGATGAATTTAAATATATAATTGAGAGATAAAAATTAACTGGAATCGTAAAATTGAACTTATGTCAAATTGGCACTGGCGTGACTGGAACGGACTATCCTATTTAACCTGTAGCTTGCTAAAAGATTGGCCGCATGGCTTTTTTACTCGTGACTTTTGGCCTCTCACCCCCGAACAATTAATCGATGTGTGGCAGCATCCGGTAAATTCCCAAGTTCCCGAAGTATTTCGGGTCAAACAAGTTCATGGCAACACCGTATTACCAACCAGCCAACTAACCCCGATTAGTCAAAATTCAGCAGGCCAAAACCCAGATGTTTCGGCTGCTAATTCCGCAGCAGAAACAAATTCCCCTGACTTAAAAGAAGCCGATGGTTTACGCACAGAAAAAACCGATCAAGCGGTTTGGGTAGCCAGTGCGGATTGTTCCCCGGTACTGATTGCGGATATCACCACCGGACAGGTGGCAGCGGTGCATTCTGGTTGGCGAGGCACCGCAAAAGCGATCGTCCCAGAAGCGATCAGGCAATTCATCCACCTCAACCCGAACCAAACCCATCAAGGGCAAAATCAGCTAAAAAATCTCCGCATTGTCATTGGCCCAGCGATCGCGGGTGAAGTTTACCAAGTATCCGAAGAAGTAGCCGCCGAAGTGGGAATCAGCATATATCCAGAAAACATCAATCCCGAAGCACGAACCGACCCAGAAACCCTAGCATCAGTATTAGAGTGGCTAAAACAAATTCCCGGAACGCCGATTTTTCCCGATCGCGAACCGGGAAAAGTGCGCTTAGACGTGCGACAAGTCATCTGTTTACAACTAGACAAAATCGGCATCACCAGCCAGCAAATCGCGATCGCGCCTCATTGCACCTACCAAACCCCCACACAATTCTTTTCCTACCGTCGAGACGGACTCAAAAAAGTCCAATGGTCTGGAATTATGAGCCAGTAATTAGAGGGTGTGGGGTGTAGGGTGTAGGGTGTAGAGGTGTAGGGGTGCAGGGGGGCTTCTGGTGCAGAGGCGCAGAGGAGATGAGATGTAGGGGCGCAATGCTTGCGCCCATGCGCTCCCCCGCTCCAGAAGCTCCGAAAGCACCCCTGCACCAGAAGCACCCCCGCTCCAGAAGCTCCCCCGCTCCTCTGCACCAGAATTCCGGAAACTCCTTCCTATCTCAAACTTTCCAACCCCGGAAACACGCGACTGCGCGGCCCGGAAACCATTCGCGTAAGCGTGCCGGCAGTATTTCGCAACTGGGACTCAACAGACTCAGAAAAGCTCGGTGGCAAGGGTTCATCATCAGGCTGCGATCGCGAATGGCGAATTTGCTCAATTAACTTAGCCAAAGGATCTTGACGCACGATCTCTTCTGATTGAGGAGTCGTCACCTCCGGCTGGGGCTGCGGCTGCGGCTGTACTTCCGGCTGTACTTCCGGCTGTGGCTGCGGCTGTGGCTGCGGCTGCGGCTGCACTTCCGGCTGCGGCTGCGGCTGTACTTCCGGCTGCGGCTGCGGCTGTACTTCCGGCTGTGGCTGTGGCTGTGGCTGCGGCTGTGGCTGCGGCTGTGGCTGCGGCTGCGGCTGCGGCTGTACTTCCGGCTGTGGCTGCGGAGAAATCTTTAACGGCGACTCCGTATCCCGCAACGGGCTATCAGGCAAAACTATACTTAGGATGATGTTCTGCGGTTGCTGACCCGTCTTAGTGCTATCGTTCGCGCTACCTGTACTCGCACTTCCCCTGGTGGGATCGGTAGTCGTTTGATCGTTAACCACAACTTGACCACTAGAAGTTCCAGTTCTCCTAGGCGCCAGACTCAGACCGGAGAAACCTCGGCCAAAATCTGTACTCGTTGGCGTTGGACTTGAACCAAAAATTGCACCATTACTCACCCCTGACGAACCTGGGGCGGCAGTCAACCCCACGCCCACACTCAAAGAAACCTCACCAGTCCCTGTCCCTTGCACCGCAAAGCCATTGCCCGTAATTTCTACATTAGTATTGCTTTCGGGACTATAAAAATTCAAACTTCCTTCGGTGCGATTAAACTCTGTACTACCCCGACCAACACCACTTACCCGATATTGTGTGTCGCCAGTATAAACTTGATTAGCACCTGCACCATTATCACCCACATCACCCACTCCACCCACCACAAAATTCACTGGACCTTGAATCGTCCCTTCAATTTTGAAACTATTATCATCAACAGTGATTTTCGATTGACTATTTTGATTCTGAGTATTACTAACTTGATTGGTACGAACTCTGTTATTATCGGGGGTACCATCAATTGTCCCTTGAATTGTAAAATTAGTGGTGCCACTCTGACCGTCATAACTAATCGTCCCCTGACCAGCATCTAGGGTCGTAGTCCCCTTGCCACTGCCTTCTAACTCAAACTTAGTATTGGCATTCGCGGCCAAACTATTGCCATCAAACTGAATCACCTCAGTTCCTGGGGCGGCAAACTGGGTATCTCCAGGCAAACTAATCGTACCACCAGATAAATTCGCCGAAAACTCGCCAATATGCAAATTACCCGGTATCGCCTCAAAATTCTGACGAGTGCGAACGGTCAGAGAAGCGCCGGTAGCTTCTAAAAATACCAACGGCGCAGAAGATTGGTCGTTGGGACGGATTAAAGTCCCTTCAATCATTCGATTTGTCTCAAAAGAAGTCAGGGTAAAGTTCAGAGTGGTACTCACTCCCTGGAAAAAGAATGGGGTGCCTTCAGGAGTAAACGCACGACCAGAAAGGGTTCCTTCTAAAAACCCCGTTTCTCCGCCTTGGGGCACACCGGTAAAGGGATCTAACCGGCCACTCCCAGGTCTAAACCGAGAATTAACCGTGACCCCATTGGGAGTTTCCAGGCGCAGGAACCGAGTATTTGTATCAAATAATAAAGTGTTCCCCTGCGTTGGCACAAAAAACGCACCATCGCCAGCAGTTCGACCGCCTGTAACCGGAATTTGGCCGTTGGCGGTAAAAGGGATCAAAACCACTAAAAATCCGACGAGTCCTGACGTAAGCCAATATTTACAATATTTAGTATATAAAGTTGTCATAATAGGCTTCCTCGATTAATTAAGAGTACATACATAGCAAAATCAGGCCAAAAATCATGTAAAAAATTATGCCAATTAGCCGAAGTTTTGCCCGGTTATAAATGGAAAACGCCCCTAGACAACCTTTAAGTTTATGCACCCTTGAATATACAACATTGACCGCCTCCATAAACTTGTCTGACTGTGTTATTGACTGGTTCTCAAAAGTTGAGCAAATCCTGTGGGTAAAACTATCTTTTTTATTACAGACATTGAAATTAAAATATTCCAATTATTTATTTAATTTTTATTTTTTTGTCCTCAGAATTTCTCCTATTGAATCAAAAAATAATCGAGAATAAATTTACATTTGAATTTTAATTGAGGCAATTTAAAGCATGATGATTTACCACTTTATTAGTGAATAATCTGGTTGCTTTCAAATGATTACAAATGTTTTTCGATATTTTTTGGTCTTTTTATGAAAATATTTTTGAGCAAAAACAGGATTGGCAATGTTTTTAATTTTTTCATTTGAGCGGATGAGAAAACGAATTTGTTTGGCGCATAAGCAACCCCCTGGGACATGAGCTAAAGTTAATTTTATACTAGATAACAAGGTAAATTTTATTTTTACCTAGTAATTGGACGCGATCGCCAGTCCGGAAGTTCCAAGGGAAACATGAAAAAGTTTAATGACTTTTGCCCAAAACTTTACCGGACACGAGGAGTAAAAGCCCAGCCTGTTGTCACCGGGCTTCGGGTAAGCGTACCGGAGACATGATCAATGGGGCATTAACCGCCCTAATTTGAGGCCAAATAACCCAAATAACATTGTGCCTAGGGCGATTCGCTTTAGCGATCCGCTTTGCGGAATCGCGTATCTCCCCTAAAACCCTTACCTAACTGATCTTACAGCCACATCTCCAGAGCAAACTTATTCCTAATAAAACTAAATTGCCACAGATAAATCAGCGGCATAAACTACAACCATCAGGCAGAGTTAACATTTTCCGTAAAAATACAGAGTTTTGTCCGTATAGAGTGCTGGATTAAAAGTTAAATGTAGTTCGGAGAACTCCAACAGTAATGGCATCGCTTGCCGGGGTATGACCGGGTTCAAAAATCATCAACAAACCAGGAGTTAGACTGATTTGATCGGAAAGTTGCCAGCGATAAAATAGCTCTAAATGAGTCGTAGTGCCCGGCTGCCCGCCCGGTTCTCCCTCACCCCCGGCCAATAAATCGGGAATATTTTTACCCACGGGCAAATTACTATCGATAATTTTCGGCGGTTGACCGACATACAACCCGGCTAAGTTATCTCGACCGAATAGATTTTCCCAATTCAAAAATATCATCCAGTTGGTCGTCTCCACCTCACCATCCCGACCGGGAATCCTCGAATTCGTATAACCAGCCCAACTACCCAGAGTAATATCTGGAGTCACTCGCCAGGATATCGCAGCACCAAAAGCATTGGTTTTAATCGGTGAATCAACCGTTAACTGGTCATCACCGGATCCAGTTCCGAGTACCCCAAAAGGTGAATAAGCATTGACATAGTTGAGGGACAGATTAACTGGATCGATCGGAGTCAAAGTCAGTTGCAAACCCAGACTGGTTTGCCCATCTTTTCCGCCAAAGATTCCCCCATTACCCACATCCCCAGGGGTACTAGCAGCGTAAACCCCCTGAACGCTCATTCTTGAAGTGACTTGCCAGTCAAAGCCTACACCGCCGCGACCATTGCCAATATTCACAATCGGATTTCGCTGTGCCAAAGCCGAAATCGGGCCGCGTCCGGCACTTTCCACTTCATTGACGCCTCGGAAAACACTAGCCATACTAACCCCCGCAGGGCCGACAACCACTGCCACCCGACGACCAATCAGTCGTCGGTAGTTTAGATCGCTGAGAATAATTTGCTCATTGGTGTTGCCCTCATATCCCAGGCGCGTATCATTACTTAAACGTGGGCCAGTGCTGCCACTGCCCATTTGCATCCCGGCCAAAATTAAAGAGCGAGAATTTAACTGGGTGAGCAAGGTTAACTGTAGATTGTTGATCAAATTAATCTCACTACCGGGATCTTTAGTATCTTTTTCGCCGTCCACGGGAAAAAAGTCCGCCTCGTTTGCCGTCCGACCCTGAAGGCCAAAAATTGCTTGGCCAAATAATTTCGTTGTGGTGGAAAACTGTTGCCCTTCGAGGACAGTCGTTTGAGTGGTCAAGGTTTCTAGTTGATCCTTGAAGATCGCCAGTTCTTCGGCAAATTCCTGACGCAGTTGTTGTAATTTAATTAAATCTGCTTGAGCCGGTCCGCTGCTTTGACTGGCTTGAACTAATTGGTAAATTTGATCCCAGCAAGCATTTAAGGCGGCCACAAATTCATAGCGAGTCAGAACGCGATCGCCCCGATAGGTTAAGTCTGGGTAGCCAGAAATACAGCCATATCGCTCAACGAGGGACTGTAGTGCTTGGAATGCCCAGTCCGTGGGTTTAACATCGGATAACTGAGACACTGAGGTGATTTGTCCTAGGGGATCGTGTTCCCGATCCAGATTTGGCTCAATATTTGGCTCCAGATTTTGCCCCATATTGTGATTAGCCCGATCGCCGATCGGGGAAATGCTTGAAGCTAAAAACGGGAAATCTTGATTAGTTTGTTGGGGAGCGGAGTTGGGGTCGAGAACTGGTTCCCGGTGACTCGGTTCTGCTTGCCCCTGGGAAATATCTGTGTCAAGATCGCGAGCGTCAGATTGGCGATCGCCGGACTGATAACTGGGGCGATTCCCATAAGGGATCCGCTTTACGGAATCGCTCACTGCCTGGGTCGATTGATTTGTCTCAGCGGAAGGCAACCAACCATCAGAGGTTCCTGGCAACTGGCTAGCGGGTCCAAGCCGGTTTTCCCTAGAGTTCTCGGTAATTCTGGTTGTCCCGGCAGCGAGTGTTGGCGCCAGCGTGCCGGAGGTATCTCGTCCCTGGGGTCGATCTCGTAAACCAGGGCTTTTCTGTAGCAACGGGTTTGAATTCGTCACCATAGATTTGATTTGCGGGTCTATGGGCTGACTCATCACCGGACTTGACCAACTGGATAAAATTAATCCCAATAAGCCCCCGACAAAGGTTGCATTGATGGGTTTTAAGTTTATCCGTGCAGTCAACTCGTTATTTTGGCTATCCAACGCGGATCTCATATTTTCCACAACTCCTGCTTTCCACCATCAATTCTGGAATTTTATACAAATTTTCTGGTTTTGTTTCTGAAAGATTCATTTTGTTGGGTAGAGCCCGCCTGATACTTTTGGTTTAAATCATTTTAGCGCTTAGGTCTTGCGGTGTGGTTGTAGTAGCGATCGCTCAGAGCCAAAGAAATTACCTCCAGTGGTTTGATTGATATTCTCTTCTTGCCTATAACGCTTTTTTGTCGATGCTCAAGCATTCAATCTATATGCTTGCCTTAGGTATTTTTTGATAAATTTATTAATATTTACCGGTTAATTTTTGACTGATTTATGCTTAATTATGCCTAATTACATCTAAGGTTTTTTAAAAATTTATTTAATTTTTCAGATTTTAAATAAATTTAAACAGCAGATTTCCTTAATCTAATTAATGCCGATTTGGTTGCCAAGTTAAAAAAATCTGATTTTTTTAACTTGATTGTTTGAGATGAAATTTTGTCTGATTATTTAGTTGATGAAAATTAATAATTAATTAATTGAAGCAATATTAAACTATAAACAACAAGGGGTAACGGAACCAAGCAGGTTGATAATTTAGGGAAAAATCAGAGAATTTTTTAGTTGAGTTAACGGCTGTTTATCAAAATGCCGTAGTGGGAAGTCCCGGCGGAGGGAGCAATTCCCGTACCCGTGACCAGAGAAAGGCGATTTCCGCAAGGGATCCGATATGCACGCGGAATCGCGGCGAACCCTTGAGGCGATCGCAGCCAAAATGTCACCTCGGAGACGAAAAACCAGGGTAACACTGGTTATAGATATAATTGAAGCCAGAACCGACCAGTGGCTGATTCGTTCTTGGGCAGAGCAAAAGCAGGATCGGTCAAGATCGAGACACAGAGAATTGGTCAAATGGCCAAAAAATTGCTAGATTAAATGGAAGTATAGTTTATGGAAGTATAGTTTATGGCAAAAGTGGACTTGAGTTCGTTAAAACAATATAAAAGCATATAGTCAGGACAAATTTTTTAGAAATTATCAATCACTTTAACTAGAGGAGGAATTCATTTGATGAGCGAGCTAACTCCATATCAACAGCTTCGGGTTTCGGAAAATGCCACATTTGAGGAAATCCAAGAAAGCCGCAACGTTCTCATCCAGGAGTATCATGGCGATCGCCAAAAAATTGAGGCGATCGAAGCGGCTTATGATGCCATTCTGATGCAGCGATTAAAACTCCGACAAGAAGGGAAAATAAAAGTTCCAGACCGGATTCGGTTTGCGGAAAAGGTAGCAGAAACACCGCCAGCAATACCCGCTGTGTCAAAAAAAGAAGCCCCGGCTTGGCTGCAAAACTTGCTGGATACCCCAGAACAGTCTGATATTCTTTGGCCTGGGGGCATATTCTTGGGTTTGAGTGTATTGGGAATGTTTCAACCCACTGCTGTATCCTTAGCTTTGGCATTAGGAGTTGCTTTTAGCATTTATTTTCTCAATCGTAAAGAGCAAAAATTTTTGCGTGCGGTGGGACTGACCCTGGTCGCACTGATCTTGGGATTATCTGTTGGATCTCTTTTAGGGAGTTGGTTAGCAACCGGCGCCGGAATTGCTTTACCAGCAGAGAGTTTAGCCGCTTTTGTCACCTGTTTTGTTTTTTGGTTAGCGAGTAGCTTTCTCAAATAAAGAAACCGACAATTACCAGACAAAGAGGTTCAAAAGAGAAGCAAATTAAGAAAAATGTAGGACAAATGTAGCACAAATAACTTTAGGACAAATAACAATAAAAGAAAGGCATCAAACATATCCGATCGCTCTGGTGATTTTGCCTGAATTCAGCATTAATAATACCG
>FWWL01006248.1_pt1 | contig 17443 bp, 21 predicted proteins | sample 2228331 | NCBI WGS metagenome assembly FWWL01 (sample SAMEA103939775, study PRJEB20133) | metagenome
TCGGAATACCGTGTTGTTGTATCTCACACAGGGCGTTTTGGACTGGCATGATGAATCTGACATAATAGTTAATTAGTCTTGGGTTCTGTTGAAAGATAGCCTTCATCCCAAGATAGCTCCTTACTGTTGCGTCACAGTCAGTTCCGTTATACCGCACGATTAACTCTTCGCTGGCCTCGTCTAAACGCTCCCTCATCCCCTCTGCAATATCTTTTATACGGTTCATTCCACCATACACGGACGCAACATTCTCCAATGAATATGTCCCAAGATTCTCATCCAATACATGGGCCATTACCAAAACATCGTAAATCTTCCCTTTCATTACACACCCATATTTTTTCAAGACCTCCTCGTCGAAAGGTCTGGAAGCCACGATCTTGCTCAGCTTCTCCATCCGCATCAGCTTGGTGAATTTACGCCATAGGGCTGGTTGTTTTTCTGGAAATAGGACGCACGCAAAGCCAGGTCGGTCAGATACTCCAACACAAAGCAATTGGCCATCTTTGGTCGTTTCCACATCCACTGCAACTACGCTTGATTGCGGGCCAACGGCCATCATATTGAGTCTGAGTAAGTCGTTGGCTGTCATTATACGATAGTCCCCCTCAAATTTGACATCTGACTGGACGGCTGTTTTAAGGTCCTGAAGGACTATCGCTTCTAAAGCTGATATGTTAGTTCCAAACTTACCCATCCCTTTCCGCAAAAGGAAACTCGGATGGTAAGTGGCCAGGACTTTAAAACCTTCCTCAGTTTCGATAATACGTCCTCTATGCTTGCTAATCCCTTTTAGGCCCGTTAGTTGATACAGAGCAATATCACCTAAAGCAATAACAACCTTAGGTGAAACCTTCTGAAGGTTTTCAATTAATCTACGCCTACAGCATCTCAGTGCCTGGTAGGTGGCTTTAGATGTGGTTTTGGTTAATTTACATAAAGCTGAGTTTAGTATTGCCACCTCTTCCCTACGGATGCCTAAAAGTAGAAGCATCTTATCTAAAACTCTTCCAGACTCACCAACGAAGGGAAGGCCGATAGTTAATTCTGTCTCTCCTGGAGACTCACCTACTATAGCATAGTCGGCTTTGATTACAATGTCTCTGATTTTTACCTCTTCTTCGTTTGGACACTCTCTACATTCCTCCATTATCGGTATTGCTTTCCTTTTTCTTTCTTGCCACATTTCTTTTCCTCCTGATATTTACTTCGTTGAAGCACTCAGTTTGGACCCACGCTGGGCAATAGTTCTTCGCTAAAAAACTAAGTTTGTTGTCACATACCTTTTTCGGCAAGTGGCCTTTTTTTAGGTAGAATAATAATGATGCGGTAATATGTTTTATATCATTTCGAAAAGCAGAGTTTGCCCGTATCATAAAAGCTTTAAGCACTGGTCTGTTTGTTTGTTTGGGGATGTAGGCAATTATGCCATAGTCCCCAATCAAAGGGATACCTGCAATTTCTTTTATGTGTCTGGCGAGGTAAAGGTATAACTGCACCTGATAGTAATGTTCTGGAAGCGGTTTGACCAGAGACGAATAGTCAATCAACCCTTCCTTGTGTATAGAGTATGTGGATTTCTCTGTAAAACTTACTGGAACGCTTTTTATTGTTTTAGCTTCAATGATACATCCACCTTCATCGGTAAGAAGTATTGCATCACAACTACCAGTGAAGGAGAAGACTTCTATTTCTCTAACCAGTGTGATCTGGTGATAACGATATTGCATGGAATTACATTTAGGACAAGGCCCAGCTACCCTAATTTCTGTATGCCCGCATTTTAGACATTCTATATTACCAATTAGGCGGTTGGTTAGAGCAAGGGCATCTCTAAGAGATTCTTCCATCCTTACGCCAACCTCAAAAGAGATTAGAGGTTTATTGACGAGAAATGATGTCCCATATTTCACATCCTTTCTTGGATCCATCTTATACTTATGAGCCAATGCCCACCTGCGGGCACAGAAAGTATACATGTCAGTCGCATGGATTGTTAAATCGTTTGGGGCCCTTGGACTAAATTTATTGCTAAGATAGTCATAAAACATTCTATTCAGATACTGGGAAGCCATCTTTGTGACCCCGTCCAGCTTTAGAGGTCCGTCAAAGATATCCCCAGCATTTCTGTTTGCCAATCTAATTCCCATCTTGGTCTTTCCTCCTCCATAACATTGTTCCGCACAGATGCGATTGCTTCGCAGGCCTTTAGAAGCTCTTTTAAGTGCCTTGCTTTGAACTGTGCCTTGGCCTGCACTAAAGACTGGATATCTTCTAAAAATAAATACATCATGTCTAATACTAATTCTATTTGGTTTTTCCCGACAGGGGCTACGATCCGCCCATCGGCAATATCATACATTTGTTTTATCTGTTTTAGTTTACTTAGAATATCGTTTGCTAAACTCATAGGATACCAAACCTTTTTAATTGGCTGTAAGTTAATATTTCCAGCCTTAACACTCTACCAGCTTTCAGAGTTTTGCCTAAAGCTCTAACCGATGGAATGCCCTTCAGCTCAAGGAAACTATGCCCTTTTATATAAAAGTCTGGCATATACATTTTCTTTCCCTCAAAAATTAAAACGTATTCTTCAAAACTATATGGAATATCATTTTTTAGTAACCATTTCGCTAATTTCTCCTCAGCTATAGATTTGAACCCCCTAAAATGTATAGCTTTACATATATACACCGCTCTGTCCTTTTTGAGGACTAACGGTAATGGTGTAAGTAGCCATTGCTTCAAACACTCTTGGCTACAGACTTTTGTGACTAATTTCCATACACTCATTGAAAGCCCATAATCTATGGGGCTAACACGACAATGGCACACAATACATTCCATCATTTAGAAGCTTCTCCAGTAGCATAGATTTGAGGTTGGACCTGAACTGCCGATCATGTCTAATTTCGTTCTCCAAAGCTTTAATGCTGGTAAAGGCCTTTCCTAAGATAGTTATAACGCCACTCTCTTTTTCGATGAGTCCGATCTCTTTTGCAGTGTCTACCAGGGTAGCTACTTCATATGGCTCTCCACGTTTATAACTCCCTTGATCTACTAAACATAAATGGATTTCCCCAGCCATACGGGGCGGAGCCCCCCCAGTTTTATTCTTCTCAACTGTGATTGTTATTGTCTGCCGAACTGGAATTTGCTCGGCATTTTTTACAAATCCTTTTGTCCCGAGTTTCAGCCACACTGCAGCGTAATGCTCGTGGGCAAAACCCGTAGGGGCAGTAAAAGCAGGAGTATATGGCCTTGCGCCAACTTTGGACCTAATTTGGTTTAAAACCAACAAAGTTACATGGTAATCACAGCGGGCCTTCTCGGCCAAGTATTTTCGAAAAAACTTCCCCAATAGCCTGGCTTGTAGGCCAACTTGTTGGTCATCCATAGTGCCGTCAGTTTCTGAGATTGGAACGATAGCCGCCAGGCTGTCTAAAATGTATAGCGCAATATTCGCCCGAGATTTAATCAGTTCCAATACCATCTCCAACCCAACTTCCCCATATGGCGGGCTTATCACAATCAATCTCTCAGGGTCAGAGATGATGCTTGAGGCCCACTTCTTGTCAAAAGTTTGCTCAAAGTCCAAATATACCACATTGGACTCTGGCATTGCTGTCAAAAACGAATTTGCAATTATTAGGGCTAAAGTGGTCTTTCCACAAGAGTAAGGACCAGAGATCTCTGTGATCATGTCTAACGGAATGCCTCCACCTGTAAGATAGTCCAATACAAATACTCCGCTCTGGACCTTAACAACTGATGGCCAAGACGAAGCGGGGGAAATTTTATATTTACTGATCCCCCGCTTCTTTAAAAATTTATCTAATGTTTGGAGTATTGACGGTTGCATATTTCGCCAATTCTTTGTCTATTGTCTGCTCTACCTCTTTCACAATCTTGGCCGTTATCTTCCTCACTTCGTTAGGTGAACATGGAAGCTCTATACCGTAATCGATCCTCACAAATTCCATGTTTCCCATAGACTTAGTTACCCCAAGTTTGTAGAATACAGAGGCCCTTCGGTCCATAATTTCGTTAGTTTGGGGCCTTGTCTCCTCCATCGTTTGATTGTTCTCTTTCGATTTTCTTGGCATACTCACGCACCTCCTTTGGATTTATTCTTTTTTCATTCCAAAACCTGGACAGAGTTTTAATCCAGACGTTTATATTTATGCTTTCTGCGGCTAACCTCAGGTTAGCCAAAAGGATATATCGTTGCAAGGTAACGGTGGTATCGCCGAGCCCAGCTTGGTCCATAATATGCTTATAAACCAATTTGGGTATCCCAAGCTCCTCTATGTCTGAGATAGAGGCTACCAGGTTTGTAATTATTCGGATCTTGTAGCCCAGAACGCTGTTTAGATAAACTCTGGCTTTATATGCTGGTATATGTTTATACTTCCATTTTTTACTTTCCCTGATAGCCTCTTTTCTACGGCTATACCAGCACCGATAGTAGCTTCTCATTTCGTTACCTCAAACCCCAACCGCCGATACTGCCTTACCCTGGCGTTAGCCCAACGGGCCATAATCGGTGAAGCAGTATCTACAAAATCAATCACCAGTGTGTTTTTGGATTTTGGCCGAAGCAATCGGCCAACAGCTTGCTCTATATCTACCCGTGGTGTGGCAAGGATTAAGGTGTCTAATTCTGTTTTATCGAAACCCTGTCCTGCACACCCATATGTAGCAAGTATCACCTGCTTCTCAGGTTGCTTTTTGTTTCCAGTCATAAACCCAACCAGGGGTTTTGCCTCATTGCCCAAGTGCTTGTATATGTCCGACAAGATTTTAAGTCTGTCGGATAGGACCAATATCTGCCTATTCTTTTTTATCGCAGCTTCTACAATCTTTGCGATCATAGCAGACCTTTTATTGTCTTTAGACAGTTTGTTAAGATACCTTCCAAGCACCAATTCGCCTTTATAAACACAACCAGCCTGTCCTGTTTGTAGGCTATAATATTCCACGAGCTTGATAGTAGGTCTAACATCTCTTCTGATCATTGATGTCAGGACAGGGCCTATGTGCCACAAGAACACATTGTCCATCCCATCTTTCCTTCTGGGGGTGGCACTTAGACCTATCCGCCACTTGCAACTAAACATCGGGGCAACTCTACTAAAGGTCCTCGCCCCAACGGTATGGACCTCGTCGAAAATAACAAGACCGAACTTGTCAGTTAAGTTTTGGTAAATTGCATCATCTCTCTGTGAGAGAGAATGGATCATACCAACACTTATCTCTCGAACCTCAGCCGTATCTTGCCGAATTACACCTGCTTGCAAACCACAAACCTCATTAATTCTCTCAATCCATTGGTCCATTATTGTGGTGGATGGAACAACGACGAGAGTTCTAAGCCCAAGTTCGGATGCAATTTTCAGAGCCATTATAGTTTTGCCCGAACCAGTGGTGGCTTGAATAATCCCACCCCATTTACTCCGCAGCCGTTCCAAGACAGTAGAGACAACTTCCTCTTGGTCTGGTCTGAGTGTAAACCTGAATGGAATATCTACCTTCCACTCCTGCCTGATGGGTATATCAGACCAAGGGCTCAAGGCCCTTGGAATGTAATAATACCCATTTTTAGCTGGCCTGTATAACTTAACAACCTCACCAGTCTTAGTGTTAGTTAGGACCAGGCGGTTTAGGAAGGTTTGGTCGGGCTTGGCTATTGCCCACCCTCCGTAGTCTTTAGTCGAGAAGGTCATCGACATCTATGTCCTCTCTTCCTATTGTCTTATCCTGTGCAGCTATCCCCAACCTTTCTAATTCCTCTTTGGTCAGGGGAGCAAAGATTTTCTCATACTCGAACGGAATCAGATTTTCCTTGCCAAAAGCCCCAGCTGGGTTCTTTACAAATCTGACAAACTCAATAAAATCGCCAGTGTTTGAGCTGGTAGCACTATATCTCTTGACCCTTACGACTGCGTGTTTGAGGGCCCCTTTTGTTTTCCGTATATCGTATAGCATTTTACTCAAAACATTTTTGGCCCCAAACAGCTTCTTGCTATATGGAATCTTCTTTCCTGTTTTGTCTACATAGGACCTCATATCAATTACTGTAAAGTAATTTACATATCTCGGCCTGTCCTTGGGGAAGGCTGAGCATAGAGGGCAAGCCTCCCACTCTTTAGTACAGATATAGGACATATACCTTTCCCCTACGGGGATCTTGTGTTCGTAGATGTTGAAAGGAGAATCATCCACAAACATAATTTCTGCCTCTTCCTCTGGCTTCAGCCAGAACATTGGAGCCCCACGCTCCTGGCTCATCTTTGCCAAAGCTTCGAGTTTTTCTCTCTCTCTGAGAGCGTCTTCCCACCCCGTGGTGAACCATTTTGCTACCATTTTTACCTCCTTATTTTTTTTTAGTAATATAATACGCACTTTATTTTTTGTCAACACTTTTTTCAATCAAATTTTCAATTAGATTTTTTTCAACTGCCTCGGCTGGGTCCTTAACATTGACCCCAAAATATAGGACTACTGAGGCTTTGACTCCCGCATCTATAATGGATTTGGTGGCTTTGCGGCCCGCAGAGTCGTTGTCAAAAAAGCAGATTATTTTATGGCCCTTTTGATATAGTTTTTTTACGTATTCCACCTGGGCGGCTGTTATGTTAGATCCGAGCGAGGCTATAGCCGAAACCTCAGGATAAGCCTGGGTCAGTAGGATAGCGTCTCGTTCGCCTTCAACAAGATATATTGTCCTTGAGTTAATCAGATTAACCCCATACCAATAGCCGTGTTTCAGAAGGCCAGGGGCTTCCATCGCAAATTGTTTATTCCTATACCGCCGTTTTAGCCCAACAAGTCTACCGAATTCATCCCGCAGGGCGAAAACGACACACTTTCGACGGATGTCTACATACAGCTCCCACTTTTCTATACTGTCTCTTGTTATCTTCCCCCATTTCGCTGGGATGACCAGCTCCTTGATCATGCATTCTGAAATCTCTGGCATGATCTTAGGATCAGGTCTATTTTTTTTCTCAAGCCCAACTACAAAGAATTTTTCATATTTAGAGATAAACCTTGCGGCCTCTTCGGCCTTCGGATGGCCAGAATACTTGAGGGCCAACGGTAGTGTAGTCAACTTGCCATAGGCCCCACAGGCAAAGCAATTATACACCGACAATCCGTCCGATATACTAATACCAAAAGATGGGTGGCGGTCCTGCCCATTCTCATGGGTCTTGAAAGCGAATGGACAGGAGCACATTACCCACTCAGTGTATTCTCTTATATTACTTGTCTGGAGTGTCTCCATTAACTGGATAATCAATCCCGAATCCATAATATCTCCGCTTATAGCGTTCGTATTGTTGCTCGAATTCTATATCTACTGGCCAAACCGACAAGATAGCCTCCAGGATTTTGTCTGGGGGTATCTGCATAGTTTTCTTCCAGCCGACCAAGGTGGACAAAAACTTTACTGCTGCCTTAAAACTCTTCATGCCTAAAGGTGAAACGTGTTGTTTATTCGTCATTGTCATCTCCTCCTTTTGGTCTAATTTCGTTAAAATCCATCTTCTCCCAGTCATAGTTTATTATGAAATTGACTGGTTCCCCTTCCCTTGACCCTAACACTCTCACCTCCTTTATTTTCTCGTCACCATCTACATCAAACAAACCCACAGCCCAACTGCAGTTGGCAGAAAGGGCATCGGTTAGATGTATATGCTCCAATCCAACTGACTCTGCAGACCTTTTAGTGGTCTCTCTGGTCAGCTGAAAAGTAGAGATGATTGGGATATTTCTGGTCAGGGCCAAACGTTTTAAGTCATCGGCGATTTCTTTGGCCGCTTCCCAGGCCCGTTTGTTGGATACTGACCCAAGCTTGAGCAAATACCCGCCGTCTATAAACAGAATATCTGGGTTAACCGAAGCTACAAGAGTAGATACTTTAGATAGCGTAAGGGTAAACCTACCCTCTACAAAATAGGCCTTGGCAGTCTTTAGTTCAGAAACAATATTTTTTACTTTTTGAAATAGAAAGTTGGAGATTTTTTCCGATCTTAACACATCACATTGGATACCACCGTATAGGGAGAACAATCTTTTTGCGACACTGAGTAGGCTCATCTCCATCGAAATAAGCATGGTGGAAAACCCAGCCTGCTGGGCCGCCTTCATCATGTGGAGTAGAGCCATAGTTTTCCCTGTTTTTACCCGACCGACTACCAAGTTTAGGTCTCCTGGCTGGCTACCGTTGGTAGCTTCGTCCAGAGTAGGCCAACCAGTGGGGATGCCCCATATACCTTGTTTCATTGCTTCTACTGCATCCAGCCTCGACAGTAGAAGCTGTCCTACATCTTCCATAGTCTTGATTATTTTTTCATCTTCTCGTTTACTATTTAGTTTTTGGAGAAAGTCTAATAGAGTGTCGATTGCCTCTTTGGCCATACCGTCAGAAAGAAGTTTGTTGACCTTCTGGCTTATACCAGAGTCAACAAACTCTTTGACTAAACCATTGTTCTCATACTCTTCCCAATAGTATGAGAACGGCTCTGGTGCTTCTCCCTGGTATTTAGTTTTGGCCTTAAATGTATGAAGGGACGGAAGCTTTCCATACCTGTCAATATGGTTTTTTACGTAGTCGTATTCTTTAGGATCGGCAAGCCAATCCCTTCTTATTTTTAGGAAATCCTCATACCGTTCCTCTTCCACAATCTTGTAGATCAAACTCATGTTTATCCTCTCAATGTCAAGATTGTGCTTACCTCAGTCAATTGTTGCGGGACCGTCCCAGAGGCACTCTCAAATATATATACATACCCACTGGAGACTCCACCAAGGATCTTAGGATGGTCATCATCCAGTTTCAAAATATCTGCGTCCAAAAAAATGTAGTGACTATGGAAAGGCAAAGGCTGGTAGCCTGTAGTTGATGTGATAAATCTTGCCCGCTTTTTATTTAGGTCCAGCCATAGAGCGTATATAGCAAGGCTGATCTGCCGATCAGCTCTGCTTTTCCCAGTTACAAAATAGCAACCAGGTTCAGAGATGGCGGATGTTAGCCTGGCGACCAAAGGTTTATACTCATCGAGTATCTCGTCTGGTAATCTCCCAGGGGTAAACCTTTTTACCAGCTCTATTGGGGCCCCCAACCGTAATAAAATAATTTGTGCTTTATTCATTTTTCCCCCTCCTAAATTAAGATCTCCTTCACACGGACAGTAGCGGATTTAGTGAACATAGGAATTGCATCTTCTAAAAATGCCGCCGAACAAATGACATTGATTTTTGGGTTAGGCGGGATCCATGAAATTTTGCTGGCCAGCTGTTTCCAATTCCTCACGCAAAACTCGATAAAGCTCTCAGCTTCCTTTTGGTTGGCGAAACTCTGGGCCATCCTTTTGACCATAGCCAGGTATTTCGGGCCATATATCGGGGTCCGATGGCCTGCTTTTAACATCTCTTCTCTGTATATCTCTATTAGTTTTCTGGACATGATCGTAGGATCATGTCTTGTTAGGTTTATTAACCGCATTTTAGACCTCCTAAAAGATGGTAAAGGGGAAGGTTTTAGAAACAGTAAAGGGGAAGGTTTTGAAGCCTTTACCAAAGGCTCCTCTGAAGAGGTGTGTGTCGGATCTCCGTTAGGAGATCCCAACACATCTACTTTAGTAGATGTGTTTTTAATCGATAAAGATAATATAGACTCTTTAGAGGATATATTATCTTTATATTGTTTGTCCCCTTTGGGAACAATTGATTGTCCCTTTTGGGAACAATTAATTGTCCCCTTTGGGAACAATTGGAAACATATCTTGGGGGGAATCCCCTTAGTCAGAGCTTCAGCGATAAGCCCTTCTTGTTTGAGGATTCTCCTGGCTGTGATTTGTTCCTTGCGGCTGAGGCCGCATATAGCAGTAATCTCAGTGTTTGACAGGGTAGCCTTGCCATCGCTGCTATACGCAAGAAGGACAGCGAATAGCAAGTTCGCCTTGACAGACTTAGTATACAGTCTTATTATCAAGGCGTGTGGTTTGTTTTTGGGGCTGGTCCTCGGGCCTGCCCCTTTTCTTATACTGGCCGAGCTCTTGTCATTGCCCATCTCCGCATCTCCTCTATCTTTTCTTTGTTCACACCGAACGGGATTACATCGCCAATGGCCTCTTTTATATTGGCCAATTCTAAGCGGGGTATCCCGTCTTGGTCCAGGCTATACATTACTGCTTTCTTTATTACATTTTCTATGTCCGCCCCAGTATACCCTTCCATCATCTTGGAAAGATACTGGAGATCGAACTGATCTGGGTTCACACTGTTTTTGGACAGATGGATAGCGATTATTTCGCATCTATCTTCCTCAGAAGGGAGGTCCACAAACCATATATCATCTATCCTTCCAGATCTGATCAGTTCTGGGGGGAGAGCCGTTACATCGTTAGTGGTGTAGAAAAAGAACGTTGAAGTATTGGACTGCATATACTGCAGTATTATCCCTAACACCCTGGATACTACACCGCTGGAGGTTTCGTTGGATGACTTATATCCTGATAACATCTTCTCAATCTCATCTACCAATACAACACATGGGGAAATAGCTTCAATGACAGAGAGGGCCTCGTATACCCTTCCTTCGCTTTCCCCGATGTAGGGACTGTATACCTTACCAAGATCCCATCTATATATTGGCAGACCCAGGATGTCAGCAACTGCTCCAGCACTGAGGGTTTTACCGCAACCTTGCACCCCTACACTTATGCACCCTTTCAATAGTTTGATTGTGGGTCTTACTTTTGGGTCATATGCGGTTTTTACTCGACTATAATACCGTTTTAGGTTTTTCATCCCACCAAGGGACGAAACTCCTTCCGAAGGTATCATCTCGATAATGCTTGTCTTTTCAACTATTTGGTGTTTGAAGTTCAAGAGTTTTTTGAGGTTCTTCGAGGCCAAAGCCAAGTCCAAGGCCGTTTCTATTTCGGGTGTAGTCAAACCCTTCATGGCCGAGAGTATTTTAGCCATGGCCTCTTCCCCCACCTTTTTCCTCGACATAACCATTTGTATAATCTCCTCCTCTGTAGGAAGGCCGATACGAACATGCATGCATAATTGGGTTAGCTCTCTTGGCATGTTCGGCATTTTGGTGCCGACAAAAAACACATATACCTTTTCGTTTCTCCGCTCTCTTAAGGCGGAGATAAGCTCTATTATGTATGCAATTTCGTTAGAAATAGCAAACCTGAAATTTCTGATTATTAGAGCTGAGTTAGCGTTTAAGCTATTAATAGCTGAGGGTATGGAGTATGAGCTCTTCAGTCCTTTAGCTCCAACTCCAGCCCCCCAAATATATGTGCGGATTTTATGGGCCGATAAAACCTCAGTGATTATCTTTACGGCCCTATCAGTATCCTGAGTTTCAACCAAGACAGCTGGGATTTTTGCTTTGATAATTTCGGATAGAGACAATTTTTCCTGCATCACCTAACAACTCCTGTATCTCAGCGTTTCCTCTGGCAATTTCCCCGAACTTCTCGTGCTCTATCACTACCAAGTTACTCCCTTTTTTTAGTAGTATCTCCCCGTATCTTTCTCCTTCGAGAAGGCATATTACCATTATCTCGTTCTCCAGCTCGTATGTGTCTGAGGAAGAACAAGGGAGATACTCCCCCAACAAGCCGTTAGGGAGCAGGCTCTTAACCCTTACCGTTATCGATAGGCCAGTCCTGTGAACGAACCGACCCGTCCTTACCGTTATTTTACTCTTCTTCTCTCTCATCGCCCCTCTCATCCTCCCAGTCCTCTTCGTCTTCCCAGTCCTCTTCGTCTTCCCAGTCCTCTTTGTCTTCCTGGTAAAAAGAGCTGGTCTGGATTGAGCTCAGCCAGTCCTCGCATATTTTCAATAAGATAGGTCCTTGTTTATCCACACCAATTATTTTACTGCAGACCTCAAAGGCCCCAGCTACCAGCTGGTATTCTTCCTCTTCTAATTCAACTGTCATTTTTATTTTTCCATTGTTCTTCTTTTTTTCTACCTGGACCTTGCTGAGGGCGGAGACCTGGCTGACAGACAGCTCCTTTAGTCCGTTTAGGAAGGCCCTGACTTGATCCATACTCATATCTTCTGTGATATGCTTGCAGGCCTCCCTAAACTTCGTCCATCCCAGCTCTACTACTTCTTCTTTCGTGAGCTGGTATTTCTTTATAACGTTCCCAGCTACCACTCGGTAGCGGAACGTTCTGTATTCCATCTTTAGCTCGTTTTCGGCAAAGGCTATTATTGTGGGATACCCCCACTCTGCATACAATCCCCGCTCAACAATCTCACTGGCTACCACTGAGAAGTCATACCAAGTCTCTGCTATCTTGTTGGCCAGCTCCCTGATCTCAGTTCGTAGATCGGACTTCTCCTTTGTCTTTGTTTTTCCTTTTAGCTGTCCCATTTACCTGCCCTCCTTTTTTGTTTTTAAGGCTACAATGTGTTTTCTTATCACGGTTTGGCCAGCGATAAAACCGTGTAGTTTAGTTGGCGGGATATAGTCTTTTACCTTGGACGTTACTTTTGCTACATCCAGGAACTCCTCTGGAGAGAGGAAGTCCCACACTTTTTGTTTATCAAACTCCAACCTCACCTCTTGGGTGATGGTCAGAACATACTCGGACCCCTCATACTTACCAGGGCTGAGGCTGGCAAGCTGGTCTTGTATCTTTTTCTCTTCCTCTTCTATTATATTCTTTCTGGCCCTCAGCTCACCCAGCTGGTCAACCAGGGCGGCTAAAACCTTCTCCTTAGCCTTCTCTACTGCTTTTGTCCTTGTCCGTGCCATCTTAAATACCTCCTGTTTTTTTTGGTCTGCCTGGGAATATAATACCTATATTTTCTTTTGTCAAGGAGATTTTTAGTATATTTGAAAAAAAAATAGACATGATCTTCGTTCATGCCCTCTTGCCTGAAAAGCCGATGTATGGTAGATTCTCCTTATAAGGAGGCTGGGATGGAAGATAGATTTTCATACGAAGAAAAAATTACGATGGGAAAGGAAGGGGTAGGGATCTACCCAACTCCAGTCATATTTATAGAAGAATATGTTATCTCCAGAGATGTCCTGGATGCGGCCAGGCGGGCAGGGTATGCCTGCAAGACCTCTTATTCTGCCTATGCCAAACTTAAAGCCATCCTAAAGAAACCCGAAGCCAAAGCGTATATGGAAAAATTAGAAGAAGACCTGAGGCTTAGAAACAAGATCACCCAAGACTACCTGGTGGCGAAACTAAAAGAATTAATCGAAACTCCTTTGTCCAGAATAAAACCAGCCGATAAGATCAATGCAATTAATACCTTAGCTAAGATAGCTGGGTTCTTGAAAGAGCAAGACTCTGGGCGGGTAGTTGTTTTTCAAGTAGCAGGGTTAGAGCCGCCTATAGCCCAGGGGGATGCCACCCTCTCACCCCCAGGGGTTAAATTGCTGGAATAAACATACTTTCAATATATTTATTTTTATTCTGTAAGGCCGAGGCCGACCCTTACATATACCCTTATTTTGTTCCTTCACCAAACTAACTTATATCATCATTTCATCTCCCAATACTATTTCATCTCCAACATCCCCAACACGTTTGTCTCCCACGTTCTCTAATGTGACCAAACGTTGGCGTTAAGCCAGTGTTTGGCTGGAGATGGTATAATGGTCCGAGCTGGGAATGACCCAGCCATTAATAAAACACAGGAGGTGTAGCATGTTGATGGCGTTTAGGACTGTGATTGGAAAAGGGTCTCAAATTGAGATCCAGGAGAAGCTTGTTAGGGCAAGGGAAATCCCTTGCCCATGTGGGGGCACAGTTCACAGATGTGTTGGGTGCGATATTGAAGGCGGGTGTGAGTGGGGTCAATTGTTTCAGCATGACCTAACTCAAGAGTACATTGGCAGGAAGAAGACCCTACGTGTAGTAGGGGACTTCTTGTCAAAACGTCTAAATCAAGCTTTAGTATCATCTATATTGAACGACCTGAAGGAAATGATAAATGTGCACTTATTTGCTTATGTGTTTACACTGGAAGACCCTTCCTTAATTGGGGAAGGGTTGTTCGAAGACGGCACAACATGCTTTGGCGGGGATGGCTGTAACAGCCACCTTCCGCCATATGTGATAAAATCCCATAGGCACCACTTTGTTGGTGTCCTATTGACGAGAAAGCTAATCGATGAGCTTAACTTAGACATGCTATATGACACTGAGGAGTATAGAGACATTGTCTACGGCATTGGCCGTGGGATCATTGAGTTTCATGGCCAGCACACTATCTCCCTGTATAACGTCTATTCCAGGTATGTTCGGAAAGAAGTTATACGGGACACCATTATCGAGGCTGTGGCCCACATGTTTGGCCGAACTGAATACATTTGGCCCCATAAGTATATGGGGCTCGGGCTATACTACAACTCTGACGGGGTCACCGTTAGAGTTAACGGTAAAGAACGTGGGATGGAACTGAACAAGGCAAGATGCCACGAATGTGGCAAGCTTGCCAGATTAACGACCGAAGCCGTTGAGGTACGAGAGGGCAATTCGGTCTACATTAGGTGTTTGGATTGTATGGCGGTTTGTCCATTCTGTGAGAGTGTAGTTGAGCCAGGTACATTAGCCCCAGTCCCAGTACTTATAAACGGTGAAGTAATTACTACAATAACATGCCCAATATGCAGAAGGTCATTAGAGGTATGCCACATATGTGGCGTCAACTGTGACATCAAGGAAATGTATGACGCCACATACAGGTTGCCAGAAGGTGATCTAACCTTTGTGTCAGTCTGCTACGTGTGTCTGTATAACCCACCAAAAGAGTACACGGTAAAATGCTCTAAGTGTGGGACATTTGTTCCATTTAGAGAAGGGTATTTAAGCCATGGAAAATTAGCATGTAGGCTATGCGTTTAACTAATTTTACAAAGGAGGTAAAAACAATGAAAAGAAAGTTTGAAACGATGTTCAGGCTGGATGTCCAGGGATCCCAAGCTGACATCCAGAGGATAATCCTGAAATATTCTGGAGACATTACATCGTGCCCACATCGTGGCGAAAACCCACACTGTATCGAGTGTCAAAGCAAATGCAGATGGTTCGAACTATTTATGAATGATTTAACGTCGCAACACATTGGGAGGAAAAAGACTCTCAGGGTGATTGGCGGGTACATGAGGAAATTCGTTAATGGGCGGAATGTATCAATGGCCCTAAACATAATCAAGAATAGATCCGGGGTGTCACTGTTGGCATACGTTACCGCAGTGACTGATAGAGAACTTATCGGAAATGGCCATCTGGAAGATGGCCAAACATGTATTGGAAGCGGCAGAGGCAATAGCCATATGGCTGACATAATCTTGAAGTCCCCAAGGCATGTCTTCCTTGGGGTAGCGTTGTTAAATGAATTTATTGAGGATCCCTGGCGGGTCCTCTATAACCCTGAGAAATACAGAGACAAGATCCATGGCGTTGGCCGTGGGATCATTGAGTTCCATGGCCAGCACACTATCTCCTTGTATAACATTTATGCAAGGTATGCTCGGAAGGAACTAATAGAGAAAGCAATAATTGATGCGTTAAGGCATACATTTGGAAATTACACGAGGCAACGGCCACCTGCCGACGTGGCAAGAGAGGTGTATTATAATGGTGACGGAATCTGTTTAAGGTTTCGCACACCGTATAGTGGCAGGTCTTTAAGGAAGGGCCGTTGCGTCCTGTGTGGCAGGCTGACCAGCATGGAAGAGCTGGTCAAAGTTAAAGAAGATGAAAACTCGTTTTTCCTTGTGTGCACCAATTGTTACTTTGAGTGCACACATTGCGGAAGGAAGTACAAAGCCGTTACAATGCGGCTTGTACATACTCTTGACTATAAAGGTCATGAGCAATTCCAGCACTTATGTCCATGGTGTATGGAGCTATTTGAAAGATGCCAGTTATGTGGCATCTATTGCGAGCCCGCAGACATGTATGACATAGTCATACGTGGCCCTGGCGGGCCATCGATAGCTCACTCCTGCGTTAGGTGTTTATACACACCAGCGAAGGAAGGCGTGCACAGATCATGTTATAACTGCTGGACGAATGTGCCCAGCGGAGAGGGCGTTATCCACCGTGGCCACTTAATGTGCTACGGGTGCTATGAGAAAAGAGTCATCAGAGGGGATGGCCGATGATGACTATGAAAAACATGATAGAAATGGATACCATAGAGGTACTGGCCTTCGTGGCCGATACCTTCAAAAGCACACTTGTAAAACTGACGGAAGACTATGTCGCCGTTGCCCCAAAACACCACAAGTATGTATTACTTGTGGCCCATGCGGATGTGTTTCACACATCCAAAAGAAAAGTGGAGGAGCACGGCGACATAATCTTTGCGTCTGGATGTGACGATAGGATAGGGGTGTATGCCGTAATGGAACTACATAAAGCGTTACGGCATACGGCTTTACTGGTGACAAACTATGAAGAAGTGGGCGGGCTTGGAGCCATGATGGCGTGCCATGATCCAGAGGTACGCCGGATAATCAACAATTGCTGTTACATCATCGAGCTCGATAGAAGGGGATTCCTATCATATGTCACATACCATGACATCCCTTGGGAATTGGAGAAGCTCTACCGAAAAAAGTTCAGTAGAGCTGTGGGGACGTTTAGTGACATTGCCGTAATAACGGATATCACTAAGCGCCCGTCGCTCAACATTAGCATTGGATTTTATGGCGAGCATACTCAATATGAGTATGCCATTAAAAGCCAAACAGTGACAACGATCAACATACTGAAGGAGGTGTTGTCGAATGAGCCGAAACGTTTCAAGGATATTAAGAATATTAGAGATAGATATAGACGTGACGTATTTCCCAGAAATTATTGGGGAGGTCATTCGTCACTTAGACATGATGGCGAAGGACCTAAAAATAAACGTAAAGATAAAGTTAAAAAAGAAGGGAGGTGGTGGGAATGGTAAAACCATTATAAAATACCTGCCATTATCCCCATAACTATCCCACCACTGCAGTATGGCCATCATGATTTCCATGGTGGCCATACGCCCTGCCTAAGCACAGCATAATGAAAAACCATAGTGTCATGAAAACCGCAATGCCGTAGAGACAATGACACCATTGCGCTATTATGTCATGGTGTCATGTATATCATGGTGCCGTAGTATCCTTACGCCATGGCGTCATGTATATCATGGCGTCATGTATATCATGGTGTTACGAGTATTATAGGCGCCATGTATATCATGACGCCATGGTATCATGGCGTTACGAGCATTATAAGCGTCATGAATATCATGGCTACCATGGGCGCCATGTATATCATGAATATCATGGCCGTCATGTATGCCATGGCCGTCATGTATATCCTATATATAATATATATCATGGGCGCCATGTATATCATGGGCGCCATGTATATCATGAGCGCCATGTAT
>FWWL01006251.1_pt1 | contig 17433 bp, 14 predicted proteins | sample 2228331 | NCBI WGS metagenome assembly FWWL01 (sample SAMEA103939775, study PRJEB20133) | metagenome
CGCTTCGTGGCCAACTTTGGCGCCAACCGGCATCGACTCGTGGTCAGGGGCGAAAGGTGTCGGCGGTGAAAGGCGCGCACCTTTCAACGAGCGAAGCGAGCCGGCTTGAAGCCCCGTCGCAGTCGGTTGGCCGGGCGACCCTTGCTGGCGCGCGCGGCGGGAACAAAGCGGGATTGGGCGAAACGTCAAAAAATACGATCCAAAAAACACGATCCTTGTGCGCGCAGCGCGAACCTCGGCGGTAAGAACGGGCGCGGATGTTATTGGGCGCGGCCGATGTCGCCTTAGCTGTCCAGCTTTGCCCGACCTCTTGCGTGCAAGCATGGCGAGGAGGGGCCCTCGCGCCGATTTGATGAGGAAGCATCCCTGACTGGCGTCGGAAGCGTTCTCTGAAGCTCCCTCGCTCTGTGTTGTTGCGGCAGCATTTCTTTGATGCTTTGGACCATGCTTCGGACACTGCGGCAAGCGCTCGAGCCGTGGTGCAAAGAAAGCGGTTTTCAAGCGCCGGCGGCCGCCCGCGGCCCTTTACCGCAACCGCGCGCCTGGTTGAAACGAATGGACGCTTGCCGCGCAAAACGGAATTCGAACGTGCAGACCTGGTGCTTTGTCACCTCTTTTCGGAATGCGCTGGATTTTCCAATAGCCCTGGACCCCCTGGACAACGCTGACCTCGTCGTCTATTCGGCCAAAAGACATCATGAGCGCCTTGCCCGGGTAGCTCAGGGGTAGAGCAGTGGACTGAAAATCCTCGTGTCGGTGGTTCGAATCCGCCCCCGGGCACCATCCTTTTAAGCCTCTGAATATCTCTCAAAAAGGTGGCTCTGCGCGTTGTCGTAGATCGATCCTTACGGCGTTGATCGCACGCGTCGAAGGTGCATCGCGGGCCGCCTCAGACCAAATGTTATTCTTGCCCGGCGGGTTGCGGCGGTGGTGGCGATCGCGCAGCCGGTGCCTGCGTTTTCATTGCCGAGGGCGATGTCTGGCGGAGGCAGCGCTCACCGCGAGGCGGCTGCCCACACCGGCATAATCGTAGACGCGCACCGCAAAGGCGCTCAAGTCTTGGCGCTCATTGGCGATGAGCGCCATGCCATCGCCACACTCAAGGCCCGCAGCGCAAGCCTTAATCGCCGCATCACTGGCGTGCGCCTCGTTATCATGGCGGTTGCAAAGGCTCTCGAGCCGCACTGCGATGCTTTCAAGAGATAAGAGCCCTCTAGCCGGCATGCTCTCTCTCCCGAGCCAGCGCAGTTTTCCTTCACACTAACGAATATACCGCGTGAGCTCCTCCTTTCGCGACCCTCTCTTGAAGAGCAAGGGGGCGGTTTTTCAACCAAGGGCAGCGCTAACCGTTTTCGCGTTGGCCCCGACCAACGCCCCGGACCTCGGCCCCTTCGGCCAGGGTCAGTGCGAGCGCCCCTTTTTCACGAAGCGCGCGCTTTCAACGTGCAGCAAGCCGGCAACCGCGCGCGTTGGTGGAACGCGAATCTTACCGACACATTCTTTTGCGGCCTCGTAAGGGGCTCAAAAACAACCGCTCGGCAAGCGGGATACCCTTTAGCGCTTTCTGACACACGTCTTACCTCTTGGCTTTAGGAGCGCCTCAAGACGGTGCCAGCGCGGGCGAATCGAGAAGTGTTTTGCGTTCCGAGAGGGCGGCGAGGGCTCTCCAAGGCGAGCCGCTTGCGCACCTTCTGCCCGACCAAATCGCGCCCTTCTTTTTCATCGGCCATGCCGCTCTATGAATGGTGCAGCGCGTAAATCACCCATGGAGCCTTCAATCGCCTCCGCTGAGGCCCGGCCCTAAGGCGCGCACGATGCCCCGCGCTCAGATGCGGGGCGCGCCACTGAACACGCCGGATCAAAAGCATCCTCCGCCATGGCCAAACGGGCATGATGTCGTCCACTGCCTTTTCTGAAAGCGCCGACCGGTTCTTGTCGACCCGCCGCGGCGGCGCGCGGGTGCTCCGTTCTGTGCCTTTCTTAAGCCGAAGCTCTCGGCCGACGTCGCACCACGCCACATCATGTTGTGGTCCCCGCAACCGTTCTGTGCCTTTCTTAAGCCGAAGCTCTCGGCCGAAGGCATGCGCTGTGCGCTCTCGAAGCCGTCAAACCTGGTGTCGTCGCGCGCCAAGGAGGCCGCGACCGTGCGGTGTCGAACAACAGCGATCTGTTCGAAAAAGAGCAGCAGCGCCAGGACTTCGCCAAGGTAAAGTCGCCAAGCTCAAGCACGAGAGCGCGCCAACCAAAGCGATGGCCGTCTCCTCAGCCTGTTTTCGGCCCAAGCCTGCCCTCCTTGGAGATACGGTGTCGAAAGTGGCAAGCGCGTTGGCGAAGTTCGGGCAAAGTTTCGCACCCATGCACGAGCGCGGACAAGGCGGCCGCCCAACAACACGCAAGCACCTGTTCCGTCAGAACTTAGGCCAAGGCGCGCTCAACCGTCTCGCGCTCGAAAATTTCGATCACATCGCCGGGCCGAATGTCTTCGTACCGCTCAAAGGCCATCCCGCATTCTTGCCCTGCCGGCACCTCTTTGACCTCGTCCTTGAAGCGTTTGAGGGTCTTGAGTGTGCCTTCGTGAATAACGACATTATCACGCAGAAGCCGCACGCCCGCAGCGCGCCGGGCAACGCCTTCGGTCACCAAAGAGCCGGCGACATTGCCAACGCCACTGATCTTGAAAACCTGAAGGATTTTTGCGTAGCCGATAATCTTTTCGCGCACCTCCGCCTTCAACAGACCGGACGCGGCTTGTTTGATATCGTCGATGAGGTCGTAGATCACGGAATAATAGCGAATTTCGACCCCTTTTCTTTGCGCTGCTTCCCGCGCTGTTGCATTGGCGCGGACGTTGAAGCCAACGATCAACGCTTTCGACGCTTCCGCGAGCGCCACATCGGTGTCCGTGATGGCTCCCACCCCCGAGTGCAAGACATGAACACGGACCTCCTCGTTCCCGATCTTCCGCAAAGCCTCGACGATCGCCTCCGCCGAGCCTTGCACATCGGCCTTCACGATCACGCGCAATTCAGCTTGCGCAGCTTCGCTGCGCGCGCGTGCCATAAGCTGTTCAAGCGACATGGCTGCCCCGGCGGCCGCGCGCCGTTCCCGCGCCAGGTTCTGCCGATACGTCGCAATTTCACGCGCTTGCTGCTCGGTTTCGACAACGTTCAAGATATCGCCTGCCTCGGGGGTTGCATCGAGCCCGAGCACCTCAACCGGGGTTGACGGACCGGCTTTGTCCACTCGCTCACCGCGATCGTTCAAAAGCGCTCGGACCCTACCCCAAGTCTCCCCAACGACGAAGACATCACCGCGCTTAAGCATGCCCTTTTGCACCAGCACTGTGGCAATGGGCCCCCGCCCGACGTCGAGCTTGGCCTCGATCACAGCGCCTTGTGCCGGCCGGTTTGGATTTGCCTTGAGCTCAAGAATTTCCGCCTGCAGAGCGATTGCCTCGAGCAAATCGTTGATCCCCTGTCCGGTGAGTGCCGAAACCTCGACATCCTGCACATCCCCGCCAAGCTTTTCGACCACAACGTCGTGCTGCAAAAGCTCGGTACGAACCCGCTCAGGATTGGCACCTGGTTTGTCGATTTTATTGATCGCAACAATGATTGGCACATTGGCTGCCTTGGCGTGGGCAATCGCCTCTACTGTCTGCGGCATCACCGAATCATCCGCGGCGACCACCAGCACGACGATGTCCGTGACCTGCGCGCCGCGCGCTCGCATGCTTGTGAACGCCGCGTGACCGGGGGTGTCAAGAAAGGTGATGACCGCGCCCGATTCGGTTTTCACTTGGTAAGCGCCGATGTGCTGGGTAATTCCCCCTGCCTCGCTCGCCGCGACGTTTGTTTTCCGAATTCGGTCAAGCAAAGAGGTTTTGCCGTGGTCGACATGGCCCATGATGGTGACCACCGGCGGACGCGGCTTGAGGTCCTCGGGCCGGTCTGGGATGGTATCGATCACCTGTTCGACATCTGCATCCGAAACGCGAACCACTTTGTGGCCAAATTCCTCGATCACCAGCTCGGCGGTGTCGGCATCGATGGTTTGGTTCATCGTGGCCATCACCCCAAGCTTCATCAGCGCCTTGATCACGTCGGCCACGCGTTCGGCCATGCGGTTTGCAAGCTCTTGAACGGTGATGGTGTCGGGCAGTTTGACCTCGCGCACCTGCTTTTCTTGCCGTTGCTGCAGCCCAAGCGCGCGGGCGCGTGCCTTTTCCTGCTTGCGCCGGATTGCTGCGAGGCTGATCTGTCGGACCCCGTCACTGTCGAGAGCTGCGGAGAGCGTAAGTTTGCCCTCGCGTCGGCCACCGACATCGCGCGCCCGGCGTTGTGAGACCTCACGCTCGAAGTCATCGCGTTCACGGTCGGTCTTGCGTGGGCTTGGGGTTGGCGTAGCCGCTGGGGTTGGCCGCGGACGTTCTGCCGCGGGGGCGACGGCCGGGCTTTGGCGCGCCGCCACTGGCCGCGCGGACCGTGCAGGCGCGGCCTTTGCAGGCGCTTGCCGCGCGCGTTCGGCGCGGCTTTCGGTGTTGGCTAAGTCTGAGGCTTCCGCCCCTTGCAAGGCGGCCTCTTGCAAGGCCGCCTGTTGCTTGAGCGCCTCTTGTTGCGCCGCCGCGCGTTCTGCCTGTGCGCGCCGTTCCGCTTCTTGCCGTTCGCGCTCTTCACGCGCCCGCGCTTCGGCCTCAAGCCTGAGCCGTTCGCGCTCTTCCTCTTCGCGTCGCCGTTGCTCCTCGGCGCGACGGCGGGCCTCTTCTTCTTCACGAAGCTTGGCCGCACGCACCGCCGCAAGACGCCGCTCAAGCTCGGTTTGCGACATGCCGGCGGGCAGGGGCGGCTCGCGCCCTTGCTCTAGACCCTGCGCAGCTGAAGGAACCTGCGCCGAGGGTGTGCCGGCTTCGGCGGCAGGTTTTTCCGCGACGCTGGTTCGCGCCTTGGTCTGCGCCGGAGTTGACGCCGGGGTGGCTTGCGGCTGGTTCGGCGCGCTTGCGGCAAGGCCGCTTGCTGCTGCCTGCTCGACCGGTTTTGTGACCAACACGCGCTTGCGCGTTTTCGTCTCGACCACAACAGCTTTGGTCCGGCCGTGGCTAAAGCTCTGCTTTACCTGGCCGGTGATCGTTCCGCGCAGCCCAAGGGGCTTTTTGCCGTCCGTATCGCTCATTCTTTCCGTCATTCCTTTGGGACGGCCAACGCCTTGCTCTCGGAAAAACGCAAGCGCGCCAGCTTGGCCGCCTCCTCTACTACACGCTCTGCCAGGGCGCCAGATGATAAGGCGGTGTGAACCACGCGCGCCCGTCCAAAGCCCAAGCCCAATTCTTCCGCCTTGAGGCAGCTCACATAACGCAAACCGTCCCGCTGCGGAAGCTTTTTCGCACCTAACGGGGATGCATCCGCCGCGTGCAAAACCACCGCCGCCTTGCCTGCGGCGATCAGCTCGCGCACGCGCTCGAAGCCCGCCACGGCTTGCCCTGCCTTGCGTGCAAGCGACACCGTCTCGACAAGCCTTTGGACTAAAGCGGCTTCAACGCGTTCCGCCAAATCGTTAGGCACAATCACCGGCGCGCGCGCGGCTTTTGCAAAGAGGTTTTTCTGCACGGCCTTGGCCATGACAGCCCGATCGGGGACAAGGTAAAATCCCTTTCCCGGAAGCCGACCCGCCGCGTCTGGCACAACGATTCGGTCTGGGCTGATCACAAAACGCACGAGTTCCGACTTCGGCTGCCCCGCACCGGTAACAAGGCAGCGCCGCAGAGGCTCCTCTTGGGTCTTCACCCGACCGCCGCGCGTCACGTCACCCCCGTTGAGAGACTGCGCCGGCCGTTTCCAGGGCGGCGTCGGATGAGACGCCTGTTTTTTCGGCCGCGCCGGTTTCATCGTTCTCGTCGTGACCGGTTGGGTTCAAGACCTCAGGCTCAACCCAGCCAAGCAAGACGCGTGCAGACATGATCAGCCGCCGCGCCTCTTCAAGGCTCAGATCGAAATCCTCGAGGATCCCTTTATCTTTCTTCCGTTGACCATTTTCGACCGTCCAGCCGCCGACCAATTCCCAATCGGCAAGGGTCGCGAAATCTTCAAGCGTGCGGATGCCGGCTTTGGCGAGCGCTTCCAGCATCTGCGGGCTTAGGCCCTCGAAGGAAAGCAAGCTGTTGTCTGCCCCGAGCTTGCGCGCATTTTCACGTGCAGCCTCAGCGCGCGCCTCAAGCCGCTCGCGTGCGCGCGCCTGTAGTTCTTGCGCCGTTTCCTCGTCGAGCCCTTCGATGGCCAAAAGCTCGTCGAGCTCGACATAAGCCACTTCCTCGAGGCTGGTGAAACCTTCAGTGACAAGCAGCTGCGCCAGAATCTCGTCGAGGTCGAGCTCTTCCATGAAGAACTTGGTCCGCTCGGAAAATTCTGCTTGCCGGCGTTGCGACTCTTCGCTTTCGGTAATGATGTCGATGTCAAGGCCGGTCAGCTGGCTTGCCAGGCGCACATTCTGCCCCCGCCGGCCAATGGCCTTGCTCAACTGATCATCCGGCACGACCACCTCGATCCGGCCGGTTTCTTCGTCAATCACCACTTTGGACACTTCCGCAGGCTGGAGCGCGTTAACCAAGAATGTGGCCGGATCTGGCGACCATGGGATGATGTCGATCTTCTCCCCCTGCAGCTCATTGACCACCGCTTGCACGCGGCTTCCCCGCATGCCCACGCAGGCGCCCACCGGATCGATGCTTGTGTCATGGCTGATCACGGCGATCTTCGCGCGGCTGCCAGGATCGCGCGCGCAGGCCTTGATCTCAACGATGCCGTCGTAAACCTCAGGCACTTCCATCTTGAACAATGCGATCATGAATTCGGGGGCCGTACGGCTTAGAAACACTTGCGGGCCGCGTGGCTCGCGCCGAACCTCTTTGATGTAGGCGCGGATCCGGTCGCCCGGGCGCCAGCTTTCGCGCGGAATCCGATCGGCCTTGCGCAGAACCCCTTCCCCACGGCCAATGTCAACGATGATGTTGCCAAATTCCTCGCGCCTGACGGTGCCGTTGATGATGGTGCCGACGCGATCTTTGAATTCTTCATATTGCCGTTCGCGTTCTGCCTCGCGAACACGCTGCAAGATCACCTGTTTTGCTGATTGCGCGGCAATCCGGCCAAGCTCGACGGGTGGAATCACCTCATGGAATTCATCGCCGGGCTGCGGCCCCTCGGGATGCGCTTTGGGATCAATCCGCTTGCCAATCCGCACCCAGAATTCTTCCCGCCCTGGCGCTGGAGGGGCAAAGTAGGGACGCGCTTGCTCAGGGGTAAACTGACTGCGCGGGTTGTCGACTTTGCCCTCCTCCACCACCGTGCGCACGCGGGTAAAAGTGGCGCGGCCCGTCTTGCGATCCATCCGCACGCGAATGTCCATGTCCGCGCCGTAACGCGACTTCGCCGCGCGGGCGAGGCTGTCTTCCATCGCCTGGATGACGAGCTCGGGATCGATCATTTTCTCGCGCGCAACCGCTTCGGCCGTCTGCAAGAGCTCAAGTTGATTGGCAGAGGTGATGGGCATCGCTACTCCTCAAGGCAACCGTAGGCACGGATCTTTAAAACAAAACGAGTCATTGGTCGGCGCTGTCGTCCGTTTCGGTTTCGATGACGTCGAAACGGCTCGGGTCAAAGTCGAGCGCGGCGCCCCGCGCTTGCCGCTGACGGAGGCTTTCGGCAATCAAGTCATCGGTCAACATCAGCTTCGCCTCTGCGAGCCAAGCGAATTTGAGACCAAGCACAACCCTCTCACCCTTGCCCTGCGCAAGGGCGATGAGGACCTCATTGTCCTTGGTCCCCAAGAGCCGGCCGGTAAACCGCCGTCGGCCGTCAATAAGCTGATTTGTTTCGATTTTGACCTCAAACCCAGCCCAGGCTGCAAAATCCTTCCAGCGCGTCAGCGGCCGGTCGATGCCTGGGCTTGAGACCTCCAAGGTATAGGATTCGGCAATTGGATCTTCCACGTCAAGAAGTGCCGAAACCGCATGCGTGATCTCGGTGATCTCTTCGATTTCGATGCCGCCATCGGGCCGGTCGGCCATGATCTGAAGCCGCTTGCGCTTTCCGCCCTGCAAGCGGACGCGGACAAGCTCATACCCCATCGCCTCGATCAGCGGTCGCACAAGTGCAGCAAGCCGCTGGTCAATGGCCGTGGCGGCAACAAGGTCTCGGGGCGTGTCGCCATCTGTCGGCGCAATGTCGGCCAACGAAAGCCTCTTTTCTGAGCCAAACACGTGTTCTGTTGCCAAGGGCATCTCGGCGGGCAGCGCAAAAGCGGGCGGCGCTTCGGTGCTTTTCCGCCCTTCTGCCGCGCGTTTGTCCGCGTCATGCGGCTTTTGTGCCCGCTGCGCTTGAGCATGGGGCTTCAACGCTTGAGCTTTGGGCTTACGCCGCGGTCGCTTTTGCGCTTTGGCCATAGAAGGCCTCCAGAAATGAAAAGGCCCCGCAGCGGGGCCTCCAAAAAGATCGATGGAGCGCCGGGTTTGGACCCCGCCGCACCGCTGTTACCATTCACATAAGCGTTCACGCGTGGTTCTGCAAGGGGCCGGGTCAATCTCTCGCCCTTGCTCAAGTGTGTGGTCAGGCTTGCGACGCCCGGTTTTGCCGCGCATCCCGCGTCCGCATCGGCGCGCCAGCAGAGCGCTCGATTCGATCAGGTGAGCTGAAGCACGGCCCCTTGGGTGCGCAACCGATCCATAATCCGCACAAGTTCGGTGGCGATGCCCGGTTCCGATATCGCATGACCTGCGCGGGGGATGATCGTCAAGCTCGACTTGGCCCAAGCCCGATGCAGCCGCCAGGCGGTGATCGGGGGGCAGATCATGTCGTATTGCCCCTGCACAATTGCACCGCTGACGGAGGCCATCTTTGGCAGCCCGCGAATCAGCGCGTCGGGTGCATCGAAAAAGCAGCGATTGAGAAAATAGTGGCATTCAAGCCGCGCAAACGCCCGCGCATAGTCAAGCGGGGTGTCTTGGACCTCGCGCATGTCAATCGAGGCAAGCGCATTTTCCCAGTCGGTCCAAAGCCGGGCAAAACGCGTCTCAACCGCAAAAATTCCGCTGAAAAGCCGCGCATGATAAGCGCGGATCAAATCGCCGCGTTCCTCTGGCGGAATGGGCTCGACAAAGCGCTGCCAGAGGTTTGGAAAAAACCGCGCTGCACCACCTCCGTAAAACCAAGAAAGCTCCTCGTCGGTGCCAAGAAAGACCCCCCGCAAGACCAAATAGGCGACCCGTTCGGGATGCGTTTGCGCGTAAGCGAGGGCAAGCGTTGCTCCCCAAGAGCCGCCAAAGACGATCCAGCGCCTGATCCCAAAAAGCGTTCTCAGCCGTTCGATATCGGCAACGAGATGCCAGGTGGTGTTGGCCTCAATGCTTGCATGCGGGCGCGACCGGCCGCACCCGCGCTGGTCAAACAAGATGACACGATAGACACTAGGGTCGAAAAAGCGTCGCATCATGGGGCTTATGCCACCGCCTGGGCCGCCATGCAGGACCACCACAGGGAGGCCGTCTTCGCGCCCGCATTGCTCGACGTAAAGGTCGTGCCCGTCGCCCACCGCGACCATGCGCGTGTCAAAAGGCTCAAGAGGCGGGTACAAAGGCACCGCGCTCAAGCCAGTTTCTGGTGCGGACTTTTCCATAGCGAAAGCTATATCGAAGCGCGTAACGAGATCAAACTGCACGAGGAACCGATTCGCCATGCCCGCGCAAGTCCGTTCAGCGCCGCTTTCGCCACAAAGCAGTGTCGACCCGAACGAGATCGCCAAATTTGAGGCGATGGCAGCTGAATGGTGGGACCCTGACGGAAAATTCAAGCCCCTTCACATGCTCAATCCCGTTCGGCTTGAGTATATCACCACACAGGTGGCCGCCGAATTTTGCCGCACCCTCAGCGCGCAAAAACCTTTCGCCGGGCTCAGGATCCTCGATCTTGGCTGCGGTGGGGGGTTGTTGTCAGAGCCGATGGCCCGCCTTGGAGCTGATGTTGTGGGGGTTGATGCCGCGGCGAAAAACATTCCCGTCGCACGGCTTCATGCCGAAAAGATGGGGCTTACGATCGACTATCGGCATGGGACCGCGGAAGAGCTTGTCGAGGCCGGCGAAAGCTTCGATGTGGTTCTTAATATGGAAGTGGTCGAACATGTGCCCGATCCCAAGGCGTATCTTTCCGCCTGTGCACAGCTTTTGCGCCCGGGTGGGGTCATGATTTGCTCAACGATCAACCGCACCGCCAAGTCATTTCTTCTCGCAATCGTTGGCGCCGAATATGTCATGCGCTGGCTCCCGCGCGGCACCCATGAGTGGCGCAAGTTCATCACCCCAGACGAGCTTTTTGCGCTTTTTAGAGCCGTGGGGCTTGAGCCGCTAGACCGAAAGGGAATGGTCTTCAATCCGCTTACCTGGTCCTGGGCGCTGTCTGACCAAGACCTCAGCGTTAATTACGTCACGCTCAGCCGTAAGCCTTGCTGAAAGAGCGCAAGAGGCGGCGGCAGACACCTGTCTTGCGAGGGCTGACTTTTCGCCTCACACCCGGCACCCGCCTCTGCTTTGACGCAGAGATCCCACGGCTCACGCCCAAGTGCAAGAGTGAGCCGCGCACCGCATCGTCCTGCTCTCCTTGGGCAAGCGCGAAGCGAAAGCCTTGTCAAAGCCCTCGCCCCGGCCCGACGTGCGCGACCACGCCGAGGATGGGCATTTGCCCACAAGCGCATCGGCCGGCTACCCACAACGCGGACAAGCACTTGTATCCGAGCGCTCTGCCCGCAAGCCTTCGAAATGCGGTGCGTTTGGGCAAAATCTGGCGTTGGCCGGGTCACGCTCATCACGAGCCAAAAACCGCCGGCAGATGCGCGTTTCGGCACAGGCGGCGCAGGTTGTCAAAAGCTCCTCCCAATCGGCCCGGTTTCCGGCCAGGTCAGCTTCGGTCACGCCAAAGATTTTGGCCATGGCTGCCACCCTTTCCGGAACCTCGGGCGGCATGCGGACAAGCGCAAGCGCCTGGTCGCGGCTCACGCCAAGATCGGCAAGCTCCCGCTCGCTTAAAGCAAGCACGGCTTCTTCATCAGCCGCGCGTTTCCAAAGGTATCGGATCCGTTCAAACATCTCTGCCTCGACGCCTTGCACAACAGGGCCTTTGCTTGACCGCATCGTGGCTGGCCGCGTCAGGCCCCCCCTGGGCCAACCCCGCTTGCAGGCAGAAGCGGGCGCACCGCGCCTTGCCCACCTGCGTGCGGGCCCAGGCCATTGTAGCGCCCGCGCCGAATGTGCGCTAAGGCCCGATGCGAAAGGCGCAGGGGAACCGGGCATGGGCGCTCGCTCTCGGCAAAGCGGTCACGAAAGGCCGCAAATACTCTTGCATGTCGTGAAAAAATTTCTTTGATCGCGCGCAAAGGCAGCTCGCGCTTTTGACCAAGGCGCTGGCCGCACGTGTTCTGCATAAGAGCGGACTTTTGTTGAAGCCTGTCCCCCTCTGATGATTCGCGCCTTTCTTGCCCTTCCGCTTCCTGAGGCTCTCAGTTTGCGCCTTTTGCCTGTGCAGGCGGCGTTGCGTTTGCCGCGGCCCGTGCCGCCCGAACAGCTGCATGTCACCTTGGTTTTTTTAGGCGAGCAGCGTGAAGATGTGCTCGAAGATGTCCATCACGCGCTCTCGACAGCATGGCTTGTGGCCCCAGAGCTCTTGATCGAAGGGCTTGGCTGGTTCGAGTCCGGCGCCGCAGCCAGCGTGCATGCCAAGGTTCGCCCAGAGCCCAATTTGGTTCAGCTGCAGGGAAAGGTGGCGCAAGCGGTGCGCGGTGCCGGTATTGACCTTCCGCGGCGGCGCTTTTTGCCCCATGTGACGCTTGGGCGTGGCATAAGGGGGGACATGGGGGCCTATATCCAGCGGTTCAGAGACGTAGGTCCGGTTCGCATGGGGCCCGAGCGCGCCCGCACGCTGACCCTTTATCGCTCGCGGCTCAGACCCGAGGGCGCTCTATATGATTCGCTTGCCGACTATCCCCTGCGCGAGGCGCAAGACGCCTGATTGAGAATTGAGAGGCGTCCGATGCGCTTGGTTTGGGGCACTCCGCACGATTCAAGCAGCGCCCGGGTCAAGGGTGCTGCTGTTAAGGGTGCTGCTTTCGCTCGGCGCAAGCCCGCCGAGCACCACGCGCCGAAAAAGGCAGCGGCCTTTTGCGAACCGCGCATCAAAGCACATATCGGCTGAGGTCGGCCGATTTTGCCAAATCCCCCACCTGTGCACGCACATAAGCCGCATCGATGGTCACGCGCTCGCCCGATCTGTCTGGGGCCGAAAACGACAGCTCTTCGAAAACCCGTTCCATCACGGTGTAAAGCCGCCGCGCACCGATATTCTCCACCGCACGGTTGACCTCGGCCGCAAGACGGGCGATTTCTACAATACCATCAGGGGTGAAGTCGACCGTGACCCCTTCTGTTGCGAGAAGCGCCGCATATTGGCGCGTGAGCGCATTTTCTGTCTCGGTCAGGATCCGCACAAAATCCGCCTCCGTCAACGGCTTAAGCTCAACCCGGATCGGAAGCCGCCCTTGCAGCTCGGGCAACAAATCCGACGGTTTGGCGACATGGAAGGCCCCTGAGGCAATGAACAAAATGTGATCCGTTCGCACGGGGCCATATTTGGTTGATACAGTTGTACCTTCGATCAAGGGCAACAAATCGCGTTGCACGCCTTCGCGGCTGACATCCGCGCCGCGCACGCCGTCACGAGCGCAGATTTTGTCGATTTCGTCGAGAAAAACGATTCCGTCTTGTTCGGCCGCACGAAGCGCGGCGGCCTTGACCGCCTCTTCGTCAAGCAGCTTGTCCGCCTCCTCGGCAACCAAAATGTCGTGGCTTTCTGCCACCGTCATCCGCTTGCGCCGAAGCCGTGGCCCGAACAGGCGGGAAAGCATCTCCCCCATGTTTACGGCTTGCGGGGCCATTCCGGGCAGATCCAGCATGGGGAGCTGCGGCATGGGCTCGGCAACCTCGATCTCAATCACCGTGTTGTCAAGTTCCCCGCGCCGGAGCTTTTGCCGGAAAGCCTCGCGCGTGCCAGGCCGCGCCTCGCGCCCAGCAAGCGCATCAAGGACCCGCTCCTCAGCCATGGCTTCAGCGCGGGCACGAACCTGACTGCGCATTTGCGCGCGCACCATCACAATGGCGACATCGACGAGATCACGGACAATGCTGTCAACATCGCGGCCAACATAGCCCACTTCGGTAAACTTTGTTGCCTCAACCTTGAGAAATGGGGCGCAAGCAAGCTTGGCCAGGCGGCGGCAGATTTCGGTTTTGCCAACCCCGGTTGGGCCGATCATCAAAATGTTCTTCGGATAGACTTCTTCGCGCAGCGCCGGATCGATCCTCTGCCTGCGCCAGCGGTTGCGCAGCGCCACGGCAACGGCGCGCTTGGCCTCGGCTTGACCTATGATAAAGCGGTCAAGTTCGCTGACAATTTCGCGCGGGGTCAAATCGGTCATCGTGAGATGCTCTCCACCGTCAGCGCACCGTTTGTATAGACACAAATCTCGGCTGCAATCGCCATCGCCTTTCGCACGATGGTTTCCGCGTCAAGCGCGGTGTCCATCAGGGCCCGCGCCGCAGCAAGCGCATACATCCCGCCCGAGCCGATTGCTGCCACGTCATGTTCGGGCTCAAGCACATCGCCTGCGCCTGTCACCACAAACAGATCGCGCCCGTCAGTAACGATCAGCATCGCCTCGAGATTACGCAGGTAGCGATCGGTGCGCCAGTCTTTGGCAAGGTCGACGCAGGCGCGCGCAAGCTGGCCTGGTGATGCTTCTAACTTTTTCTCAAGCCGCTCAAGCAGGGTAAACGCATCTGCCGTGGAACCGGCAAAGCCCACCACCACCTCGTGCCCGGCGGGCGAAAGCCTGCGCACCTTTCGCGCGGTGGCTTTAATTACAGTCTGGCCAAGGCTTACTTGCCCATCACCAGCCACCACGACCTTGCCGCCGCGTCTGACCGCCAAAATCGTCGTGCCATGCCAGGGGGAATGCGGCCGAGAGTCCATCATCGCCTTCCTCTGCCAGGAGGTTGACTGAATTTTTGCGGTCTGCGAGCCTTCTTCGGAGCGTCGTTTTCCGCATCGTTCGAACGCCTCTTGCCTTAGCGGCGCCTTTAGAGCGGCTGAGGCAAAGCGTTTATGACCCGCGCGTGAGCGCGCTGCAAGCTTGGCGTTCTGGACTGGGGTTTTCTTTGCGCTATCATCACCGCGATGCTTGTGGTTCATCCGCCACTCTTGCTTCCAGACCCCAATGCCATGACCGCGCTCGGCAAGGTCTTGGCACCGCGCTTTGGCCCAGGGGATGTTGTGCTTCTCAAAGGCGGGCTTGGGGCCGGCAAAACACATCTTGCCCGCGCGATCATTCAGGCGCTCTTGCCCGAGCCGGAAGAGGTTCCCTCGCCGAGTTTCACGTTGGTGCAGACCTATTCGACCCCCAGCGTCGAGATCTGGCATGTCGATCTCTACCGCCTTGCAAGCGGGGCAGAGGTGGCTGAGCTTGGGCTTGAAGCGGCCGAAGAAGGGCTTCTTCTTATCGAATGGCCCGAGCGTTTGGCAAACCCGTCGCCTAAGGCCTTGTGGCTTGAGATCGCAGAGGCGGAAAGTCCCGAGGGGCTCGGGCGGGTGGTGGCATTTTCCTCGTCCGAAAGCCTCTGGGCTGAGCGGCTGAAGGGGCTTGCCGGGCAGGTTGAGGGCGCCCGGCTGCATCCGCGCATCTGCGAAGATGTGTGCGACCCTTGCCCTGACGGCTAAGCGCGCGTGAGCGAAAAGCGCCATGATCATGGCCGAACCCTTGTTCACCGAGCCCACTCCGCGCCTCTTTGCTTTGCCGCCTGGGGCGGATTTTGCCCATGCCTTCGCGCGCGGGTTGAGGGAGCGGCTCAAAGCGCAAAAGCCGCACGCGATGACGCAGATCCGCGTGATTGTGCCCACCGCCCGCATGCGCCTTGCCTTGACCCAAGCCTTTGCCGCCATGGGGCCGATGTATTTGCCCCGCATCAAAACGTTCTCCGAACTTGCCGCGGAGGCATCTTCTGACCTTGGAACGGAAACGAAAGCCGCCGAACTCGCGCGGATCTTGCGGCTTGCAAGCCTGGTCAGGGCGCTCTTGCGCGCTGAGCCGCGGCTTGGGCCGCCCACGGCCGCCTTAGGGCTTGCCAAAACGCTCGCGGCGCTTGCCGCAGAAATGGCCGAGGAGGACGTTTCCGCCGAAGCTCTTGCCGCGCTTGATGTTGCCGATCACGCTGAGCACTGGCAACGCCAGCAGCGGTTTTTGGAGCTGATCGGCCCCTATCTCGCTGCCGATGCGGGCCCAAGCGGGCGCCTCAGGGCCGGGCTTGCCGCGTTGTGCGCCGCGTGGAGCCGAGAGCCACCGCAAGATCCGGTCTTGGTCGTAGGCTCAACCGGTTCGCGCCGGCCAAGTGCCGAGCTCATGCGCACTGTGGCAACGCTTCCGCAAGGGGCGGTGGTGCTGCCCGGGGCCGAAGTCGAAATGCCGGAAGAGGCGCGCGCGGCGCTTGATCTTCAGGGCAGTGACGATCACCCGCAAGCCCGTCTCCACCGTCTGCGCCGCAGCTTGGGCGACCCTCCCTTGCGGCTCTGGGTGTCTAATGCCGAGCCTGATCCTGCGCGCAACAGGCTCATCGCGCTTGCCCTGCGCCCAGCGCCTGTGACTGATGGCTGGCGGGTCGAGGGCGCAGCAATCTCCCCTGAGGCGCTTGCTCAGGTCACCTTTCTTGACGCTCCCGACCCGCGCACTGAGGCGCTGGCCATTGCCCGAGCCATGGCCGAAGCGCGCGCTGAGGGAAAAAGCGTGGCGCTTGTCACCCCAGACCGGGCCCTTGCGCGCCGTGTCACCGCTGCGCTCGAGCACTATCGGCTCATCCCTGATGACACGGCCGGTATACCCCTGCGGCAAACGCCGCCCGCTCGCTTTGTCCGGTTGATCAGCAAGGTGATGGCGCACGACCGCGGCGTGCTTTCGCTCATCGCGCTCTTAAAAAATCCTTTTGCGCGGCTTCTGCATGACCGCGGCCAGCATCTGCTTTTCCTGCGCGATCTTGAGCTTTGGTTGCGCCGCAAGGGCGTTGCCGCGCTCAACCCACACGTTCTGGCAAACTTCGCGCAAGCGCATCCGGAAGCTGCGGCGTGGGTTCAAGCACTTGCGCGCTGGCTTGCCGCTTTGCCTGATCTAAACGAGGCCGCTACGATACCGCTTGAGAAGGCAGCACAGCGGTTGCGTGAGGCTGCAGAGGCGCTCTCGGCCCCGGCTTCAGCAGCGGGCATGACGGCTCTCGATGCGCTCGATTTTTTCGATCGTACCGAGTTTGGCCCGCCCGCGCGCGCTGAACCCGCTCTGCCGGAGGCCCGCGCTCGGGCAGCCGCGACCTGGGGCGAGATGGATGCATCCGCAAAGGCCGAAGCTGGGCCAGGCCCCGTGAGCGACACTCGCGATGAGCCCGAGCTCTGGGCCGGGGAGGCAGGGGGGGCCGTTAAAGAAGCGCTTCTTGCCCTTGCAAGCGGGGCGCGCGAGGCCTTGGGCTTAAGCTTGGCTGATCTTCCCGCAGCACTCGAGCTAGCGTTAGAAGGCGAGCTCCGCGAAGCGGTGCTGTCTGATCCCTTGGTGCAAATTTGGGGGACACAAGAGGTTCGCGGACGCCGGGCTCAATGTCTAATCTTGGGCGGTCTGATCGAGGGGGCTTGGCCCGAGCCACCACCCCCCGATCCCTGGCTCAACCGCAGCTTGCGGCAACAGGCAGGCCTTCGCTTGCCCGAGCGCGAAATCGGCCTTGCCGCACATGATTTTCAGATTGCAGCGGGGGCGCCGGAGGTCATTTTCTCGCGCGCACTGCGCACAACCGACGCTGAGGCCGTGCAAAGCCGCTGGCTGAGGCGGCTTGAGCTCTTGGCGCAAGGCTTGCCGCAGCTCACAGCTGGGTTCAACGCAGCGAAGGCCCGCGGACAGGCGCTTATCGAGCGCGCGCTTGCCGCTGCCCGCGATTTTTCGGCGGTACCGCCCGAGTGTGCTCGCCGCAATCCCCGCCCAGCCCCGGCGCCCCCCATCGACCTTCGGCCAAAGACCTTTCGGGTGAGCGAAATTGCCGAGCTCATCCGAAACCCCTACGCGCTCTACGCGCGCCGTGTGCTTCAGATCGAACCCCTCAATCCGCTTGCGGCAGAAACGGATGCGCGCGCGCGTGGCGCGGCCATTCACGATGCTTTGGCGAAGCTTTGGGCGGAAATTTTCGGTGGCCAAAAGCTTACCCCCGAGCTTTTTTCCACCAGGCTTGCCGAGGCGCTCGCCACGGCACTTCCTTCACCGGCCGAGCGTGTGCTGTGGCAGGCGCGGATCGAGCGCATTGCTGAAGCCTTTGTGGCCTGG
>FWWL01002946.1_pt1 | contig 17430 bp, 12 predicted proteins | sample 2228331 | NCBI WGS metagenome assembly FWWL01 (sample SAMEA103939775, study PRJEB20133) | metagenome
CCGTGCCTCCACTGGACCTCCCCGGGGTGGCGGCTTCGAGCATACCACCGCCCGGGCGGATGGACGCCGTCCTTCTGGCCTGGTCGGGCGCGGGCCAGGGAGAGATCCTCCTCACTCCCCTCCAGCTCTGTCTGGTGGGCTGCGCCCTGGCCAACGGGGGAAAGATCATGGCCCCCCACCTGCTCAAAGAGGTGAGGAAGGGAGACGCCATCCTCGAGCGTTACGACGCCTCGGTATGGAAGACCCCGATTTCCGCGGATACGGCGGCGGACATGTTGCAGATGATGGTCTCGGTGGTGAGGGAGGGCACCGGTACGCAGGCGGCCATATCCGGGGTCACCGTGGCCGGGAAGACGGGCACCGCCGAGGTGGAGGGAAAGCCGCCTCACGCCTGGTTCCTGGGGATAGCGCCGGCCGAGAATCCCAGCGTGGTGGTGGCGGTGGTGGTGGAGAACAGCGGTGGAGGGGGCGGTACGGTGGCCGCGCCCGTCGCCCGCGAGGTGATCCGCGCCGCCCTTAAATAAGCGCGGGCCGCATATGTGCGGCGTAGGGAAGGTCTGGTGTGTCGGATGAGCCCGGTGGATTAAAATACCCGTGGGGCGCTCCCGGGACGTGCGGAGTCGTGGATCTGCCCGGCCCTGTCCGTGAAGGACGCCGGACATGCCGGGACACGGAGGTCGAGGAAAGTTGAGCGAGAGATACCCGGACTGGCGGGGCAGGGTCCTCCGGAAACGCTACCGCCTGGACGAGAGGATAGCCCTGGGAAGGACCGTGGAGGTCTTCCGGGCTTACGACCTTCTCGAGGAGAAAGAGGTGGCGGTGAAACTGCCGCTTCCCCATCTCCTCTCCGACCGCGAATTCTGCGACCAGTTCCGCGCCGCCGCCCACCGGGCGACCAGGCTCCGCCATCCCGGGCTGGTGGAGGTCCTGGATTACGGCCTGGAGGAGGACCGCCCCTTCGTGGTCGAGGAGCTGGTAGAGGCCAAGACCCTCCACGAGCTGCTGGAGAGCGGCAAGAGGATGAAGCCCCTGGGGGCCCTTTATTTCGCCCTGGAGATAGCGAGGACCCTGGCCTACCTGGAGAAACAGGGGGTGGCGCACGGTTCTCTGGACGAGAGGCATATCTTCATCTTCCCCGGCCGCAAGGCCAGGATATCCGATCCCGGCTTCCCGGTGGTCATGGGCGGGGCCGAAAGCCCCTTTCCCGTTTTCCTCAACGCACAGCGGGACGTCCGGGAACTCGGTTATCTTCTCTACCGCTCGCTCAACAGCAGGAGCAGGCAGGAGGCACAGGAGGACGCCCGCAAGGGGGTTTTGAGGTGGGACCGCGAGGTGCCCCCACGCCTCAAGAGGCTGGTGGAGACCTGCCTTCAGAGCGTGGAGGGGAAAGGTTTCGCCACCGCCGCGGAGGTGCTCAAGGAGGTCGTCTCCTCTCTCCGTGAGGAGCTCCCCATGGCTCCTCTCCCCCCGGAAGAGCCGGAGGAGGAGGCGGCGGAGGAAGAGAAGGTCGCACCCGTCGCGCCTCTCCCCCTCCCGTCCCCCCGCTTCCGGCGCTGGCAGATATGGGTGGGGGGCGGCCTTCTGGCGGTGGCGACGGCGCTCCTCGTGCTGTGGCTGCTCTCCGCGTTCATCGGGGGCACCAAGGTGGAGGTCCCCAACCTGGTGAACGTCAACGTGGAGGAGGCCGCCAGGATGGCCGCGGAGCGAGGGCTGGGGCTCCTGGTGGTGGGAAAGGACTACGACGCGCGGGTGAAGGCGGATTACGTCATCTCCCAGAGCCCCAAGCCGGGCGAGATGGTCAAAAAGAAGACGGTGATCAAGGTGCTGCAGAGCCTGGGCCCCCTCACCGTCCCCAACCTGGTGGGCCTTTCCCTGGAGGACGCTCGCGCGGTCCTGGAGAGCCGCGGTTTCCGGGTAGGGGAGATCACTTTCCGGGAGGTGGCCGGCTACAGTGAGAACCGGGTGGTGGAGACCGACCCTCCCTACGGCTCCAAGCTGTCCAGCGGGGACGCGGTGAACCTGGTGGTCAACCGCAAGGAGCGGTGAGGCGGCTTGGGGGATCGGCCGCCTCTTTCGGCGAGATCCCATGAGCCTCGCGCTCAATGGCGGGGCACGGTGAGGGGGAACCGTCGGGGCGCTCCTCCGTCATAATATCTGGTCCGGCGAAGGATAATCCCCCGGGCGAGGGGAATGAGGCCGGGGGAGGGGATTTCTCCATCCGGCGGTCGCGGAATGGCCTCCCACGCGGTCTCCGGAGGGCGATGTGGTCCGGTGGCAGCCCGGCGATGGAGGGATTGCTGCCCGGTTGATGGAAATATCCGGTGTGGAGGGCGCCTGGGGGAAGGGCTCCGCGCGGAGCGGGTGGCGGAGAGGAGGTCCGGGCGCCCCGGGGTGGGAAGATCAAAGCGAGTCTCGAAGGACTGGAGGTCCTATGCTGGGAAGGGTGTTCAACCAACGCTACCGCCTCAAGGAGAAGCTGGGGAGCGGCGGGATGGCCGACGTGTTCCTGGCCGACGACTTGCTCCTGGGCAGGGAGGTGGCGGTCAAGGTCCTCCACCCCCAGTACGCCGCGGACCCGGCCTATATCCAGAGGTTCCGGCACGAGGCCCAGGCGGCGGCCAATCTCAACCACCCCAACATCGTGAACATCTACGACTGGGGGAACGAGGGAGACCTCTACTACATAGTCATGGAATACGTGGAGGGACGGGACCTCAAGGAGGTCCTGCGCAGCGAGGGGCGCATCCTTCCGGAGCGGGCGGCAGAGATCACCGCGGAGGTATGCGCCGCGCTGCAGTTCGCCCACCGCCACAACCTGGTCCACCGGGACATCAAACCCCACAACATCTTCCTGACCAGCATCGGACAGGTGAAGGTCATGGATTTCGGGATCGCCCGGGAGGGAAACGGCAGCGGTTTCACCCAGACCGGGGTGGTGATGGGCACCCCGCAGTACATCTCCCCGGAACAGGCGCAGGGACGCCCGGTGGACGGCCGCTCCGACATCTATTCCCTGGGGGTGGTGCTTTACGAGATGCTCACCGGACGGGTCCCCTTCGACGACCCCAACCCGGTGACCGTGGCCTACCGGCACGTGCGCGAGGACCCCATACCCCCCTCGGTGATCGACCCGGAGATTCCGCCCGCCCTGGAGGCGGTGATCATGAAGGCCATGGCCAAGAACCCGGCCAACCGCTACCAGACCGCCCAGGAGATGAAGGCCGACCTGCTGCGTTTCCTCGAGGGCATGCCGGTCACCGCCACCCCGGTGCTCCCCGGCTCCACGGTGCCCTCCGCCTCGCCGGCTCCCGAGCCGCGGAAGGGGCTCCCCTGGGGATGGATGGCAGCGGGCGCGGTGGCCCTGCTGGTCATCCTGGGCGTTGTGCTCGCTCTGGTTCTGACCGGGAGGGGGGCCAAGGTGGAGGTCCCCAACCTGGTGGGCATGACCGAGGAGCAGGCCCGCGAGACCCTGGAGGGGCTGGGGCTCAAGCTGGGCCGTGTGGACGACCATTACATCGAGGACCCCTCGGAGAAGGTGGGGGTGGTGGTCTCCCAGGACCCGGAATGGGGGACCCTTCTGCGTAAGGGGGAGAAGGTCAACATTACCGTATCCCGCGAGATGAAGATGCCCTCCGTGGTCGGTTTGAGCCGGGAGGCTGCCGAGGATAGACTGCGCGAGGCGGGGATCACCATCCTGGAAATCGTCAACAAGCCCGTGGACGACGAGGAGAAGGTGGGCAAGGTGCTCTCCCAGGACCCCGCGCCCGGAAAGCTGATCAACCCGCGCACCAACGTGCGGCTCGAGGTGGGTGCGGAGGTGAAGAAGGTGGCCGTGCCCGACGTGGTGGGCATGCTGCGGGCCGACGCCGAAAGGGTCCTGAGGAACGCCGGTTTCCAGGTCACGGTCACCGAGGAGGCCAGCTCCGAGGTGGACAGGGGCAGGGTCATACGGCAGAGTCCCCTGGCCGATCAGAAGGTGCCCGAGGGGAGCACGGTGACCATCGTGGTGAGCACCGGTCCGGCCACGGTCACCGTGCCCAACTTGGAAGGGAAGACCAGGGAAGAGGCGGAAGCCACCTTAAACGGCTTGGGTCTGGTTCCCGACGTGTCCACCGCCGTCGATCCTTTGAACGTGGGAAAGGTGATCTCCCAGGACCCTCCAGCGGGCACCGAGCTGGCGGTGGGGAGTCGGGTGAGGATCACCGTGGGAAGGATGCCCTGACCCGCGATCTTCCCGCGGCGGACCGCTGCCGGCTGCTGGTATAATCTACCCCATGGTCGAGGAATACGACGTGCTGGTGGTGGGCGCCGGCCCCGCCGGGTCAACCGCCGCCATGCTCCTTGCCGCTCGTGGTCACAGCGTCTTGATACTGGATAAAGACCGCTTCCCCCGCGACAAGGTGTGCGGCGACGGCATCGCCCCCCGCGCCGTGCACTCCCTGCAGGTCCTGGGGGTGGAGGAGGAGCTGGAGGGCAGGTTCAGGCGCACCCGGGGCATCCGCTTCTACGCCACCCGCGACGGTGTGACCGAGGTGCGCTATCCCATGGGCAGCCTCTATCCGGACCACGGGTATGTGGTACCCCGCCGCGAACTGGACCGTATCCTGCTGCGCCGGGCGAGGGAGAAGGGCGCGGAGGTCCTTGAGGGATGCCGCGTGATCGGGCTCCTCCCCCCGGAGGGCGGGCGCATTCCCGGGGTTCGGGCGGAGATGGACGGCCGTCGGCTGGAGCTGCGGGGAGGCTACATCCTGGGAGCCGACGGCCCCTCCTCGACGGTGGGGAGGGCGGCGGGGCTCCTGCGCAATGACCCCCTGTACCTGGGGGTTTCGGTGCGCTGCTACATGCGAGGGGTGCGGGACCTCGCCGATTTCCTGGAGATCTATCCCGAGGACGCCATATCCCCCGGATGCGGCTGGATATTCCCGGTCGATGAGGAAACGGCCAACGTGGGGGTGGGCTTCATGCTCTACGCTCGCCAGGGGCGGGCCCTCAACCTGAACCGGATGTGGGAGGTCTTCCTGCGCGGAACCAGGCACGCGTCGCGCAAGCTGGCATCAGCCCGGCCCATTGAGAGGCCGCGCGGGGCGCTCCTGCGGGTGGGGCTGGGGGGCGCCCATCCCCACCTGGCCAACGTCCTCCTGGCCGGCGACGCGGCGTCCATGACCAATCCCATCAGCGGGGAAGGCATAACCTACGCCCTGGAGAGCGGCCGCTGGGCCGCGGAGACCCTGGCCGCGGCGCTTCACCGGGGGGATCCGGGCCTCCTCGCCCTCTATCCCCGGATACTCCGTTGGTATTATGGAAAGTATTTCCATTACGGGACCCTGGCCATCCGTTACGGCAACCGGCCCGCCTTCGTCGACCCCCTGCTCTCGGTGACCTCGCGCTTCACCCGCCTGGGGGACAAGATGGGGCGCTTCCTCATGAACTGCCGCCGCTCCGACCACCCCCTGTGAGCTCTCCGGCCCCCGTGTCTCGCCCCCGGAGCGAAACGGTGAGCGTACCGGCGGAGGATGGCGTCTCTCTCCTCGAGCCGCGGACCGCCTCCGCTCCGACCACCTCCCTCGGAGGTGGGGCCAGGTCTACGCGAAGTCCCTGTGGCGCCGCTTCAGTGGGTGAAATGCGTCTCCGGTGATAATATGGGTGAGGGCTTCTCCAGGGGAGGGCGGTCCGGTGGGCCTCCGTGAAGGGGACGGGGCTCGCCCGCGGGGAACGGCCCGGGTCAGGCGAAGGCCGGGAGGGACGGGTGGCCTGCGTTGAGGTGCGCGCTGAAGGGCTCGCCGCGGCTCGGGCGGGTGCCGGGAACCCGCGAGCGGAGGGCGTGGAGAAGGCCCGCAAGGGCGGGAGGGCGGAGGCGGTGCGGTTGCGAGAGGACGGGAGCGGAGAGCGGGTATGGGTTTGAAGGTCACCTTCGTCTATCCGGATTTTTTTCAGTACGACGAGGAGCGCTATCTGCCTGAGGGGCGTATCTATCTGGGGATCGGCTATCTTTCCTCCTTCCTGAGAAGGGAGGGCCACCGCACATCCTTGATCCACCTGGTGCGCCCCGTGGACAGGGAAGAGCTCCTGGAGCGCGTGCGCGCCGAGGACCCGGACGTCCTGGGTTTCTCCAGCACCACCCACATGTTCCCCCACGTGCGCAGGTGGGTGGGGTGGATAAAGGAGGAAATGGATATTTTTACCATATGCGGAGGGGCTCACCCCACCCTGGACCCCGAGGGGGCCCTTCAGGAGGCGCCTCTGGACGCCGTGTGCCTGGGGGAGGGGGAGGAGGCGCTGGCCGAGCTGTGCGCGGCCCTGGAGGAGGGGCGCGACCCCACCTCCGTCCGCTCGGTGTGGTTCCGCGTGGGCGGGGAGATACGCCGCAACCCGGTGAGGCCGCTGGTGGAGGACTTGGACGCCCTGCCTTTCCCGGACCGGGATATCTTCGACCCCGCCAACTTCTGCCCGCAGCAGCACGAGCGGGGCACGCTCATGGCCTCCAGGGGATGTCCCTATTCCTGCACCTACTGCTCCAACCACGCGCAGAGGAGCATCTATCCCAACCGGAAGAGATACGTGCGCTTCCGGAGCGTGGACAACGTGATGCGGGAGGTGAGGCAGATCCTGGACTCCGATGCGGAAGGCCGCCTCAGGTACATCCGCTTCGATGACGACATACTAACCCTGGACCGCGAGTGGTTCAGGGAACTGGCATCCCGTTACCGGAGGGAGGTGAACCTTCCCTTCATCTGCAATTCCCGTGTCAACGTGCTGGACGAGGAGACGGTGAGGACCTTCGCCGAGTCCGGCTGCTCGGTCATCTGCATGGGCATCGAGAGCGGCAACGAGGAGCTGCGGCGCAGGGTGCTGGGAAGGCACATGTCCGACCGGGAGATCGTCAGGGCCTTTCGCCTCTGCCGCCGCTACGGCATCAAGACCGTCTCCACCAACATGACCGGCCTGCCCGACGAGGACCTCGCGGCCCTTTTGGACACGGTGAAGCTGAACGCCCGGGCTCGCCCCAACTGTCTGCAGGTCTCCACCTACCACCCCTATCCCAACACGCGGCTCTACGAATACTGCCGGGAGCGAGGTTACCTGACCGGGAGGCACGTGGACACCATCTTCGACGGTCGCAGCGCCCTGGACGTCCCCGCCTTTCGCGACCCGGCCTATACCTACGCCAAGGAGAAGTTCTACCCGCTGACCGAGCTCTACTCCCGCCTTTTCGAGGCCGGCCTGCCGGGTGAGGTGGCCGCCCGCTGGCTGGACCTCCTCTTCACCTCGGGGAGGATACCCTGGAGGTGGCGGCGCAAACTCATCTCGCGGCTGGTGGACTGGGCCGACCGTCACTCCCGGTTCGAGTGGATATATTACTGAGCGTGGCGGGCATGCCGGAGGAAAATACTGTAAAGTAACTTTTCTAGTTATAGGCGGTTTTTCAAGGATTTGGCGGTGCCGAACGATAAAATTATTAAGTCATTCGGGCCTCCGGTCCGAAGACCGGCCGCCAGGCCGCAAGGACGGTGGTTGGAAGACAGGTTCTGCGGAGAGGGGTGTTCTCCATGGCGAAAGTGAGATTGTGTCCGGAATGCGGGGCGTCCCGCCGCGCGGTCCGCGAGCACCGATGGCTGAGCGACGGGACCATCGTGCAGACCAAGAATCCGGACCACCGCATGATCTTCATCGAGAACGAGAACATCAACGGCATCTTTCGCAATGTCGAGGAAATTATTTCCATGCCCATCGACCGCATCATCGTGGAGGCCAAGAGGAGGGCCACCTTCGACTTCGTGGACCACATCCTCCCCGGGGTGGTGAAGGCGGTGGTGCAGAGGGTGGGCGTCAAACCGGTGATCCGCAACATAACCGCCCTGGGGAAGGTCATGGGCTACGGGGACATCCAGCTGGCGAACCTGCGGCGGGTGCGTGACGAGGGGGATTACGTGACCATCCGCACCCGCGAGATCTACTCCCTCCCTCTGTTCTGCGGCGACCTCGCCGGATCCTTCAACGCCATCGACCGCCGGGAGGTGGCGGTGAGCCATCGAGAGCTGGCGCCGGGGGAGCACGAGATCACCGGGCACATATCCGTGCATCCCATGGAGCTCATGGACCGCCTGAAGCCCGTCCCCTACACCCACAAGCCCGGGGACATAGAGCTGGAGAGGTGCCCGCGGTGCGGGGGACCCAGGGCCCTCGCCGATTACCGCTGGGACACGGAGCGGGGGATGATCCTCCACCGCGAGACGGGGAGACGCATGGTCATCATGGGGCCCTCCACCGTGGACACCATCATCGACGAGCTACAGAACGAGCTGGGCGAGAGCATCCCCGAGGTGGTCATCGAGGCGCAGAGACGCTTCGTGAGGAGCGAGTTCTATTCCCTGGACGAAGCCCGCACCTTCGACGACTTCCGGCGCGCCCTGGCCCTGCGCGGGCTGGGGAACCTTCGGGAGATGGACTGGGGAGGCGGGCGCCTGCGCTTCCGGATGGAGAACCCCTGCCTCTTCCTCCCCATGGTGGGCCTGGTGCTGGGGGTCTTCGAGCTGGTCACCGGCAAGGAGGGCCGCGCCGAGTGGGAGCTCCGTCCGGATGGGGACCTGGTGGTGGAGGTGGCCCCCGGGTCGTGAGTCTCCAGCCGGGCTAGGGGCAGGCGCAGGGGACGGATCCGCAGCGCGGGCAACCCGAGGCGTACTTCCGAGCGGCGCTCTCCAGGTCCACCCCGGCCACATTGGCCAGGCTGGCCAGCCAGGCCAGAACGTCCGCGAACTCCTCGGAGAGAGACTCGTCATCCCCGCTCCTCAGGGCCCGGGAGAGCTCGCCCACCTCCTCCACCAGCCAGGCGAAGTTGCCCCACAGGCCGCGGCGACGGTCCCTCTCCAAAAAGGTCCTGCCGATGAGCTCCTGGAAATCGCGTATCTCCATCCTTCCTCCTCGCGGTGGCGGTTCCCGGGATCGGGGTGACCTCCGCGCGCGGTCCTCCGGAGCCCGAGCCGCAGCTCCCCCGCCGGGGCCGCCCGCCCGGCGACCGTGCGCTCCGCAGTTATACGGCGTGATCCTCCATCTGCTATAATATGCTTGCGCCCGGGGTGAACGGGCAAGCGGGCGAGTGGCGGAATTGGTAGACGCGCTGGGTTCAGGGTCCAGTGCTCGTAGGGGCATGCGGGTTCGAGTCCCGCCTCGCCCACCAGAACGACGAGGGCGGCCTCGGCCGCCCTCCAATGATTTTCACCCCCAGGCGGAGGAGTGGGAGGCGCACCGCACCCGGTATGGACGGCAGCCGCGCCGCACCGCCGGGTTGAAGCCCGCTCAGCCCCTTTGTATAGTGGCAGTGACCGCTGGGATCGTGTGGAGAGGGAAGCGGATCCTTGTACGCGCAGGCCAGGACACCCAGGTTCGCAAAGCGGCGCAGGAGGAGTCCGGCGCCGGCCATCATCATCGCCGTGGCCGCTCTGCTCCTGGGTTGCTGGCTCTTCAACCTGACCTGCGGGAAGGGGAAGCAGGAGGGCGCTTCCTCGCTGAGCGAGTACGCCAACCGGGCAAGCGCCCTGGTAGAAGCATCCAACGGCATCGGGGATGCCTTCGCCTCACTGCGGGCTTCCCTGCCGGACCTCATAGCTGATACCGCGGACCTGGGGTCGAGGCTCGAGGATCTGGAGAGGCAGGCCCTGGACCTCCTCGGGCAGGTGAAGGCCCTGGTGCCTCCCCGCAGCGCGGAGGGCGCCCATCAGGCCCTGGTCATCTGCTTCGAACAGCGCTACCGAGCCCTCAAGGGTTACCGCCCCGACATCATCAACGCCGTGACCGCCCTGGAGGTGGACGTGTACGCGGAGAGTATAAGCCAGGACCTGCGGGAGTTGGTCTACTCCGACGGGAACTACCTCTTCTTCCGCCGCGTCCTGGAGGACCTCCTGGCCGCCAACAACCTCCAGGACCTCGAGCTGCCCGATTCCGCCTGGCTGGAGGACTGGGAGAGCGCCTCCGTGAGCAGGGTGCGCTCCTTCCTCCAGGCCTTGAAGGGGAGCGAGGTGCACGGCCTGGCCCTCCAGAAGGTCTCCTTCGACCCCGCGGGGACGGTCATCCGGGAGGGCGGCGACGACGTCCACCGGCTTCCGGCGGTGGAGGAGATAAGCATCACCGTGGTGGTGGAGAACCAGGGCAACCGCCCGGAGACGGGGGTGACCGTGACCCTGAGCCTCTATTCCAAGACGAAGACCACGCCCGTCCGCCAGGAGAAGACCATCGAGGAGATCGCCCCCGGCCAGAAGGTGCAGGTGGTGTTCAGCGGCCTGCGTCCCACCGGAGGCAGGGTGCGCAACATCCTGGAGGTCAAGGTCGAACCGGTGCCCAAGGAGACCTTTCTCGACAACAACCAGAAGTTGATATACTTCACCTTAGGATGAAAGGCTCACGGACCCTTCGCGGCGAAGACCCCGCGGCCCCCCGCCGGACCCCGGTCGTGGACCTCTTCCGCGAACACCTGGATTCCATAAGCGAGGAGATCGTGGCCCGGGTCCGGAGGGAGGTCCCCGCCTTTTCGGACGTGCCGGAGTCCTTCCTTCCCGCCCTCCGGGAGATCGGCCGTAACGCCTGTCTCACCCTGCTGAAGGGCATGGAGGGCACGCTCCCCTCCGACTGGAGCGTGGAGACGGAGGCGCTGCTCGGTTTCGAGCTGGTGGACGTGCTGCGTGCCTTCCAGGTGGGGAGCGAGGTGGTCTGGGACTGGGCCAGGCGGCTCTGGAAGAGGGAGGGGTTCCCGGAAGGGGAACTGGTGGGGGTTGCGGAGACCATCTGGAACGCCTATTTCCGGGCCGCCAACTCCCTGGCCGACGGGTACCTCCGGCACCGACAGGCGCAGGTCAGGGAGTTCAACCGCTTCCTCAACCGCCTGCGGGCGGGACAAGACCTCGATTACCTGGTGGGTCAGATCGTGGAGGGGGCGTGCGAGGTGCTCGGTTTCCGGCGCGCCGTGTTCTTCAGGTACGAACACGAGACCCTCCTGCCCGCAGCGGCGCGTGACAGGCTGGACCGAGGCTGGGGTGAGGCGTTGCTCCGGGAGAAGAAGGCCTATCCCATAAGCCCCCTTTCGGACAGCCCGGAGGCGCAGGCCTTCTTCGCCGGGACTATGAGGGAGGGCCGGGAGGGGGACCAGCCGAGAACGGCTTTTCTGGATCCCCTGCCGGGTTCGCGCTACTTTCTGGTCCCGGTGAACCCGCAGGGCACCTCTCAGGGTCTCCTCTACGTGGAGGCGGAAGCCGGCTTTCCCGTCACCGACCGGGACCTGGAACTGCTCAACTCCTTCGCGGACACGGTGGGGCTTTCCCTGGAGAACGCCCGCCTTTACCAGGAACTGAACGCCCGGCGCAAGATGATGGACCATCTGCTCTCCAGGGTGAACACCGCCCACGAGGAGGAGAGGGCCCGCATCGCCAGGGAGCTGCACGATTCCGTGGCCCAGTCCCTGCTCAAGATCATCTACACCGCGGGTTTCGCACTGGATTTCCTGAAGGAGGACCCGAGGCTGGCGGTGGAGGAGATCGAGGAGGTGCAGCAGAGGGCCAAGGATTGCCTTCGGGAGCTGCGGGCCATAATGTCCAACCTGAGGCCCACCTCCCTGGACATCCTGGGGCTTCGGGAGACCATCCACCGCTATGCGGAGCAGTTCGAGGAGGAGTACGCCATCACCACCACCGTTGACCTGCAGGGTTTGGACTCCCTCTCCCCGTCCGTGGAGCTGGCCATCTTCCGCATCCTCCAGGAGGAGCTGACCAACGTGCGCAAGCATTCCAACGCCGACTCGGTGAGGATAAAGACGGAGAGGAAGGGCGACGACCTGTTCCTCATCGTGGAGGACGACGGTATCGGTTTCGACCCCGGAGCCCTGGCCGCGGAGCAGGAGAGCGGCAAGCACCTGGGCCTGGTGGCCATCCGCGAGCGGGCCGAGCTCCTGGGAGGGGAGATGACCATAGACTCGGAGCCTGGCCGGGGCACGCGCATCGTGGTGCGCATACCCATGATAGTGGCGGGTGAGTGACATGGCCGGCAGGGGAGACTCGGTGAACGTCATGCTGGTGGACGACCACGAGGTGGTCCTGGAAGGCCTCATCCGCATCCTGGAGAAGCAGGGAGGGATAAAGATCGTCAGCGTGGCCCGCAGCGCCGAGGAGGCTCTGGAAAAAATAGGCAGATTCCCCCCGGATGTGGTCATCGTGGACATACAGCTCCCGGGCATGAACGGCATAGAGCTGATCCGGCGCATCAAGTCCCAGTATCCGGACATCGAGGCCATAACCCTTACCGTCTTCGACGACGAGCAGTTCGCCAAACAGGCCATCAAGGCGGGGGCCATCGGTTACGTGATCAAGGACGCGGCCAAGGAGGAACTGGTCAAGGCGGTGCGGGCGGCGGCCAAGGGGGAGTCCATGATCTCCACCTCCGTGGCCCGCAAGCTCATCGAGGAGATCAGCGAGCCGACCGGGAAGAAGAGGAGGGAGGAGGACTACGAGGGCCTCTCCCAGCGGGAGCTGGACGTGATCAAGCTCATGGCCCGCGGCTACAACAACCGGCAGATAGCCGACATCCTCTTCATAAGCGAGCACACGGTCAAGGTGCACATCCGCAACATATTCCGCAAGATCGGGGTGTCCGACCGGACCAACGCCGTCCTCTGGGCCATAGAGAGGGGGCTGGTCCTCAAGGACAGGGAGAGCGTGAAGCCGGACAGACCGCCCGTCTGAAACCGTCGGGGGCACCCCTTCAGTAAGCCTTGGCCGCATACCCTCTCGGGACATGCGTCCGACCGCACCGGGTAGGGTCCTTTCCCCCTACGCCGACCCTGCTCCGCCGCGCTCCTCCGCGGGCGGTTCCCCGGCGGCCTTCAGAAGGGCAGCACGATACGCATCGACGCGGGGAGGTCCACGGGGTGGAGCAGGCTGGAGATGGGGAGGAAGCGCCCCTCCAGCCGGGGCCCGACCCGGTAGATCCAGGCGGAATCCCCTCCTTTCCGGTACTCCACCTCCGGCTCCTCCCTTTCCAGGGCCTGGAAGACCCCGCCCAGCTTCCAGGAGAGGAGCTGGGGGAAGGGCACCCCCTCGATGAGGGCGTCGATGAGAAAGGGCTTGCGTGAGACCCTCTTCGGTTTTCCCCACCCGAGAACGGGCAGGCCCATGAAGAAGTTGCGGTAGGCGGTCTTGAAGTTGCTCCCGGCGTCGGAGGCGTGCAGGGCGGCGTTCCTCGAGGTAAGCGCCTCGGCCAGTGAGGAAGGGAGCTCCCCCCGGCGGGACCCGTTTATCTCCTGCAGCACCTCCTTCCAGCCCTCCACCGAGGTCAACACCAGGCGCCGGTGACCGGCCGCGAAGTAGATGGTGCCCAGGTCGGGGTCCCATCTCGTCTCACGGGGGAAGACGGGCAGCCGGCACCGCTCGCAGACCTCCAGCTCGTAGTCGCGGTCGGGCCTCCTCGGGGGAAGCTCCCCGGGCGGCTCCCATCGCCGTCGGGTCACCGTCTTCACCACCACCTCGCATTCCCTTTCCGAAGCGGCGGTCACCGAGGCCAGCGCCTCCACCCGGAAGAGCCCTTCCCAGAAGCCCCAGAGGTCACCGGCCAGAAGATGGGGATGGTAGGGGTGCCGCACCCGCACCCTCATCTCTTTTCCCGGCTTCAAGGCCGTCACCGAGATGCTGCCACTCCCGTAGAAGGCCGCCTCCCGCAGGGCTTCCCGTATGACCCTTCCGGCAAGAAGGCGGGAGGCGAGCACCCTGCGACGCAACCCTCCGGCCTGCGACATCACCGACCTGCGGGTGAAGGCGCGCCTTTTCTCCCGCAGCGTGTCCAGCAGCTCCTCGCCGCGGAGCCTTACGCCCTCCGCTACGATGAGGGCGACTTCCTCTTGTTCCAGAAAGACGAGCCTTTCGGAATGCTTGTCCCGGAAGTAGACGCCGCCGTCCTCACACCACACCAGCTTGCGGCCGAGTGAGCCGGGGAGCCCGCATGCGGGACAGCGATCGGCCTCGCCCATCTTCCACCTCCTTGCCAAAAGGTTACTCGAGGAGGTAAGAGGGCGCAACAGCCGAGGGGGAGGTCGCGGTGACCCGGGACTTGAAGAAGCCGGGCATACCCGCGGGGGGAGGGTGTGACACGTCGGAGCGCGGATTGGCCGGAGTCCCCGGATGGCCCGAGGATATCCAGGGGGGCATGCCCGTGGTGATCGTGACCTCGGAAGCAGGGGACCCATGCCGCGCCCCCTATCGTGGTTTGGTCGAAGCACGGCATGCCCGTGGGAAGCCTGGCCGCGCACGGGAGAGACGGTCGCCCTGGAAGACGGGGACCGCGAACAGGCCCGGAAAACGGAAAAGGCCCCGCAGGGGGAACGGGGCCTTCCGCTGATGCGGACTCCATTGGGGATTCAGGGGATACCTCAGGGATGATCGGCTGAGCTGCGACTGTGCTGCGTGCGTTACTGCGTTCCTTGCTGCGACTGGGCTGCGTCGTTGCTCCAGACTTTGCGTCATGGGCGAGGGTTTTGTAGTCCGTCTGGGCTGCATTCGATGTAATGGGGTAGATGGCTGTCTCGGCTAGTCGGCTTCGGATGGTGCTAGGGGAATGCTACTGCGTCTTTCAGGGGGCTGCGACTGTAGCGTAACCGGCTCGCCCACGACGCTCAATCTTCTTCTCTGGCACTATATCCCCGGGGTCCGCTTGGGGCCTTTATCAAGGTTCTTTTATCGATTACCAACATACGAGAGTCCCGGATAAAAGACCATTCCTCGAAGGTATTAATTTAAAGGGCGAAAAATAATACCTCGGTATTAGTCGGCCGGTCCCTGCTGAGGATCAGGAGGGATACGAATTCCCTGTCGGGGAGGTGGTTTGCGCCCGGAGGGCGGGGGGCTGCGGCCGCCGCCGTTCTGGTACCATAGGGTTGCGGGTTGGAAACCGCGAGTTCACGGTCCCGCCGGATGTAGATCCGGGAAGAGCGGAGCCTTAAGCCGGACGGGAACCCGGGGGCCGTGCAGGCGTACGGTTTGGACGTCCAGCGAGGTGGAAGGGTTGCACTACGATACGGACAATCCCTGGGACCGCGCCCTTCGCGAGGTCAACCGCTTCATGGAGGCGGTGGCGCGGAGGCTGCCGGTGCTCCGTTCCCTCCGCGAGGCCTTCGCCGGGGAGGGTGACGGCTTGATCGACTGGGACCAGGCCAGGGAGATCGCCGTGCTGGTGGCGCAGTCGGAGGGCGCCGAGCCGGCCCCGGACCCCGGGGTCCAGAGGCAGTTCGAGACCATGCGCCTCCGCAGCGAGGAGCTGGTCAGAGAGTACACCGGGCTTCGGCCGCGCGAGGAGGTGGGTCCGCTCTTCGTCTTCGACCGCCCCCGGTGGATCGAGGCCAACCTCACCAGCTTCAAGCTCATCTTCGAGCCCCTGGCGGAGGGCTACGCCAGGACCCTCAGCCACCTTGAGGAACAGAGAAGCCGGCAATACCACCTGGGGCGCAGGCTGACCCGGGGTCTGCTCACCGCTCAACTGGGCATGGTCATGGGGTATCTGGCCCGCAGCGTTCTGGGTCAGTTCGACCTGGGGTTGCCCCGCCTGGAGGACAGCGGCAAGCTGTACATCGTCTATCCCAACCTCCTCAAAGCGGAGAACAAGATGCGCCTGAACCCCGCCGATTTCCGGCTGTGGATAACCCTCCACGAGGTCACCCACGGTTTCGAGTTCGCCGCCCATCCCTGGCTGAGGGAGTACCTGAGGTCGCTCATGGAACGTTATTTCCGGAGCGTCTCCCTCCGCCTCGAGGACATCAGCCTGGGCCTGAGGCCGGAGGAACTGCGGGATGTGCGCCGCCTCAACGAGATCATCAGCCAGGGCGGCCTGATGGCCGTCATCCATACCCCCGAGCAGCGGGAGATACTGGACCGCATCCAGGCCTTCATGTCCCTGGTGGAGGGATACAGCAATCTGGTCATGGACATGGTGGGCCGGGAGATCATCCCCACCTACCGGCAGATGAGCGTCGCCTTCCGTCACCGCCGCGATTCCAAGTCCGGCGCGGAGCGGCTGGTGGAGAGAATGCTGGGGTTCGACCTCAAGCTCCAGCAGTACCAGGTGGGGGAGCTCTTCTGCCGCGAGGTGGTGGAGAAGAAGGGTCTCGAGTTCCTGAACCTGGCCTGGAAACGCGAGGAGAACCTCCCCGGGGCCGAGGAGATACGCCATCCCTACCTGTGGATAGAGCGCATCGAGGGGCAGGAGGGGCGCCGGGTCATCTACCGCCGCATCTGAGAAGCCCCGGGCGCGGGCCGGGTAAACCGGTCACCGGGCGAGGATCCAGGCGGCAAGGGTGACCACCCGGGTGACCCGGAGCAGGCCCTCGCGGTTCATCCTCTCCGGTGTATCGGTAAGGCGCCTGAAATCCGGGTGTTCGGGTCGCTCGGACCAAGACCAGTCGCAGGTCACCGCTGGGATGTGGTACATGAAAAAGGTGCCCGCCGAGGTGCCCGGGTCGGCTCCCCCCAGCTCCAGGGTCACCCCCAGGGCGGAGGCCGCTTCCTCCAGCGCCCGCACCGTTTCCCGGTTGGGGCGGTAGTTCAGGTCCCAGACGTCCATGTAGTCGCCTTCCCCGGCGGCAAGCCCCTCCAGGTTTATGATCCTCACGCGCTGGCGGAAGCCTTTCTCCTCCAGGGCTTCGGCCAGCGCCGAGGCGCCGAACCCCCCGCACTCCTCCCCTCCCAGCAGAGCGAAGACCAGGGTCTTCCGGGGTTTGCGTCCGAGGGAGGCGAGCACCGCGGCCGCTTCCAGCACTGCGGCGGTGCCCGAGGCATTGTAATCCGCTCCCGGGTAGAAGGCTCCACTCCCGGGGTCGCGGCCCAGCCCGTCGTAGTTGGCGGTGAGGATGACCATCTCCTCCGATTCACCCCGGAGCATACCCAGGACGTTGGCCGCCTCCACCAGCTCGCCGGGTTGAGCCTCGCGGTCCAGGTAGCAGCGGTCTGCGGGGACCGGGAAGGGCTGGCGGAAGTCGGAGAGGCCCAGCTGTTCCACGGGCTCCAGCCCCAGTTCCCGGAGGCGGTTGCAAAGGTAATCCTCCAGGACGGCGCTCTGTTGGGTGCCGGAGGCCCTTCCGGCCAGTTCCTCCGAGGCCAGGTAGCGCACGGTCTCCGTCATGCGCTCGAGGTCCACCGCCTCGGATATCGCGGCGGCTGCGTCGTCCGCGTACCCGTTCTCCGTAGGCGAAGTGGCCCTCCCGCAGCCGGAGGAGGCGAGGAGCAGGATCACCGAAATGGCCGCCGCCCAGAGCCGCCCATCCGTCCCCCTCCGGGACGTTTTCCGCAACCCGGTCATAGGTCGGTCCTTTCAGGATGATTAGTAAATATTTCCACAAAAGCGCCGGCCATCGTTGCGGATCGGTTCCTCCCATCCGCTACAAGGTCATCCCCGCATGGTGCTCCGCAT